>ERZ1024411.70-NODE-70-length-12493-cov-9.011497_pt1 | contig 12493 bp, 23 predicted proteins | sample MGYA00520784_ERZ1024411 | MGnify/ENA primary metagenome ERZ1024411 (study PRJEB33242, sample SAMEA3444280) | Homo sapiens | biome: Host associated; feature: Gastrointestinal tract; material: Stool | place: Uganda | collected 2011-01-01 ...
GAATGTCTGCTTTGTAATTTGGTGAAAAGTGGACTATCAGTAACGATTGTAGGTAGTAAACTTAACATTGTTTGATTATGACAAATGATTCAAAAACAAACGGGAAACGTCTAATCTTTCGTCCTTACGTTGTTAGGGATGGTAAGATTATCCGTCCTAAGCACGGAGGTTGTCTAGCCTTTTGGGTTGACGATTAAATTTCCTATTTGTGGGGTAGCGGCAACTACCCCTTTTTATTTTAATTCTACTGGTTCATCATTCCAAGTAAGCTCTCTTCCGATGAGTTTCTTGATACTGCCACTATGAAGAGAAATCTCAGTTAATGTATCTTTCCAACCATAATAGTTATCTTCATCCGTCACTCTTATTGGCTTGCACATTGAGATAAATTCTCTTCCTTGTTTTGTTACTGCTACCCATGCCATAACTATTCCTCCACTATTATTTTCTTAATCTCATTGTATAATTCCATAAGCTGTTTCTTGTTAACACATACATCTTTATTGGGGTCAATAAAGAAACCGTATATAGAATACAATTCACCCTTGTCGTGTTTGTGTATTTGAATCATAATCTATTCCTCCACTTTAATACCAAATGGAGTACCATCGGCAAATGTGTTGTCTTGATAGCTATTTTTTGAAGCCAGCAGGATGGAGCTATTATCCTTATCTGCCATGCCTGCATAGTAGTCATCAACATAAACGATATTGAAATATCCTTCTTTGCACTTTATCCACCCGAACGGCTGATGCTTCATCATTTCCTCCCAGCACTCTTTTGCGTTGGCAAAAGGGCGAAACTTTACCTCTGGCTTGATGCGGTAGCATTCGGGGCACGCTATGAGCGTAGAAACATCTATTCCTTCCCCGTCAATATCTATATCCACCCAAATGGCTCCTTTATTAATTTGAATAACCTTGCCTTCAGCTATTGCCTGAAACAAAGGCTTCAACTTCTGGATTATTTCTTTGTTTATTTTCATCATTTTCTCTTCTTTTTACCCTCTCCCTTTTACAGGAGAGGGTGGTTAGTTACTTAGATGGCTCAGTATATGATACTGGTTCCCATACATCGTAAGCTGTCAACAAGGCTGGAGCGATAACAGATGGGGCGAAGATGATAGATGCTACAACATCTGGAGCATTCAACTCGTAGTTAACACCTTCTACTTTGTTTTCCTTACTAGCCCAGCCATAAGGCTTTGCTGTAATCGTAGAGCCATCTTTCTTTTTAAAAGTCTTCTCGCTAGAGCAAGAAGCGAACAAACTTGCAACGACCAAGGCTGCCAAAATAATCTTTTTCATATTACTTGTATTTATGTCCTATAAGGACAGTTAATTAATCTTCTTGATACTATCAATTTCCATATTCCATAGTACAAACTCTCTATTGGAGCGAGTGCCATTTTTCTTAGCAGGGTTGATTTTTACTTCAATCTCACCATTATAGCCACCGTAACCTCGATTAGGGACGATGCTTGTAATCCAACAAACATCACATCTAGAGCAGCTAACTTTGTCGCCAACCTTGTATGGAAGACTTTCGATGTAATCATTTACGTAAGAACAAATCTCATCGTTAGCATCATTGATAATGCTTAGTTGCTTGGCAACCTTTACTTTTAATTCTTCTTTTGTCATATCTTTAAAATTATGCCCGAAGGCGTTAAACAATCATTCAATCACTTTTCGACTAACAACAGTTCTGCTTTTTCCTAGAAAGTTTCGTGCAGCCTCCAAAGAACTAAACTCAGCAGATGTAGACACACCGCTATCTGTTAATATTGTCATTGTACTCCACCAGCAAGGAATTCCAAACAAAGTATTGCTTTGTACACAATATCTTTTCTCGCCATTTGCTAGCGTTTCTTCGACTATTCTCTTTGCCATACCTACACCTCCATTTTGTTATTAATACCAAGACCGAAGAGAAGGTGCTGGAGTTCGTGGATATAATGTATCTCCATTATAAAGATTCTGTTAATAGCAACGTATATATTTTCGCTAAACTCTATTGTTAAGCGAATATCGTTAACGTTCTTCTCAAAGAATTTCTCATATAATTTCTTCCATCCATTCTTCTCTAGAATCTCTGGAGTGAGAGGAACTGGCTTTATCTCTTCAATGTTAATATAACTATATATAATCCAGTTATTCCAAAGCAAGTCAAAGTTACATTCCTCTCTTGGCTCTTTGATAATCATGATGCTGTTGTCGGCCATGACAATATCACCTTCAATATATTTCTGTGCCATACGCTTTACTTTTCAAGTTTCTCAATCAATGCCTTAATCTCATTATATGCAAGAATATCTGTGCTTCTACAGAGGTTGCCGATATTCTTCAACTCCATGATTATTTCATGGTTGGTAGGCACACCATGTTTCTTTCTTACCCATTCGATGAACTCTGGAATTACAATATTAGTGCTTTCCAATGTCTTACCTGCTCTGCCATTGTATGACAGAATGTAGTAGTTCTTTCTTGTTAAGAACCACCACAAAGCAACTAACCTATATTTGATACTTAATAATTTCTGTTTCATAATCAAAACGCCATTCTAAAATCCTTACCTTTCAAAGTAGGTCTCTTTTGGAGGACGAACTTCTCTAAATCTTCAAAATCTATCGGGAAGAGCGCACAATATTTATACTTTAACGTGCAGATGAATCTTCCGTCGAGCATAACATCAAATACAAATGTTTTCATTAGATTCTACCCTTTCTTTTTCTAAGTTCTAACATTCTCCTAGTTCTACGGCTTTCCTTGCCACTAGGAGGATTACCAGCATACTTTAGTTGTGGGATTTTATCATAATCTCTATAGATATGAGCTTCATTAAGCGCATTGATTTCTTCACTAGTCATTTTTTCTTTAAGTGATACACCAGTTGGTGTTACAATTATCTTTGCATCGTCTCTAATCATACCTAATCCTCCACATCTTTAGTTGTACCAAGCAAGTGCTCGTTGCCCTCGTAAGGAATGCACTGTCGATAGATGGAGCCTACACATTGAAATAGTTTGTTATCTATATGTGAAAATAATCCAACTTTCCAAGGTGTATCATTATCATCTCTAACCAACACCTTATCAAATGGCTTTGGATTCCACAATGACTTCAAATCCATAATCTGTTTCTTCTCAGCATCCCAAGCCTTGCCTTTCTTTTCGAGAGCATCAAAGAGTTGCTGCTTTTCCGAGTCCGTAGCAAGGCGAAGTTCAATATCTCCAACATCTTCTCTGAATGGTTTTTCTAGAAGAAGCTTATCATTCTGGCAAAGAACTGCATGGAATCCTATATATGCCTCTTGTCTCGATTGGAATATAGCAATATGTGTACATTTTCGTACCACAATGGCTACTATATCTCCATCCTTGAACTCAGCCTTCTCTATTTCAAGGGTCTCCATATTGAGTTTGCCACCCAATTTTTCCTCTATAGTCTTGATATAAGTCTGAGCAGCATCCTTATCTTCAAGGGAATATCTTTCAGTTGTACAAAGGAAGGCTTCATTATACTTAATATTATTTTCATCTTCACTATTAAGGTAATGCTTACTATAGAAATTGGTATAGGTATCATCGTACCATTTATCAAAGATAACCTCTGTGCCGCCATCATTACTTACCAGTACATCGCCTTTCTTCCAAACAAACTTAGACCAGTCTCGCATTTCTTTTGATGGAAAAACTACACATTCTCCATCATCATACAATTTGCCATTTTTATCAAGATACCCTTCTCCACCATTCATAAAACCAAATTTTGAACTGTAGAAGGATATTTTGAAACTTTTATCATCCACTTCTTCTAACTTGCATTTACCACAAGCGGAAGAATATAACTTCGTTCCTTGCGGCTTATCCTTTAGGATTTCCACTATATTAATCTCAGCTTCCATAACTAAACCAATTTTTGCATTAAACAATGTTGATAGTAGCTCATGCTACAATCTGCGTATTTTGATATTTTTGGCAACTCCCCATCATAAGGAGTGACTTTCAAGCCATCAATAAAATCAGCATTCTCGGTATATACCTCGGTGTTATGCTCATTCATATATACTTTTTGCGCTGATGTAGAATGGCTTTCAGCTCTCAGCTTACCGAGTGACCGCCAAACCTGCTTGCGATGAATAAACAATCCATGCAAAGGAATAGTTCTTACTTCTACTTTCGTTCCCATAACCATTAGCTTGCTTTATGTAGATTGAACCATACCTTGTTGCTCTGCTTATCCTTATAAACATTACCTTCAAGGTCAAAATAAACACGCCTCTTTTGATTGAACCTCTTTATCATTGGCTGATTATCTTTGTATGTAGTTACATCATACTCAACCAATGAAGAACCACGTTCATTCTTTGTTGGAGGATAACCTGATTCTCGTATGAAACGTACCTCAAATTCTTTATTCCCAATTTCAAAATTTGCTGTAGCCATATTACTTTATTCTTTTGAATTGAACATTCTTTCCGTCTTTTCGCTCATTTGATGCGCACTTGATTCGATTACACATGTCTATATTGATACAGTTTGCAATTTCATCAAAGAAACAACCGCTACAATCGGCTTCCTTGGTCTCAACCACCTTTAATGTGACTTCTGCGCCTACAGGCAAATCTTCCATAATTACACCTCCTAATCGTTATTGCGTTTTAGTTTAAGTTGTCTCATTTTTGCCTTTACTGCACCAACAGATCGCCCAAGAGCTTTCGCGAGCTCTTCATCAGGCATTTTATCAAAGTTACGTGACAGGAAGTTAACCTGGATGCCATTCCAAGGTAGGAATGCGTTGTTTTGGTGTTCTTCGCCATGATAGTCAACGCCATTAAGCTTCAGTCCTTCGTCGGCAGCGTTGTCTATCCTTTCCGGATTGCATACCTTCATTGCAACCACCTGCAAAGCCCTGTAAATCTGACCGCCTTCCTTGAAGTATTCAGCATTCTTGTCCGGTATGAGAATTCTGGCAACCTCTCTCATCGAGGCATACATACCATACATAGACTGTATGAATTCTCCGCAAGGTCTTATGCTGCCGGAACTGATGCCACGTTCACTCATAACGTCATCAAACTTCGTACACATATCGTGCAGCATGATTGACAGGTTGTAGGCTACGCATGCATACGCCTGAAGCTTGTGTTCCTTGATGTTGTTCTTCAGAAGAATGTTGTCGGTCGTATAGAAGAGTCTCTGTATGTCAATCTTCAGGTCTTCCTCCATGCTGTCTGTAATATCAAGCCAGAGTTCATACTGCGAAATCTCGGTAGTATACTTCTTAAATATACCGATAAGAGTCTCAGAACGGGAGAATGCCTCCTTTATGCGATACTTAAGCTCATGCTTAAACAGGTCCTTCCTATCACTGAGATTGTCGTGCAAGTCTTTGATTGCCGTCTGCGTGATTGTGGCGAGAGAACCGATAATGAGGTAATAGAGCGAAGTGATATGGTCTACGGTTTCCCTGTCCGGCTCCTTGTAGTTGATGAAGAATGCTCCTTTTGGTGTGAAATTATATGCCGACATTCCTACACCTCCTTCTTTACTGCCAATGCGCAACTGATACAGAAGAGCATCAGGAGCGAAAGGAAAATATGTTCAACCATGAAGCAGGCAAACCCGTAACCTGCGATGAGAGCTACAATAACGAGCAGGATCATCACTATTGTATGTTCGTATCTCTTCATATTTACTTTGATTTAATGTTTCCGTATGCAGCCATATAGCTATCAAGCTGCTGCGTTGCGTGTACCAGCTTCTGATTGTAGCTATCTCGCTCTGCCCTTGCCTTAGAGATAAGAACGAAGCTGACAACGAATGATATTATTACCGTTATCACGATGAACAACCAGGGCAGCTTGTGTACTGCCTTGTTGATTGCTCTTCCTAGGTTTCTCACAATAACCCAGGAGTAGATCCAAATGAACACTACCGCTTGCTTTGTGGTAGCGTTCTCAATACGTTCTTTCTGTGTCATAATTCTAAATTTACTTGGTTCGGTTGCACCAGTTATCGGTAGATTTCCAATAACCGGCCATCCATATTTCTTTCTTTGTCGCATCAGGGTGCTCACTTAGCCATTCCTCTGCCATTTTACTTACGTCTGCCATTTTTGCCTCGTTTTGATTCTTTTTCAAGTTTTTGTTTTAGCTTTTCAAGAGGGGATTCTTTCGGATCAACACCATTTAAGCGGCAATGTTCTTCGTAGGATATTGCTTTTCTTCTAGATTCCTCATCTTCTTTCTTTTGTTTCTCAGCTAACTTTTGAGAATCAATTTCAGCTCTCTTTTCATATACCTTGCACATATACTTGTCGAGAGCTATAAAAAGTTTTTGAGGATTTACTGTCTTACCGACATAGATTTCTCCATACTCGCCCATCGAGAACTCGTAGAAGAACCTTGTGAGCTCGCTAGGTGTGACATGGTAGTATTCTTGTCTGATACGTTGAGCGATCGCCTTGAACTGGTAAGGAGTAGTCGAATCAATAGCACCAATAACCATAAACAAGTCAATGAGCATTATCTTAATCCAAAACTCGCTTGCACCATCTTTGAAGTACTTATCAATACTAACAAACGACATACCACCTCTAGCTACAGAATCATATACAGATGTAATTGTATCTGTTCGATTTTGCAGGGTAGGATATTTGTCCAGGAATAGCGCATATTGTCCGCCGTATTTTTCCACCGCTTGCTTACATTCAGTCGGAAAGGATTGAACTAATTTTGTTGAAAGTTCGTTGCTGTTGTTCATAACTGTTTACACCATTGTTTTTAGGAGCGTACAACCCGGAATAGTTGTTTCCCATAGAATGCTCAACGATAACCTTTGCGTATTCTGGATTTCCGTTCGACATCTTTAAAAGCTTCTTTTTAAGAGCCGCGAGTCCACGAGGTTGATATTTCTGCCGTTTCTCTTTCTTGTAAGCAAGCCACATATCGAGAGCTTCCTGGCAAGGGTAAATCTCCTCCTGCTGCACTTCTTCCTGTTGCACTTCTTCCTGTTGCCCTTCTTCCTCAAAGTCGGATAAATCTTTGCCTAACGAGAACGCAGCGCCCATGCAAAAGATTTTCTGCTTTTCCAAGTCATTCGGGAATAGCTCGCCAGACTTCTGACGTATATTAGTTGGTAACATCATAAGCTATTGTATGTAATTTTGTTGTCTTTCTATATCATGTTGAATATGAAGTAGTGCGATATATTCATCAGAATCAGGAAAATCAAATCCAGCTTCCTCTTTTGCCCACGATTTGAAATCAGAAATTGATTTGCTCATTTCGTCTTTCGTAAGGTCAGCAGAAGAACGGAGATACTTATAGCATTCTCCTGTGAATTTATCAATCCCTTCTCTGAGGAATATATCTTTGTTCACTACCAGCTTATAGAAATGCGTCTTAACTTCGTCTAGAGTGTAGCCGTATTGGAGACCGAATGCAGATAGGAGCAAATGAAGATAGGCATTCTGCTTCAAAGAACGTCCACGTTTTTCTTTCAGCTCTACCATCGCGCCTTTGTTCTCCAACTCGGCTACTTTTTCCCTAAACGTTTCAAGTTCAAACACATTTTTCAGATTGAACCACATAAGCGTTGAATGCTCGTTTGATTAATTCTACGCTAGAAGGGTAAATCATCAGAGTTCCCTTGTGGTTGCGCTGGCTGCTGTGCAGGCTGCTGTTCAGGTGGAAACAGATTTTGCTGATTCGTCGGGTTTGCCACGCCAGCAGCATTAGCAGAACTTGCCATAGCTTGTTGTTCTGCTTGTGCGCTAGACTGGGCATTGCCGCTAAAGACACCACCTTGTGCGGCAGCTTGTTGTGACACCTTAGTAACATTCCAGGCACGAATCTGATTAAAATATCTGCCCTGATATTCATGTGCATCAATATCAAAGCTAACGTTAATAACCTCACCACTCTGAATGTTGAACTGAGCCAGACGGTCTGCTCCGAAAACATCAAAGGCCATCTTCTTAGGATATTGCTCTTGTGTTTCTATTACATAAGTCTGAGACTTCCACTCACCTCTTGCAGAGACGCCGCTTCTTTCAGGTAAAACGGCAATAACTTTTCCTTGAATTTCCATTATTTTTTATTTAAAGAATTTTGTAAAACCAAATCTGCCAACTCATCAAAGTAGGCTGCATCCTTGATAGCGGAGTCCTGTTCGCCTGTAACCTTTGATGCTATTGAGCCTTTCTGCATAATCAAGCTATAAAGATAGCCGTCGATGGTATTTGCACCCATGAGAATCCACGATGTAACCGCATTCTTCTGACCGTTACGATAGGCACGGCATTCACACTGCGACAAGTCTGCCATCGTCCATGGGAGCTCGACGAACACAACATTGGAAGAAGCCGTAAGCGTAAGGCCTACGCCTGCTGCTTTGATGGAGCAGATGATGATTCTCTTTTTCCTAGCCTGAAAAGAATCGATAGCCCACTGCTTCTGCTGCTGGCTATCGGAACCGGTTACGGTGCAAACCTCATCCGGGAACTCTTTCTTGATTGCACTAACGACATCACGATGCTCGGCAAATACGATTATCTGTTCTTCGGTATCATGGAGAAACTCTATAGTCGCCTTCATCTTCCCTCGCCCAGATATCGAGCGAAGGTTCATAAACCTGACAAGAGCCTTCATTCTAAGCTTTTTCCTAGCCTCTTCCTCGGAGCAGCTCTTGTATTCGAGAAGGAACGTGAGCAGGTCTTTCTGACAGGTATAGTACTCTTCCTGCGTTTCAGGGTCGAGGGCGACACTGATGGTCGTTCTGGTCAGATCCGGCAAATCCTTAAGAACATCTTTCTTTTCTCTGCGGAAGTAGCACGTTTCGTGTATCTTCCGGTTAAGCTCTTCAAGATTCTCGTTCTCACCGTACCTGTTGCAGAACTCACCAAAACCTCCGAACTCGTCGTTCAGGCGACCGAGGATAGCAAGCTGGCAGGCCAGGTCTGTTGCGTGATTTACAACGGGCGTACCTGTAAGCTCATAGATATACTCCTTACCCTGGCACAATCCCATGATGATTTTAGACTGCCTTGTGGACGGATCCTTGACTCTTGCGGACTCGTCGATAATCACAGACTTGATAATCTTCAGTTCATCACGAAACAGGAAGTTTTTCAGCCGTAACGGTTTCGGACCGAGGCTTACGACGAAGTATTTTGCAAGCGACTCGTAATTGCATATCACTACATCATACAGGTTCATCTTAGTAAGATGGTATCCGTATGTCGCATTAACGGAATCGGTAAGAATGAGAGGCCGGAGGTTCGTAAACTTCTTTATCTCTCGTTCCCAATTAACCTTAAGTGCAGCAGGGCAAACAACAAGGCAGGGAGTTGCCTTTGCACGTTCAATGGCGACGATAGACTGAACCGTCTTACCGGTTCCCATGTCATCGCCATTGATACAGCGCTTCATGGCAAGCTCCATGCGCACACCTTCTTCTTGATAATCGTATAATTTCGGTTTATCTGACATAATAATAAATTATAATAAACACCACATGCGGAAAGCCCATTCAAGAGCCTTCTCCCTACCACGCATATACAACTCGTCACCACGTTCAATCTTCTTATAGAATACTTTCTTCTTGGTCTTGGAGACCGCAAAGATAAAGTCCTGGTTTCCGTATCTTGGGTCTATGCTGTGCGTAAGGTCCATGTACCATGCACGGCTTCTATCCCAATCGACGAAATCGATCTGAGCCTCAAATTGCTCCTGTGATGTAGCTGCGGTGGTCTTCAAATCACCGCCGAACTCGCCGAGCCACCAGTCGAACTTGCAGCGTACCGGAAGCTCGAACTCGAAGCCCTGGTATTCCATCTTCATGTGCGGATTGATGAATGTTTTCTGACCGACCGCATTCTTCAGGACGAAATCAAGGAACCTATCCTTCGTTGCCTGTTTCTTCAGAACAGCAAGCCGGTCTAGACCCCATTTCCAATCCTTCTCCGTATATTTCTCGTCATCGACCGTCATGGCGTAATGATTGCACTTTTCCGGTTCGGTAACGAGAGCGTCAACGAGAGTTCCGAGATGGAAAGCCTTTCTCTTGTCCTCTTCCTTTACGAAGTTGAGCTGCGGGTTCAGGGCAAACTTCAACGCAGTGAGGTCTGAATTGGAGACCTCACCACGAGAATAATAAGGATCAAACGGTTGTTCCGACATATTACTTAGCTGTTACCTCATCCTCATATTTAATATAAGGAGAAACGATATACTCTTCTTCGCTGTTTGCGTGTTTCTCGCAAGCCTTACGCATGAATTCCAACTTAGAGGCAAGCTTATCAGGAGCCATCTTTGAGCCTTCGATCGTCCACCACTGCTGGATGATGTCGAGCCAGGCATTCTTGTCGGTAACAACAAGACGTTTTGTTACCTTGATTTTCTGCTTGCCGGTTTCTCCAACCGAGGTCTGGGCAAAGAGCGACTGAGCCTGTGCAGTAGCGTGCTGGGCTGCATTTTCTGCATCACGCTTCTCCTGCTCAGCCGCAAGCTTTCTCTGCTGCTCTTCCTTAGCAGCTTCATCAGCCTTACGGACAGCATCTTCCTTAGCCTTGCGTTCGGCCTCAGCGGCGGCAGCTTCCGCCTCTTTACGCTTACGCTCTTCCTCGGCAGCCTTCAGCTCAGCCTCCTTGCGCTTGCGTTCCTCTTCGGCAGCTTTCAGTTCAGCTTCCTTGCGCTTACGCTCCTCCTCGTCCTTGATACGCTGAATCTCCTCCTGCTTCTTGCGCTCTTCCTCAGCAGCCTTACGTGCTTCCTCCTCTTTGCGCTTACGCTCCTCTTCAGCCTTGCGAGCTTCCTCTTCCTTACGTTTGCGCTCTTCCTCAGCCTTCTTGATTTCAAGAAGTTCAGCAATCTTAGAGTCAAACTTCATAAGAAGTTCGTCACGTGTAGTAGTGACGGTCTGCTTATAAGATGCAAGAAGAGAAGCGGAAACCTCCTTGTAGGCTCCATTCATAATCTCCTTGGCATCATTCTCATCAATTTCGGAAGAGTATGAAGGCTTGTTATTAACAAAAAGATGTCCGAGGTCAAGAACATCAGAACACTCTGTAATACGTTTCTTAACTTCATCCTTGTTATCAAGGGTGAGAAGAGAGAACGTATTATTAAGTGAATTGATAGCAGCAGAAGAATGCTCTGTAAGGAGATTGTTCAAGATATCAATCGTATCAGTCTTCAACTTAATCTTGGCCTCCTTGATGCGCTCCTGGCGCAGGCGTTCCTGCTCAGCCTTACGCTGCTGTTCAAGCTTGTATGCCGCATACTCGTTGCGTTTCTCCTGAATCTTATAGACAACGGAATCCGTGTTCTTGACTGAGATAAGGTTCTCTATCATGGTGAAACCCTTGCGAACGATATCGAACACCTGGGTGACTCCCTTGCGATTCTCTGTCATTGACTTTTCGGTCAGCTTTGCTCTCTTTACGTATTCAGCAGCCTGCTCGTCGAGAGCATCGTTCATTCCGGAAGCCTCGATATCATTAAGCAGCGACTGGCCGGCCTGCACGCACGCTTCATACGATTTCTTGTTTGCCTGTACGGCTTTTTCGGTGTCAGACTTAAGCGTCGCAATCTGTCTTGTGATATTATTGGTCTGCTGCTGCACCAACTGTAATTCGGTAATTTCTGCCATGTATAACAATTTTAAAATGGTGAATCACTATCAACATTTACCTTGACACCTTTGTCTTCAGGTGCGGTATCTCCGGCGCCAAAGGCTTCCTGAGACGGTTTCTGCTGAGTCTGCATATCAATGTCTGCCTGTAAAAGAGCGCCCAGACCAACCTTCAGTTTAGGATAGCCCTTGAACGCATGCTTGCATGTCTTCGAGATAAGGAAGCCTGTATCAATATCCCTGAAATACGTTCTGCCATCGTTTCCGACATAGTTTCCGCCGTAAAGAGCGTTGGCTTTGTGGTCTTTACCTCCGAACTTCTCCGAATACGTGCGGAGACGGTCGATACCTTCGCGGTCAAGAACGAAGTAATCGTAGGCATTGTTCGGAAGAATAATCTTCACGTAACAAGCAACGATGTATGAATTTTCAGGTCGAGGATAAGTCTTTGCGTAATCAACGTACTTATGACCGTCTCGTTCACCGAAACGAAAATCGTCACAATTGTAAACTACGACAGGATTGTCACAACGAACAATCTGACCGGCTCGCTGGCGAAGAAGAATCTCGCCATATCCAGTATAGGTGATCTTGGCCGTATAATTCGTTTGTTTTGTATTCTTGTCGTAGTTACTGTAGCCCATGAGGTAGCAGAGTGTCGTAGTTCCCTTTTCGAGAGACAATCCGTTAATTGCCAGGTTCATGAAGGCATCATGAATATTCAGTGACGGAGCTTTTTCAAGATAGCCCTTGAATGAGCCGTTGAGAAGTTCTTCGTTGAAGAATGCCTTCTGCTCTTCGAAGAATACTAGATCGGAAGAGCACACGTCTGAACTCCAGTCACGGCTACATCTC
>ERZ1024411.78-NODE-78-length-12207-cov-5.665323_pt1 | contig 12207 bp, 9 predicted proteins | sample MGYA00520784_ERZ1024411 | MGnify/ENA primary metagenome ERZ1024411 (study PRJEB33242, sample SAMEA3444280) | Homo sapiens | biome: Host associated; feature: Gastrointestinal tract; material: Stool | place: Uganda | collected 2011-01-01 ...
GGAAAAACTGTCGATACATTTGCCAAATCGCTCGACGACTATCCGTCTACTTACACAGAAAAATTCTAAAATGATAGATTATAGAATTGACTCATGGTATAATATAATGAACGTAAAGATATGTGCGTCGAAAGAGATATCATATAGATAAGATTGGAGAAAATACATGAACCCAGCAAGCATAATGAAAATGATGAAAGCAAAAAATACATTTACAGCAAACCACCCAAAGTTTGTATCCTTTTTACAGTATGCATTCGGCAGCGGCATCCCGGTAGACTCTGTTATTGAAATCACAGTTACAAAGCCGGGACAGGAGCCTGTTACGTCCAATATCAGGGTTTTACAGTCGGATCTTGAGCTCTTGGACAGCTTGAAGGATATTAATTAGATATGTTATACCAGATTAAAGATGGGACAGTTTCGGCAGGAGGTCAGACGATTCTGTCCCATGTTGATTTTTATATAAAGGAAAAAGAAAAAATAGCTGTTGTCGGCAAAAACGGAGCAGGAAAGACCACATTGCTTCGGCTTCTTGCAGGAGAGATGCAGCTTGACCGCGATGACCATCGCGGTATGTCGTCAGGAGCACATGGCAAAGAGACTGCCTGCAAAAATAGTCTTGGAATCGTAACCTCGCGAAATATCACAATCGGAATGCTCCGTCAGGTTGATTCCTCCAATCAGGACAAGACAATCGAGGAAATACTTCTTGAGAGCTGTCCGGACAGGGATACATATTCCAAAGAGCGGTTTGACTACGAGATGGAGTACGACAGGCTGTTTACAGGCTTTGGCTTTGAAAAAAGTGACAAGACGAGGCTTTTTAGGAGCTTTTCAGGAGGAGAACAGACGAAGATTTCTCTGATAAAGCTGCTTTTAAAGAAGCCTGATCTTTTGCTCTTGGATGAGCCGACTAACCATCTTGATATGAAAACTGTCGAGTGGCTGGAGGATTATCTGATAAACTATCCAAAGGCTGTTGTCATTGTGTCCCATGACAGGGCGTTTCTTGATGCAGTTGCGACTGGTGTTTATGAGCTTGAAAATGGCAGTCTGCACAGATATGCCGGCAACTACACTCAGTACAGGCAGCAGAAGCTTAAAAATCTGCAGATACAGCGCAAAGCCTACGAGCGCCAGCAGGCGGAGATTGCGCACAATAATGAGCTTATCGAGAAATTTAAGCATAAGCCGAAAAAAGCTGCGTTTGCACGCTCGCGCAAGACCATGCTGGCACGCATGGAGCTGATAGAAAAGCCGGTTGAAGACGAAGCTCATATTTTTACAGGCAATATCGAGCCACAGTTTCCGGGCGGTAAATGGGTTTACGAGGCGAAGGAATTAAAAATTGGCTACGACGGCAGGGCACTGCTTGAGCTGTCGCTTCGTATAAGGCATGGTCAGAAGATTGCCGTAATCGGTGACAATGGCATAGGAAAATCAACATTTCTAAAGACGGTGGCAGGGCTTATTCCACCAATAAAGGGCACAAGCCAGCTTGGCAACAATCTACTGGTGGGCTATTTTGACCAGCAGTCGGCACTTATCGACAGCGAAAAGACTGTGCGAGACCATTTTCACGAGCTTTTTCCGGCACTTGTGGAGAAGGACTTAAGAAAGACGCTTGGCATGTATCTGTTTGGAGGGGCAAATGCCTCAAAGCGTATCAGTTCGCTCTCAGGTGGTGAGAAGTCCAGGCTTGTGCTCGCAGAGCTTCTGACAGGCCGTCCGAACCTTATGATACTCGATGAGCCGACCAATCACATGGATATTCCGGCGAAGGAGACACTCGAATCGGCATTTAAGGCATATACCGGCACCATGCTCTTTGTATCGCATGACAGGTATTTCATAAAGCAGGTGGCTGATGTCATACTGGTCTTTGAAAAGGACAAAGTGATGTACTATCCGTTTGGCTATGACCATTATATTTCAAGGCTTAAGGCATCACAGGACGGCAATCTGCCGGCGCTCATGCAGGCAAAGGATGCTGCGATGGTCGAGGCACTTGCGGCTGTCCCAAAGAGGGAGAGGCATGAGACCAGACAGCTTTCAACAGATGAGGCGTACCTCGAGTGGAAGCTTGCACTTGCAGCGGAGCCGGTGGCGAAGGCGGCTGAAGAAGCAGAAAAATTAAATCAAAACATAATAAACGCGGATTGGACTAAGGAAAATGTCGATAAGCTGCGACAGCAATACGAAAACGCTGTTGACTCATGGACAAATGAGTGTACAAAATGGTATGATATATACTTAGATGAGATGTATCCGGAGAGTGATTTTTAATTTGCAGACATAAGGGAATCAATGTCATTTGTTGTATATCATAAATTATCCGGGGAGAAAGGATTATATATGTGGTTATCAAGATATTTTGTGTATTTTATTATATTTAGCTGTATGGGCTGGATATATGAGAGCATCTACTGTACCATCAGAGCAAAAAAATGGGAAAACAGAGGCTTTCTCTATGGTCCGCTTTGTCCTATTTACGGAGCCGGAGGTGTCGCGATCACTGCGATAGCAGATTTCATTTCGGCTCACACGGATGCGACATTTACATGGTGGCAGATATTTCTTGTGGCATTTTTGGGAAGCATTGTCTTAGAATATGGCACATCGTGGGCGCTTGAGAAGCTGTTTCACGCATACTGGTGGGATTACAGCAGCATGCCGCTTAATATAAACGGCAGGGTGTGTTTTCCATATTCTGTAGGCTTTGGTGTGGCAGGACTTATAGTGGTATATTTCATTGCACCGTTTACGAAGCTCATCACAGGCTGGATGTCACCTATATGGTATGAGTTTTTCTCACTGCTTCTTATGGGCTTTTTAGCTGTAGACACTGCAATCACAGTGTCAGCGCTTACAGATTTCAGTAGGACAATAGTTAATCTGCAGAACAATTTCAACACCTATATGGATGAGGTTGTGGAAGAGGTTAAAGAGCGTAAGAAGGCTGCAGACGAAAGGTCGCAGGAGCGGTCACAGGAGCTTGCGGAGGCTGTCGAGGAGCGTAGAAAGAGAAAACGTATCAGAGCCAGTGCAGACCGAGTTATTGATTCAATGGGTGCTTTAAAGAAATCTGCGCTTAACAGGGCACAGGGATTCAGAAATCCGAAGGTGGAGAACAGGTATCTCGAGACATTTACAGAGAGTCTGAAGGAACGTTTTAAAAGAGAACGTATAAAGAAAGCAAAGAAGGCGAAAAAGGCAGATAAATAACAAATAAAAATTTTTAAAAAAATTCAAAAAAAGCTTGCATTATCCGATTGACCATGGTATTATAATACACGGTTCGTTGGTCAAGCGGTTAAGACGCCGCCCTCTCACGGCGGAAACACGGGTTCGATTCCCGTACGGACTGCTAAAACAAAAAGCTCTCAGTACACAGTGCTGAGGGCTTTTTATTTTTGCAAGCTATTAATAACTATAAAACCATTGAGAACAAAAAGCTGATGCCTGCATGTAAGCATGACGCATCAGCTTTTTTATTCTTAAGGTGGCTCAAATCATTATGTCTAAAGTATAATAATACTTGCGCACTTCAAATCATTGCCCAGATTGTATACTCTGCCGGAATCGACGCCGACAACAGTTGGTCGAAGAATGTAGTACTCGCTGTTTTTTACAACTCTTGCCTTTTCACCATTGCTAAGCTGTACAATTGAATCAACAGGATATAGAATCATACTGCTCATGAAAGCACGCATGACACCTATATCAAGCTGGTTTGTCATGGACATAAGCATCTCAACTGCATCTCGCTGTGATAAGGCATCCTTGTACGGACGCTTTGTGACAAGCGCATCATAGACATCTGCGACAGACAGAATCTTTGCAAACTGACAGATTTTGGGTGCATCAAAGCCTAGTGGATATCCGGTTCCGTCAATGCGTTCGTGATGCTGCAGCACTCCCATCAGTATAGAGTTGTTTAAATCCTTTCGGTCTTTTAGCATATTGTAGCCGTACACGGAATGTTTTTTCATGATATTAAACTCATCATCCGTGAGCCTGCCCGGCTTGTTTAGAATCTCATTGGGGATCATTGTCTTGCCTATATCGTGCAGCAGGCCGGAAACACCTATGTCGTGGATTTCGTTGTCAGTCAGCTTCATCTGCTTGGCAAGAATCATTGAAATAGTAGCCACATCCACACTGTGCTTGAAGGTGTACTCATCGCTTGTTTTGAGGGAACTGATATCGACAGCTATGGCATCGTTTTCATTGATGGCCTCCATGAGCGAGTCTGCAATCTGGTTTGTTGCCTGTGTTAGCTCCTCGGAGTTAGTGTTGTTGAAGATGTACTGGACACCGGTTGATACACGCTGTCTGACACTGTCGCTTAAGGTGACCTTGGAACGGTCGTCCGTACGCAGCTGTTTGACCATGGCGGCAGCCTTTGGAGACAGTATGGCATCCGGATCGTCAGGATCAGCATTTCCCTCGCGGATGTATACTGACATTATACCGAGCTTAAGCAGCGAAGAGATGATATAATCATCGATAGCTGAGCCCTGTACCACCAGGTTACGGCCGGTAGGATCCTTGATGACCTGATCAATAATCATGCCGGGTTTCAATTGTCGTGTTCTCATATATCTGCGTTTAATCATATCCGCTCCACAACCAATTTAGTCTAATTTAAAAGCAATTTAAAAGATAATTCAAAATACTACGAATATTATATAGTGTATTTGTACTAAAAACAATCATAAATTGAGATTTTTTAGTGTTTTTTTGTAATAAAACAACCCCGGCATTTGCCGGGGCTGATGATGGTATTGTATTTATCAAAATCAGAGGTTAGATGTGGTGACCGCCGCCGCTGTGACTGCCGCCACTATGACCGCCACCACCGCTGTGACCGCCACTTGAGCCTGAGCTTTGTGGACTGTAGTGTCTTGTCTGGCTCATAAAGCGTGCGCGTGCATTTTGAATCTCTACCTTTGTAAATGCTGCACCCATGAGCTCGTTGCTCTTAGCCTTGCGGCCCTTTGACAGGGATAATGCATATACAAAGCAAAAAATCATGCCGGCAGCGAGAGCGATAAAGATACTGGAAATGTATCTGAGAGGCTGTGATATATGTCCGCCTGCGAGGACTGTGTTGACCTGGTCTATTGTTTCCATGCAGCAGGTGAAATAGTCGTAATCATGACTTGAGGTGGCATATATATAAGTGTTGTCACAGATGGAGTTACATTTTGAGTTCGGGATGGTTCTCTGCGTGCTTCCCTCACAAGCCAGATAAATCTCGTCTAAATCTCTGTCTATCACGAAAATGACACCGTTTGCGCCATTTCCGAAATAGCCTTCAAAGGTATTGACTGCATAGCTTTCGGTGCTTCCGTAAGGATGTGAGGTGGTGGTGACAACAGCTATGTTACAGTATTCGGTTGTTTTTTTCATCTGTGAGATGAGTTTGCTCTTTGCGGCATCGTCAATGAAATTGGCAGAGTCCTCAAGGATGTACTCATAGCCGGTAGACTTGTTTGTACCGCTTAGATTGGAAGCTGTGGCTGTCTCAGTGGCATATACATTTGATGAGCTGCTCAAAACAAGGACTGTAACAAGCAAAAATAATGTAAACAAAGCTGAGCACATGCATTTTATACAATGCAAAAAAGGACTTTTATAATTATTTCTATGCACGGTCATCACCTCCCTTATGTGTGGCAAACTGTGGCAGCTTGCGTGTTGTAAGCACATTGAATGCGCGGATGACATTAATCAGTGTGATAAGCACTGAGGCGATGATGATAAAAGCTGCGCCATAGTACCATGCATCGAGCACCGGCTGGAACAAAAGAACAGCATCGCCAATAAGCATGGATACCATGCCAAAGATGAGTCCGGCAACTCCCTTGTGTCCGGGCATCCGGTCAAAGCTTGAGAAGGCTCTGATTGAAAAAATAAATGATATGATGGTCAAAATAACAAATAAAATCAGGCTGCCGTCTGCATTGCCAAAGCTGCCTCCGATACCTGCAATGATTGCAAACAGAGCAGGAACAAATTGAATGACAAATATAAAAAGTATAAAGTAAGCTATAAACGATGTGTTTGTCTTTTTCTTTATGGTTTTCGTGGCCTTTTTTGCAGCCTTAAGGCGTCTGCGGTTGTTGATTGCACCAAGTGCCTCCGGCTGTTCCTTTGCGATACGGCCCTTATCCTCGGTACCGGCTTCCTTTACAGCAATCATGGTCAGCTCCTGTGAGTAACAGATATTTGCGATAATCGCAAGCACACCGACTATGGTGAGAGTCATTCCGGGAGTGAGAACCGTCAGCAGACATAATAAAATGTATACCGGAATTGCCGCAATCAGTGAGCCTAGCAGGAATTTACCGACAGATATAGGCAGATCTGCAACAACCTTGCCTGTCTGGCCGTTTACTGTGGCATATGCCACACGATCCTTATTGCGGTATGACAAAAACCATACCGGAAACATCGAGTAATCTGTCTCTTTTACAGTAGTGCCAAGACTTAAAGGCGAAAGAGCAGCGGAGTCACTGTCGACTGACAAGCCGGTAAAGGCAGGCTCTTTACTTATTTCGCTTACTGTGTTTGTGCAGGCTGCATCCATTGCGTCACTTGCGTAAATCGTTGATGGTAAATCAGCTGTATCAGCGTAAAACCCACTTAAGAATGCCGGTGTAAAGCGCTTCATATTCTTCACATCATAAGGCGCGAGTTTTTCGCTGATGCTGTCATCAAAGGATGATGATGCATCGTAGGACAGGCCTTTGTAGTAGGCATCGAGATCTCCCTCGAGCCTGTAATGGTCTGTGATAATGTAATCTCCTGAACGGTGGGATCTTTTCGCCGGAAGTGAAATAGGAGCCTTCTGGGTTACATAATATGTCCAGTAAGGCATGTAGATACCTCTGAATCCGTCGATAAACTTAGGATCCTTAAGCTCCTTTGGCGCGAAAATAGCCTTTTTCATGAGGCTCATGTAGGCCTGCTTACAGTCATCCTTGGTCTTTGCAAATGGTATGATATAAGCCGGCTTGTGCTCCTTCTGCATGCGGCTGTAGAGCACAGTTGATGCACCGCAGAAGCTGCAGAAGCCAGCTGCGGTATCGTCTGTGCTCAGGATTTCTCCTCCGCACTGAGGGCATGTGAAAATGGTTGCGTCGAAGTCCTTCTGGACCTCGGCATCAGAGGTTTTGTCCTCGTACGCGTAAGGGTCGAAAAGTGAATGACAGTATTCACAGGCTAACTGGCCTGATTTGATGTCAAACTTCACATTTCCACCGCAATTTTTACATGCGAACATTTTGTTTCTCCTTTCTATTCCCTTTTACTTTTTTATCTGCTTGAATAAATAATTCCTTCCAGATTGACGGATGGAAGAGGATGAGCAGTGGAAACAGCTCGAGTCTTCCGGCAAGCATGTCAAACATCAGTATATATTTGGAGAAATTATTAAAAAAGCCGAAATTGCATGTTGGACCGACCAGAGAAAGACCCGGTCCGATATTGTTAAATGTAGCTGCGACAGCCGTGAAATTGGTAGTGAAATCATAGTTTTCAACGGAAACAAGCAGCATTGAAACAACAAAAATGACGGCGTACGTCATGAAATAAACATTTATTGACCTGATAACATCATGGTCTACAGGCTTGTGCTCAAAGGTGAGCTTTTTCACACTCTTTGGGTGAATGTAGCCATTTAATTCCTTGCCTATTGTCTTTACAGCGATAACAATACGCGATACCTTGATACCTCCGCCTGTGCTTCCGGCACATGCGCCAATGAACATCAAAAGCACAAGCAGTGTCTTTGAAAGCTCAGGCCATCTGTCGAAATCGGTGCTCGAAAATCCGGTTGTCGTGATGATTGAGCCAACCTGAAACGCAGCCTTTGTGACTGCATCGAACACGCCGGTGCACATATGAGCGATATTCACGCTTATGACTACAACGGATGCTATTATGATACCGAAATAGTATCTGACCTCCTCAACCTTAAGTGCGTCACGGATGTGACCGAAGAAAAGCAGGTAGTAAGCGTTGAAATTGACACCGAAAAGTATCATAAATATGGTAACAACCCACTGCAGATAAACATTGTAGCTGCAAAAGCTGTCGTTTTTGATACCAAAGCCTCCTGTTCCGGCTGTGCCGAGAGAGGTACAGATGGCATCGTAAAGAGGCATTTTCCCGAAAAGCAGGAAAATAATCTCCATAGTCGTAAGACCAAAGTATATTATGTATAAAAGCCTGGCAGTGTGCCGCATCTTTGGAACGAGCTTTCCAACCGAAGGCCCGGGGCTTTCTGCGCGCATCAGGTTTATATTGCTGCCGCCTGAAAGCGGGATGATTGCCAGAAGAAAAACAAGCACACCCATACCGCCAATCCAGTGCGTAAAGCAGCGCCAGAAATTCATGCAATAGGAGAGTGATTCTACCTCAGGCAGGATGCTCGCTCCTGTCGTGGTGAAGCCGGAGATGGTCTCAAAAAGAGCATCTGTGAAGCTTGGAATCTCTCCTGATATGTAAAACGGCAGACAGCCGAATATACTCAGTACAATCCAGCCCAGTGCGGTTGTAGCACAGCCCTCCTTCAGGTAAAAGGTAAAATCCCTCGGTTTTTTAGCCGAAAAAATAAAACCGATAGCTATGCTTATGAGTGCAACAATCAAAAAGTAGATGCCGCTTTTTTCATAATAAATACCGGCAACAATACATGGCAGAAGCAGCAAAAAGCCTTCAAGCTTTAAAATATATCCCAAAAGATATCGAATTACTGAAGTGTTCATATCATTCCCCCACTATTCCATAATATCCTGAAGATTCGTAAAGCCGGTATGGGTTGTTATAATCATGACAGTGTCATTTTTTTGTATGCAGTCATTACCTGTAGGAATGATAATTTTGCCGTTTCGGTTGATGAAGCAGATGAGCAGATGCTTTTTGAGCTTTAGGTCTCGAAGCGGTATGTCTGTCACATTTGAGTTTTCTGATACAAAGAACTCAATTGCTTCAACTCTTGAGTCGTACATGTGGTAGAGAGTCTCTATATTGCAGTTCATAGAGTTTTTCTTTGCACGGACATAGGCAATTATGGCTTCTGATGTGATGTATTTTGGCGAGATTACACTGCCAAGGTCCAGGCTGTTTATGACATTGGTAAAAGTTATACGATTAAGCTTTGTTATGACCTTTGCATTGGAAACCTGCTTCGCATAGAGCGTAAGCATGATGTTTTCCTCGTCTATACCGGTAAGAGGTACAAATGACTGGCAGGTCTCTATGCCCTCTTCCTTTAAGAGTGCCTGTTCTGTTCCGTCACCGTTTATGATGACAGCATCCGGAAGCAGTATGGAAAGTTCTTCACAGCGCTCGAAGCTATTTTCGATTATTTTGACCTTTATGCCACGTGATATGAGCTGCTTTGCCAGGTAATATGCGGCTTTGCCGCCTCCGATAATCAGTGTATTTTTTACGCTGTGTGTATTGACTCCGATGTGGCTGAAAAACTCCTTTGTATGTCTGCGTTCGCCGACAAATGACAGCTTATCGCCCTTGCGGAGCACAAAATCACCTGATGGGATAGTGACCTCATCATCTCTCTCGACTGCACCGATAAGTATGTTGGCATGGTGCCTGGTGCCCAGATCCATGAGCTTTGTTCCGTCGAGGATGCTGCCCTCGGGAATCTCATATTTGATGAGCTGTGCCTGACCGTGAGCAAAGTTTGTCACCTCAAGGCTGGACGGCAGATGAAGAATATGAGCCATCTCAATAGCTGCCTCAAGCTCAGGGTTGATAATGAGTGCAAGACCAAGCTTGTCGCGCAGATATTTGGCCTCCTGGCTGTATTCAGGCGTTCTGACTCTGGCTATAGCAGCACAGTTGCCGACCTGTGTGGCAATGGTACAGCATAGCAGATTCAGCTCATCAGAGCCTGTGACTGCGATGATTAAGTCGGCATCATCAATACCCGCTTCCTGCAGTATCTTGTAGCTGGCACCATTTCCTGCAATACCCATTACATCATAGATATTGGATACCTGGGAAATCCTCTCCCTGTTTTTGTCGACAATTGTTATGTCGTGCCCCTCCTTGCCAAGCTGCTCAACGAGAGTACGGCCTACCTTGCCGCATCCGACGATGATAATTCTCAGTCCCTGGGAGGGAACCACTCCTTTTTTGAACATTATTTCCTCCGTATATAAAAATATAATGATATGAGGGTCAAAAGGTATTTTGCCCCTCATTTATGATTGTGTGGTGGATAGAATTATTATGACTATCATATATCAATGGATTATAACATAACGCATATATATTTCATAGAGAAAAAAGTCCCAAAAATATGAGATTGTAATAAAGTACAAAAAGTGATAAAATTGATTTCAATTGTAGTATTTGAATAGCTGTTTGAACAGCAATAAGAGATAGATTTTTGGAGCTTTAAGTAATGATGGGATTTTTAAAGGCAAACTACCATACGCACACCTATAGGTGTCAGCATGCATATGGCAGTGAGCGTGAATATATAGAGGCAGCAATCAGAATGGGCATCACAGAGCTTGGTTTTTCGGACCATGTGCCGTGTCCCTTTAAGGATGGGTATGTGTCGGGCATCAGGATGACGATGGAGCAGGCACCGGATTATGTGTCCACCATCAGGAGGCTTGGAAAGGAATATGCATCCGACATAAAGCTCTATGTTGGTTTTGAGGCAGAGTACATACCGGAGTTTTTTAAGGAGCAGAAGGCTATGTTTGACCGGCTTGGCTGTGACTATATGATAATGGGCCAGCATTTTATGAAATCAGAGCAGACAGGCCCATATACGGGCACACCGACAGATGATGAGAGTCGTATACGCGAGTATGTGGATACTGTTATAGAGGGCCTGAAAACAGGCATGTACAGCTATTTAGCACATCCTGATTTAATAAATTATCAGGGCCTTGATTCTGTCTACGAATGGGAGATGACGAGGATGTGCAAGGCACTTAAGGAGCTTGACATACCGCTTGAGATAAACATGCTTGGTATCAGTGCAGGAAAGCACTATCCGACAGAGCGCTTCTGGTGTATACCGCATGACATCGGCAACAAAGTGATACTTGGGCTTGATGCACATACAGTGGACAATATATGTGATGTGGAAAGCTATGAAAAGGCACTTGATATAGTCAGAAAATATGACCTGAATCTTATTGACCGGATTGAGATATAGTTACTTACAAAATATCAAATACCAAAAGTGAGGAATGCTATGATTATTACAGAAGAAAAATATAATGAGGAATTAACAAGATATGTTTTGCCTTTTATCAGGCTTAATTTTGAAGATGGCTATATGAAGAGTGCAGATGGCACACGCATACATTACGGCTATGTGACGACACCTGTAGCAAAGGCTGCCATAGTCATATCACATGGATTTACAGAGTGTATGCCTAAATATTATGAGATGATTTACTATTTCGCAAAGGCTGGATACTCAGTATATATGGTGGAGCATCGAGGACACGGCTTTTCGGAAAGAAGTGTATCAGATATGAGCATGGTCACTGTAAACAGTTTTGACGATTATGTGAGTGACCTTGATATGTTTATCCGCGAGATTGTGATGAAGCGTGAGGGGCGCAGACCGCTTTACCTGTACGGTCACTCTATGGGAGGCGCGATAGCTGCCCTGTATCTTGAGAAGCATCCTGAGGTATTTACAAAGGCAGTACTTTCAAGCCCTATGATAGAGATGCTTTATGGCAATTTTTCAAATTTTGCCGTGGAGGCGATACTGTTTGTTGCAAGTGTGCTTAACTGGAACGATAAATATCTGCCGAGCCAGACACAGTATACGGATGAGTATGATTTTGAATCGAGCTGTTGTCTGTCAAAGGCGCGCTATGACTACATATACAAGTGCAAGGTGGAGGAGGAACGCTATCGTACAAATGGCGCCACCTACAGATGGTGCAGGGCCGGGCGCAAGGCATCCAAATATATAAAGAAGCATGCACAGGAAATTAAAATACCGGTGCTGTTATGCCAGGCGGGAAAGGATTATCTGGTTTCAAATGCCGCTGAGGATGAATTTATTGCGAAGCTGCCTCAGGGTATTAAGAAGGTCTATCCTGATTCAAAGCATGAGATATTTAATGCGGATGATGATACCTTAGATCGGAAGAGCACACGTCTGAACTCCAGTCACGGCTACATCTC
>ERZ1024411.82-NODE-82-length-12085-cov-8.760515_pt1 | contig 12085 bp, 12 predicted proteins | sample MGYA00520784_ERZ1024411 | MGnify/ENA primary metagenome ERZ1024411 (study PRJEB33242, sample SAMEA3444280) | Homo sapiens | biome: Host associated; feature: Gastrointestinal tract; material: Stool | place: Uganda | collected 2011-01-01 ...
GGGTAGGCGAAAGCTCTCCCTTATCAGTAATGGTTTGGTAGTGTAACACGTGGAAACCCTCTTCCATCTCGCTAAGGTCGAGCGTGGTAGTTCCGCTTGCGTATGCTGCCTGTTTAGGATTGTTGGCTTTGTCGTCAAACCAATATTGCACGCTTTTTACTGCATAATCCTTTTGGCTTATGCTATTAGGCAAGAGCCTATAAAAAGCCACCGAACGGGTAGGCGAAAGCTCTCCCTTATCAGTAATGGTTTGGTAGTGTAACACGTGGAAGCCCTCTTCCATCTCGCTAAGGTCGAGCGTGGTAGTTCCGCTTGCGTATGCTGCTTGTTTAGGATTGTTGGCTTTGTCGTCAAACCAATATTGCACGCTTTTAATCGTATAATCCTTGTTTTGGTGGTTGGTATCGAGTAGTCTGTAAAAACAAACAGAACTTGTAGGTGATAGTTCGCCTTTATCTGTAATGGTTTGAAAGTGAAGGGTGTGAAAGCCTTCGTCAAGTGCGTTTACATCTAATAATATTTTCCCATTAGCGTAATCTCCGCCATTGATTATAATCTCATTTGTATCAAACCAATATTGGTAGCTTGCTATCTTATAACTTGATTGCAAGCTACCTTGTGCCAACGATACCACGCCATTACCCGAAAACAATATTGCAAGCCATATACTTGTCTGTTTCATGGTCATAGTGTATCGTTAATTTATTTTCCGTCTACTTCTACCTCAATGTTTAGTTTACCCTCTTTTGTGGTACTTACATCTGCCTTAAAGTTGGTGATAATGGGGTAGCTTACTGTTGTGTTAAAGGGTAAAAGTCCTCCTTGCATACCTACTTGTGTGCCATCATCTCCTAAATATTTGGTTTTAGCTTTGTCGGTAAGTTCAAAGGTTTCACCTGTGCCACAACCATCTGTGTATGTTTTAAATACAGATGGCTTGTTTCCTGGCGCTTTCATATTGTTTTGTCCTGATACAAGTTTTTCAAATAGGTTATCCACATAATAACTACGACCATCATCAAATGTTACTCCAAGACAATTAATAACAGTTGTAGTAATGGGAAGACGGCTACCTCTACAAACCATAATACAATTATAGAAGTTTAGATAATTTGTTTGGTAATAATAGTATCCGTTGTCATAATATTCAGCACTCCCCATTCTAATCACACAATTCTTAAACGTTGTAACATTAATCCCTAAATTAGTAACGGCTGATATCTCGTTAATATAACTATTGAGAATATTGTATTTAGGATAAACTAATGGGCTATGAAAAGCAATGTTGCCATCGATTACACAATTGTAAATATTTACCTTAGGACTATTTTTAGAAGCTTTTTCAGAGGCAATACATGAAATATACTTCAATCTGCACTTTACGAATTCTATTTTCCCTTTCTCATATGTTGAATCTTCATTACAAATGACAATGGTGTTGTTAAAGTAAATGCCCTCAAATTGTGTTTTCATCTCTTTGTTGCGCGTAACAAGTGTAAAATTGTTTACAACAATTGTTCTCTTGTCTTGTGTAATATTTCCAGCTCCTCTCAGTGTAATGCTCTTGTTAAAAGTCCCAGCATTCCACTGAAACGTTCCGTCCGATAGTGTAATCACATCACCATCAACTGCAGCGTTGTAAGCTGAGGTGAGAGCATCTTGACCATAGTACTGAGTAGTAGTACTTTCGTGTTGAAGGGTGGCAACAAAGACTACTTGAGCCGTTGCCGAAACGCAGCATAGCAATGCTACGAACAAAAAAATAAAGCGTTTCATAGTTGTAAAAAATAATGTTGTAAAAATGTTAATAAGCGCTAAGGTAGTGAAATTAAGAACGTTCTACAACCCCACTTTAGTAGCAATGCACATAAGTTGGTCGGGGGGGGGTAAATTTGACAAAATAAGCTATATGAATTGAAAAAAAAGAGCATGAAAGATTACATACTCTTCATTTTTGCGTATAAAATATTCAAGATTAAATTAGAAAAGGTACGTGCTGAAAGCCCGTGCTTTATTCTTTTCTAAATTTAATTTGTCCACTTACTTAATAGCGTTAAATTAGTTATATAAGTGGGTATTCAAAATTATTTATAAAAATAATATGAACACCTACTTAGGTTATAAGTGCAAATATGCAAAAAATGCCCTAATCCCCCCAAAACACCTAAATTTTGGGATTAGGTTCAAAAACATAAAAGGCAAGGCCATGCTTTGGGGCATGGCTTTGCCTTATTAGATAGTGCAAAAAGTGGGGGACAGTTTATCGCTTGATAAACTTAAAGTTCTTGAAGTAAACTTGCAACTCCTTACCGCTGATGTTGGTGATGCGGAGCTTAGAGGCTTGCATACCGCCGAGTTCGTTGCCAGTGTGGATAACAGGGTCGTCGGCCTTGTAGTGGAGCAGACTCACTTGTTTCCATGTGCCGTTAGGTAGCAAAAGTTCGAGTTTAAAGTTCTTGGCTACATCGGGGATGCCAAGATTGAACTCCATGCCTGCAAAGGTGATGGCTTGATCGCTCTCAATGGTGAATGCGGCGTTTTTGTCCCATTTGATAACCTCGAGTGATGGGGCTACGCTCACCTCGTTGCCGCGTACAGTGATGGGAAGCAAAGCAAGTTGAGGCACAGTGCTCTCAATCTTGTAAGGATTATATTCGGCAGAGTTGATGAGCTGTGCATTGTTGGCCTTGTTGTAGGCATCAACGGTTTGCGTAAAGAGTTGGTTGAGTGTTGGCAGCATCACTTTGGTTGCCACCTTGATGCCCGGCTGTAGTGCATGACGCACATCAGAGTTTTCGAGCGCATACATCTGCTCTTGAATAGAGCGTGCCTGTTGGTAGAGGTTAATGAAACTCAATGTGCCATTGTCTGCAGTTTGACCTGTTTGCTGCAACATAGCCATGGTGCAAACAGCCGTACCATAGTCTGCCACGTTTTTAGCCTGAAGCAACCATGGGCGCAACTCGCGAACGAGTTCGGGGTTCGATTTGTCGGCAAGCAATACGTCGGCAGCCACTTTAAGTTCGTAGCATTTGCCAAGGAGTTGAGTGATGCTTTGTGAGTCGCCCTTGAGTGCTGAGGCAGCCATGTCTTTCAGTTCATCGCCCTCTTCGCGGCGGAAGCCGTGTCCGTTAGGTCCGAGGTCTTTGTTATAAAGAGCAAAGGTGCGTAGAGCCGTGTAGTTGTTGGGCAATACGGCTTTCAGACCCTTTTCCCAATCAGTTTTGTAGTCGTAAGCCTTCATGTTCCATGTGTAGTCAGCAATGCCGTAGAGCGAAATTTTAGAAGCTTCGGCATGCTCCATGGGGTTAGAAACAAAACCCGACATATCGCCTGCAATATCAAGGCCATTGCCGTAGGCAGGACCGAGCAAAATGTGGTCGCGTACAAAGTCGGATACGGGGAAGTTCCACCAGATGTAAGCTTTGCGGTCGATGCGTTGGTTTATCCACTCCATGCTCTCTTTGTCGATGCAATGAACCACAGAGTTGCCTGTCCACATGATGTGAATGCTCTTGTTCATCTTAGAACCCAATGTGCGCAGATATCCCTTTTGGTCGTTGGCCCATGCGCGGTTATACTCCGTTGGGCACATTACAAGAGGTTGTACACCCTTGTGAGTTTTAACAAAGTTATCATCTATATAGTTGAGCAGTGCAGCCTGTTTGTCGGCGCGAGTGCCTTCGCCCCAAATGTCGTCGAAGAACACGGCGAACGAGCGTATGCCCAGGTCGTACATGTCTTGGAACTTCTTAATCAAGGCGTCGCGGTCCTCGTCGGTCCATTTAATGTCAACACCTGGGTGTATGGCCCAACAGAAGTTCACACCATTTTGTTTAGCACATTCATTGAGTTCTTGAATGCGCTTGGCCTCTTCAGCAGGGTAGGGAGTGCGCCAGTGGTCGCGGTGGTAGGGGTCGTCTTTAGGGCCATAAATGTACACGTTCATTTTGTTACGACCATAAAATTCTATTTGGCTCAAACGCGCTTTGTGGCTCCATGGTGTGCCGTAAAAACCTTCAACAGTACCACGAAAATCAACGTCGGGCCAGTCGGTAATGGTGCAACACTCAAGTTTGCCCTCAGCTACCGAGGCAAGGAGCGTTTGCACACCATAAAATAGTCCCTCGTTGGTGTTGGCAGCAATGGTAGCTCCCTTATCGGTGATGTTAAGATAGTAGCCCTCGGGGTTATTAGGAATGAATTTTTCAACTTTTTTTACCGCCTTGTCGCCTTTAACGCCGATGGTAACAGTGTATTTGGCATTGGGTAATTGCTTTACTATGCTACTACTGCAGAGCGCTTTGGCTGCGATGCTCGATGAGCGACCTTTGTCGCTTACGAGACGCCATGAGGCAGGAGCTGCTTTCAGTTCGCCAGTGGTGCTAACCTTTTGTGGTACAGGATTAACCAATTTAATTTGAGCAGAAGCCGAGCCAGTGCCCAATAGAGCCATGAGCAGGGTTGCTCCGAGAAGAGGATGTTTCATTGTGTATGTGTTAGATGTGTGTGTAAATACTATTCATTAATGTAGGGTAGTGTTGCGTAGTCGCGGCTATAGCGGAGCATTTGTTGGTCGTAAGGCTCGCTATAGTCGATAGTAACATCGGTGATGTTGCCCTCGGCATCGCGCACTGCATGGTAAACGGGGTTGATAAATCCCTTGTAGGGCGATAGGTTAAGTTTAGCGTAGCGGTCGAGCACCTCTTTGTGTAGTGAGGGGTCTACCTTTACGCCATAGCCCTCAACCAGTTGGCGTGCACCCTCAAAGTCGCCCTCGCTCTTGATGCGTTGTATCTCGGCAAGTAGTCGGCCAAAGAGTTGGCGCAAGGCAGCATAGTCGTTGATGCGTACGTAGGTTTTGCCCTTATGTTTGATGAGTTCAACCACCTTGTGGTCCTTTCCCTTTTCGTATGCCCAGCGAGCAATGAGGGCACGATTGCGCATGTGTGCCTCCTCGATGTTGTTGCCCGGCTTGATGCGTACAAGTTGTGTGATCAGACCATTCATCATGTAGGTGTAGTACTGACTTTTATAAGCCTCGAGGTTAGGTGTAAGTCCCAGGTCTACGAGTTTTTGATCGGCAATGTAGTAAAGTCCAAAGAGGTCGGCACGTGCCTCCTCGATGGTAGAGCCGTAGGCTTTGAGCGAGTCGGGGTCGGTGGTTGGCAAAAGGCGTCCGCTACCATGGCCAAGACATTCGTGAAGGTCGGTGTGAAGGTCGTCGCAAGCATCGCCATATTGAGCAATGAGTTGGCGGGTAGCATCGTCTATCACAAACTCCTTGTCCATGCCGCTACCATGCGAAGCCTTGTTGTAGGCATCGGTAAGGTTGCCTATCGTAACGCTCTTAGAGCCGTATTCGCGACGAACCCAATCGGAGTTGGGCAGATTAATGCCGATGGCGGTAGATGGATAAAGGTCGCCACCAAGAATGGCAGCAGTGATAACCTTGGCCGAAATGCCTTTCACCTCCGACTTTTTAAACTCGGGGGCTACGGGTGAGTGGTCTTCAAACCATTGCGCATTGGCAGAGAGTTTTTCGGTGCGTTTGGTGGCAGCAAGGTCTTTAAAGTTTACGATAGCCTCCCACGAAGCCTTCATGCCCAAGGGGTCGCCATACGACTCGGTAAAGTAGTTAGTAAAGTCTACAAGGCTCTCGGTGTCTTTGAGCCAATGAATAGAGTAGTCATCGAAGGTGCGGAGGTCGCCCGTGCGATACACCTCAACCAATAGGTCGATAACCTTTTGTTGTGCCTCGGTGTCGGCATAAGGGCGTGCCTTTAGCAAGTTGCTAACAATGCACTCAATTGCGGGCGAGTACATGCCCCCCACGCGCCATACGCGCTCAGTAAGACGACCATATTCGTTGCGCTCAAGACGGCTATTCATGCCCATCATCACGGGTTCGGGGTCGGCAGTGGGCTTGCGTTGTGCATAAAACTCCTCGGCCTCAGCTTGTGTAATGCCCGGTGCATAGTAGTTGCAAGCCGAGGTTTTAATAAGGTCGGCACCATCGGCTTGGTTTACACGCATAGGCATCACCTTTGAGTCGAACATAACGGGGAACACCTCGTCGCACAATTGGTCGACACTCTGCCCCTTGGCCAATGGTAACTCACTTTGTGGCACCGCCTTAAGTGCCGTTCTAAACTCATCAGCACTAAACGTGGGCTGAAACTTTTCGCAACCATAGTGGTGATGAATGCCCGACGAAAACCACACGCGCTTTAAGTAGGTGGATAAGCCCTCGTAAAAGTTGCTCTTCTTATTGCCCGTGTAGTGGGTGTAAACCGCCTCGAGCATGCGGCGTATGCGCAGATTGTAACGCCCGTTTTGGTCGAACAGAATGTCGCGCCCTTCGAGTGCCGCCTCTTGCAGATAGTAAACAAAGGTTTTTTGTTTTAACGTGAGTTTGTCAAATCCTTCAACCTTGTAGCGAAGCATTTGTATGTCGGCAAACTGCTCGTCGGTATATTTAAATGTGTCGGTGCTTTGCGCTTGTGCGCCAAGCGATGTTGCAGTAGCAAATATCATGGTGGCAATGGTGTGTTTCATAAGCTATGTGAGCTATATGTTGTAGATGTGTGTATCAAAGGGATAAGTTGCTTAATGTCTACAGATAGCGCGATTAATGCTGATAATCAGTGCTTTTGTAGCGCAAGCAGTGCATGCTTCTGCCTAAGCATACGAAAGCAGTTGGCGTATCACGCCCGTGATACGCACGTATCGCGCCCATGATACGCACGTATCACGCCCATGATACGCACGTATCACGGCCGTGATACGCCAACTATATACGCATAGTTGCACCAGTAGTAACGTTTGCTTGATACAGCAGTATGCGAATGTATTAATTATTTAAGCCAATCTTTCACCTCGCTATAGTTGAGCAAGATGTTGATAGTGCCTGCGGCATAGCAGTTTTTAACGTAAGGCGGATAGGTAAACACCACGCCACACTCTGTGAGGGCAGGACGCGGATACCACTTGCCTTTGTATAATTGCATTTGTCCCGAAAGCACAGAGTAGTCGTTGGCATTGGGAGCGGGCACAACCTCAGCCACTGAGGGCCAGGTGTCTTCGTCGTTGGCGGCTTGAGGACCTGTTTTGAGCTTTTCTCCTACTAATTTAAACACCTCGGGTAGCGCCTCTTCTTTAAAGATGTCGGTTAGCCCCATAAGGCTATCAGTTTGCTCATTAAGCGTGAGGCAATATTGGTAGAGCATGCCGTGGGCACCGCCCAAGTAGGTTTCGTCTTCAATGCCATAAGTGGTAAGATGCTTGTCGGCCCACTGCCATGCAGGGGTGATAGTGGTGTGGAATGAGTAGCTTACTGAGGGCATTTCGCCACCAACGGCAAACTTAGCCATCTCTGCCATGTCTGCGTTATATTGTGCTTTAACGGCCTTCCATTTGTTTTCAAACATCTTGTCGAGGGGTTCAACCTTCCATTTGGCAGCGGCAGCCGAATCGAGTGTGGCAGCGAGTATGTGGCTTGCCATAAGGTTGTAGCCTCCGTTCACTTTTAGTTCGCCATACTTCTCTTTGCTTGGTTTAAAGAGCGTGGCAGAGAATGTAACACTGGCGTTGGGGTCCTTTTTGTTTAGTTGGCTATAATCGGCATTTTCGGTGTCGTAGTTGGGTAGCAGGTTGTCGTCGAAGGTGCAAAATTCGCTTGCGTCCTCTGCCGAATCAGCCGCCAAAGTGTCGGCAGCAGCGTTGTCATCGTCGCCAGTAGCCCAATCATCATCTTCGGTATAATTGTTGTCAATGCTATCAGAAACAAGGGTATCGGTAGCCAATGTATCGGGGGTGTCGGGAGCAACGACATGGTTGGTTTTATGTCCTTGTATAGGTAGGGTAAATGCCAAGCAAAGGGCTGTTGGCACAAGTAGGGTTCTTTTTTTCATAATGTAGCTATATATATAATGTGTATGGTGTTGTAGCTTATTGTGCAGACAAAAATACTACTTATATTTAATATATATGCGTATTTGACAATCGTTAAATAGATGTTCATACTTATTTTTATAATTAAATTTTGTCCACTTACTTATAAAAATAATTTTGAATACCTACTTATAAGTAGTTTTTGCCTACTTACAGACTAATTCCGTAGTCGTGTTTAATCTCGTCCATCACAAACGAACTTTCGAGCGAGCCAAGGTGAGGAATGGTGCCAAGCACATTGAGTACAAACTCTTGGTAGTACTTCATGTTGGGGGCATGTATTTTTAAAAGATAATCGTTGTGACCCGAAATGTTGTAACACTCAGTAACTTCGGGCACAGAGGCAATGGTGCGTGCCACCTCTGCAGCAATATCGTGACCAATTTTGCTCATCTTTATAGAGCAGAATACTACAAAGCCTTGGTTGAGCTTTTCGGCATTGAGCACAGCAATGTATTGGCGTATAATGCCCTCACGTTCAAGCCTCTTAACACGCTCAAACACGGGGGTAGAACTAAGGTTTACCCTGGCTGCTAACTCCTTGGTGGTGAGACGAGCATTGTGCTGAAGCTCTTGAAGAATTTTGATGTCGGTGGCATCGATAGAATATTTTTCTGTTGGAAGTGGTGTTTGATTGTCCATAGTGAACTAATTTTCTACTTACGTATACAAAAATAGAATTATTTTCTTAGTTTTCAAAAAGTATTGGTGAAATATTCCGTAGTTTGTAACTTTGCAACCGAAATCAAACAACAAAACAAAAAACTATAAAGACTATGGCAGACAATAAGAAATACCATTTTGAGACACTTCAGGTACACGTAGGACAAGAGCAACCCGACCCCGCAACCGATGCGCGTGCGGTGCCTATCTACCAAACCACTTCATACGTATTTCGCAATTCACAACATGCAGCCGACCGCTTTGATTTGCGCGATGCAGGCAACATTTACGGCCGTTTGACCAACTCAACACAAGGCGTGTTTGAAGACCGCGTGGCAGCCCTCGAAGGTGGTGTGGCTGGTTTAGCAGTGGCAAGTGGTGCAGCAGCAGTTACTTATGCCTTGCAAAACATTGTGGGTTGTGGCGACCATATAGTAGCTGCCGACAACCTATATGGTGGCTCATTTAACTTGATTACCCACACGCTTGCCACACAGGGTGTTACCAACACCATTGTAAATGTGAATGATGTTGATGCACTCGAAGCAGCCATTCAGCCCAATACCAAGGTGGTATATGCCGAAACCTTTGGCAACCCCAACTCGGATGTAACTAACCTCGAAGCCGTTGCAGAGGTGGCACATCGCCATAACATACCTTTTATCGTAGACAACACCTTTGGTACTCCATACCTTATTCGCCCTATTGAGCATGGTGCCGACATTGTTGTACACTCTGCCACTAAGTTTATTGGTGGACATGGTTCGAGCCTTGGCGGTGTGATTGTTGATGGCGGAACATTCGATTGGAAGGCAAATGCCGACAAGTATCCCACATTGGCAAAACCCGACCCCTCATACCACGGAGCTGTGTTTGCTGACGTAGCAGGCAAGGCAGCATTTGTTACTCGCATACGTGCCGTTGTGTTGCGTGACACGGGTGCTACCATCTCGCCATTCAATGCCTTTATCTTGCTTCAAGGCCTTGAAACACTTTCATTGCGTGTAGAACGCCATGTAGAGAATGCACTAAAGGTAGTAAACTTCTTGGCTAATCACCCCAAGGTAGCTAAGGTAAATCACCCCTCTTTGCCAACACATCCCGACCATGCACTCTACCAAAAGTACTTCCCAAATGGTGGCGGTAGCATCTTTACCTTTGAAATAAAGGGTGGAAAAGACGAAGCTTGGCGCTTTATCGACAACCTAAAGATTTTCTCATTGCTTGCCAACGTAGCCGATGTGAAGAGTCTTGTTATTCATCCTTACACTACCACTCACTCGCAAATGTCGCCCGAGGAGCTTGCACAACAACACATCACTCCCTCAACTGTGCGCTTAAGCATCGGTATTGAACACATCGACGACATTATTGCAGATTTGGCACAAGCACTCGAAAAGGTATAAACCAAACTGATAAGTAACACAAAAACTAAACTATTAATTCTAATTCATTTCACACAAAAAAAAGAGTTCATCACCTGCCAAGAGTGGCAAAAGATGAACTCTTTTTTATGTATCTTAAAATCTTATTTTTTCAAAGTTAATTTTGTCTACTTACTAATCAAAAAAGACATGTTTATATTAATTATAAGGCTACTTATTTTCGTCTTCTTTCTCAGCAAAGCCATTCCAACCTTGTGCTTTGAGGTCGAATTCATTGCCGTCGCGCGTAATGAGTTTGGTACCAAGTTCGGGTTTAGTAATATGTCCAATTACCTTAACATCCTCTATTTGCGCAATGCGTTCGTGGTCGGTAAGTGGCACCGTAAAGAGTAGCTCGTAGTCTTCGCCACCATTGAGTGCTGCCGTGTAAACATTAAAGTTAAACTCCTCGGCAGTAACTGCAGTTTGATAGTCGATAGGTATGCGCTCTTCGTAGATGCGGCATCCCGTGTGGCTTTGGTGACAAATATGCATGGCCTCAGAAGATAGGCCATCGCTAATGTCCATCATGGCTGTAGGACGGATGCCAACCTCGTGTAAACGGCGGATAATGTCGCGACGTGCCTCTGGTTTTAAAAAGCGCTCAATAAGGTATTCGCGCCCAGCAAAGTCGGGTTGAGCAGCCGTTTCGGGGTTACCCTTTTGCGACTCAAAAATACGTTTCTCACGCTCCATCAACTGCAATCCCATATAAGCTGCACCCAAATTGCCACTCACACAGAGCAGGTCGGTATCGTTGGCTCCCGAACGATAAACAATGTCTTCGGCATTAGCCTCGCCTATGCAGGTAATGCTAATGGCGAGTCCGGTAAGCGACGAAGAGGTGTCGCCACCAACGATGTCTACCCCATGACGCTCACAAGCCAGACGTATGCCAGCATAGAGTTCGTCGATGTGTTCAACCTTCATGCGACGCCCCATGGCAATGCTCACAAGCAGTTGGCGCGGTGTGCCATTCATGGCATAAACGTCTGAGAGGTTTACCATAGCAGCTTTATAGCCCAAGTGCTTGAGTGGGGTATAAGTGAGGTCGAAATGTATGCCCTCCATAAGCATATCGGTTGTTATAAGCACACGGCGGTTGTCTGATGGGTCGGAACTATAGTTAAGCACAGCGCAATCATCGCCCACACCACGAAGGGTAGAGGCGTTTTGCATCTTCATATCTGAGGTAAGGTGGTGTATGAGTCCAAACTCTCCAAGCGTAGAAATCTCTGTCATATATGTAGTGAATTGAAAGTTGCTCTCTTCACCCATATTGGGGGCGAAGAGAGCAAATAAAATGTGTGTTATAAATATTGTGTAGAGACTTATAAATAGGTGTTTTAATTTAATATTGAACACCTACTCTTATAAGCATAAATCTCAATATCTTTTAAAAATAGAAACCAAGCCCTATGCGTGCGCCAACGGTGCTCTTTTCAGAGAAAGAGTCGAGCGACATTTTGTAATAAATAGAAGGCTCGATGGTGATATAGCGATTGATAAAGAAGGCATAACCAATTTCGATAGGTATCTGCACATCGTTGCTATTAGGAGTGTAGTGCACATAGTCGGCACCTGCACCAAGGAACACACCGCATTGGTCAAAGTAGTAGCGAGCTGCTACACCAAGGCTCACATCGTCAATCTCTTTGGTATGGTCGTAGGTGACGTTGCCGCGTAGTAACAAACAATCGGCAGCAAAGTAACCAGCAGATAAATCAACTCCCATACGGAACTTCTGATTAGAACTATACGACAATCCGATGCCCGACAACGAAGCACCAACATACTTAGTTCCCTTTGAGAACTGTGCATTGGCAGATGCTGTTATGATGAACAACAAAAAGAATAGAAGGTATTTTTTCATGTAATGTAAGAACATAAAAATGATAAAGTTTAATTCTAATAAAATTGCTGAGCCGCAGCCTATCTTATGCAAAGATAGTGCAAGGTGAATGCAATAGAAAACTTTTTTTCATATTGTTGAGCCGCAGCCTATCTTATGCAAAGATAGTGCAAGGTGAATGCAATAGAAAACT
>ERZ1024411.87-NODE-87-length-11558-cov-5.559419_pt1 | contig 11558 bp, 10 predicted proteins | sample MGYA00520784_ERZ1024411 | MGnify/ENA primary metagenome ERZ1024411 (study PRJEB33242, sample SAMEA3444280) | Homo sapiens | biome: Host associated; feature: Gastrointestinal tract; material: Stool | place: Uganda | collected 2011-01-01 ...
AAAATTTGGAAGAGCCAGATATTATTTAATGAAAGAGCCATGTGTGGTTCCGCTAAAAAACATTGCAGAAGTATTGCAAAATTTAAGAAAAAAAATATATCTTTGCTACCATAGTACATCTAAAGTGTGTGATTATCTGAAAGATAACCATGAAACAAATAATCGATATTTATTAATCTAAATATTTTCAAATGTATTCTTGGCCATTGCCCTTGCCGATTTGCCCAAGGGATTGCGTTGGGACTACCATTTTCAAGGTGCTTATCGCCATAGCAATAAATATGCAACAGAGGGAACGGATGCTGATGCGCAAAGCATCTTATCTGTAAATAGTTTGACACAAATGCACGAATTGCGCATTTCATATCGCATAAAAAAAGCTACGATAAGAGGCATAGCCGAGGTTAATTGGACGCAGATGCACGCGAGCAACACACGTTCGACAAATTCTCTTACACCGATTTTAACTATGGTCTATCGTTTCATTCACCACTTGTATGGGGTATAGACTTTGATACCGATTTGATGGTATATTGCCGTAGGGGGTATAATGATGCATCTATGAATACAACCAACTGGGTGTGGAATGCCTCGTTGTCGAAAGTCTTTGGCAAGAGAGAACAATGGGGCATCAAGGCAAATGGCTTCGACCTCTTACACCAAATATCAACGGTACGCCGTACGGTAAATGCCCAAGGGCGTACAGAGACATGGTATAACACCATACCATCGTATGCCACACTGCACATTGTGTATCGATTAGACATAAAACCCAAGAAAAAATAAAAGGGAAGGGCTACATCAGATAGCTCATTGTTAGTATTTTTAGCGCATATCATACGTCTTTTTGATGTATGGTGTGCGTTCTTTTTAATGTATGATGTGCATCCTTTTTAATGTATGATGTGCATCCTTTTATCACTATAGCGCTTTTATGTTAGCGTATCACGCCCACGATACGCACGTATCACGCCCACGATACGCACGTATCACGCCCATGATACGCACGTATCACGGCCGTGATACGCCAGCAGAATATGTGTTTAGTCATCAAAAGCTCCCTATGATAGGGGGATGTGAAGGCTTTTGTTGTTTTTCAAAAAAAAAGTGAAATAAGTAGACAGCAACCTAAATGCTGTTTTTGTGCATTGCTCTTTATTCGTTAAGTGCCTGCATGAGTTTCTTTACAGCTTCGGTGGGAGTGGCTGTGCTTGATAGCAAAGAAACAAACTTTGAACCAACGATTACACCTGCGGTGTGAGCCTCTGCTGCTTGCCGAGTGGCAAGGTTTGAGATACCAAACCCAACTAATTGTGGATTGTTGAGGTGCATGCTTTCAAGGCGCTTGAAGTAGGCTTGTTTAGCATCGTTGAATGATGCTTGTGCCCCTGTTACCGATGCAGAGCTAACGGCATAGATAAAGCCATCGGTATTAGCATCGATGGTGCGTATGCGCTCTTCGGATGTTTCGGGCGTTACGAGAAATATCATCTCTATGCCATACTTGCGCGTTGTGCTTAAGTACTCCTCTTCAAATTGGTCGAAAGGAAGGTCGGGGATGATAAGCCCGTCGATACCCACCTCTTTGCATTTACTGCAAAAAGCTTCGTAGCCATAGTGAATGATTGGGTTGAGATAACCCATAAGGATGAGTGGCACATGGATAGATTGGCGAATATCCTTGAGTTGCTCAAAGAGTTTGTGTAGCGACATACCATTTTTTAGTGCCTTTGAAGCAGCTGCTTGAATAGTAGGTCCGTCGGCTAATGGGTCGCTAAAGGGTATGCCAATTTCTACCATATCAACGCCGCCTTGTTGCAGTGCCTGAAGTGTTGGAACTGTGCTGTCGAGCGTTGGATAGCCCGCACAAAAGTATACCGAGAGAATGTTTGATTTTTTATCTTGAAAGAGTTGTTTTATTCTGTTCATGTGTATTCAATATCTTTAGTTGCCTATTTTGTAGTTGCTTATATTCTATTGTTGCTTAATCTCTTTTATAAACTGCATGACGGCTGATTCATCTTTTAGTGCGGGTGCTGTTTCGAAGCCACTGTTAATGTCGTATCCAGCAAGAAATGGGTGATGAAACTGCTTAATTTCGTTTAATAATTGGGGCGATAAGCCGCCGCTAAGCAAGAAGGGAGTTGGACCTGTATATCGCTTTAGCAACGTCCAATCGTAGCGTTGTCCGCTACCTCCAAACTTAAGTGTGGGATTGTCGAAAACAAAGTAGTCTATCTTTCCGGTGTACTCAGCTGTTTCGGCAACAAATGTTTCAGTAACAGGTAGTGCTCTGAACACTTTGAGTCCATGCTCTCTAAACGTTGCACACATTTGGGGTGATGCCGTTCCGTGAAACTGTACTGCATCAAGATTGTATTGCTTTACATGCTCCATCACATCGCGAAATTGTGGGTGTACAAAAACGCCTATCCGCTTGGCATATTGAGGCAGAATGCAGGGAACTTCGCTTACATATCGCGAGGACTGGGGATAAAATATAAACCCCATCCAATCGGGGTGTAAGTGGTCGATAGCTTGAATGTTGTTTGCTTCGCGCATACCACACACCTTTATTAAAGGTGTTGAATGCTGTGATGTATGCGTCTCTTCTTGAAAACTATACGTCATATCACAGTGAATTTGTAAATCTTAGTCAAGGCATTGAATGTAATGTGAGAGAGCTGCTCCAGGCTGCTCGGTTCGCATAAAAGCTTCGCCAACCAGAAAGCCTTTGTAGCCTATGCTTTGAAGTTTGTTTGCAACAAGAGGGTCGAGCAAGCCACTCTCTGATATAGCTAAAACACCTTGAGGTAAATGGTTGTAGAGTTCAACAGATTGCTGCGGGTCGGTTTTAAAATACTTAAGATTGCGATTGTTTACGCCTATAATATCAACGTTGTCTGAGAATGCTTCAATCTCTTCAACGGCATGCACTTCGAGCAATACCTCTAAACCTATATCGTGTGCCACGGCAGCCAATTCCTTACAACGCTCGTTGCCAATAGCAGCTGCAATCAATAGGCAAGCATCGGCTCCAGCGGCTCTGGCTTCGTAAAGTTGGTATGCATCTATCACAAATTCCTTGCGCAAGATGGGCAATGAGGTGAGCGAGCGTGCTTGTTTAACGTCGTTGATATTTCCGCCAAAGTACTGATTGTCTGTTAATATTGACAAGCCTGCGGCACCAGCAACCTCGTATGCAGGGATAATATCCTCTACACGTGCATCGCGCTTAATCCAATCTTTTGATGGCGAACGTCGTTTAAACTCAGCAATGATGCCTCCCTTGTGCGACAATATAGATTGGCGCATACTTATGGGGGTGGCTTGCATGGCGGCTTGGCGTTTAAGTTGCTCTATCGAAACTTTTTGTTTGGCTTCGTCTACTTCAAGCTGCTTGGAAGCAATGATTTTATCTAATATATTGGCCATGTTGATAGATTAGATATTTTAAGAGTTGATCTCTATAAATTTCTTGAATGTGTTTCGTGCTTTTCCGCTAATTAGTGATGTGCGGGCTTCGTCGATACATGCTTCAAGCGTCTTTTCAGGACAAATAGTGTGTATGCCGAAGGCTGCATTGATAAGCACGGCTTCGCGCTGAAAATCTGTAGCTTTGTTACATAGCACATTGTCGAATATTTGCGCAGCTTCTTCGGCTGTTGCTCCTCCATGTAGTGAGCAAGAGGGGGCAATGTTCAAGCTCAATTGTGAGGGACGATAAATGCTTTCAGTATGGTTCGACATCACCTTAAAGTTGTCGGTAAGCGAAATTTCATCGTACCCATCGAGGCTGGTTACAACGGTAAAACCTATACCTATTTGTTGCAACGTGTTGGTGTAAAGGCGCATTTGGTCAAGGTTTGCCACACCGAGCAGTTGGTAGGCAGTGTGCGAGGGGTTTACCAATGGGCCTAAGAGATTAAATATTGTTTTCACCCCAAGTTGTTTGCGTAATGGTCCTACAACGGCAAGTGCTGGATGAAACAATGGTGCATGCAGATAAGCCATGCCACAGGTCTCGATGCTCTTGCGTATGGTGCTTTCGTCGTTTGTAAACTTCACGCCATGCAGTTGTAAAACAGTGCTCGCTCCGCTTACCGACGATGCACCATAGTTGCCATGTTTGGCCACATTATATCCGGCACCAGCTACAACAAAGCATGCACAAGTGGAGATATTAAACGTGTTTTTACCATCTCCGCCAGTACCTACAATGTCGAGGGCTTTGTAGGCAGAGAGGTCTATAGCGTGAGCCTTTTCGATGAGTGCATCGCGAAACCCCAACAGTTCGTCTACATGGATGTTGCGCATGCAATATATAGTGAGCAATGAAGCAATTTGTGCTTCTACATATTTCTTCTCGGCAATGCCAATGAGCAAATCGTGAGCTTGTTGGCGCGTAAGAATGTTGTGCTGAAACAAATGCTCTAATATGTCCTTCATCTTCGTTAGTGTTTTACAAAGTTGCTAATTATTTTTCTGCCATTGGGAGTAAGTATTGACTCAGGATGAAACTGTATGCCGTGAACATCGTATGTTTTGTGGCGCAGTGCCATAATTTGTCCTTCATCGCTCAGTGCTGTTACCTGCAATGTGCTTGGTAGTTCCTCTTTCTGCACAACCCACGAGTGGTATCGTCCCACTTGCTGTATAGGCGCGAGTCCGTCGAAAATGTAGTCGTCTGCTACGATGTGTGTGGGAGTTTGCACACCATGAAACACGTGTGATAAGTTAAGAAGCTTACCGCCAAAAACTTCGCCAATGGCTTGTTCGCCCAAGCAAACTCCCAATATAGGCTTGGTGGCTGCATAAGTTTCAATAACTTGTTTGAGTAGGCCTGCTTCGTCGGGTATACCTGGACCTGGTGATAGCACAATCTTATCGAATGCTTCGACATCAGCAATATCGAATTGGTCGTTGCGCCATACCGTAACTTTTACATTGTCGCCCCCTTCTTCCTCAATATATTGAAAAAGGTTGTAGGTGAATGAGTCGTAATTATCAATGAGTAGTATTTTCATTTGGTCTTTTGTAAAAATCGTTATGCCTTATCATTGCTTTCGGCCAAAAGAATGGCTTTACGCAGTGCACCCAGTTTGTTGTTTACCTCTTGTAACTCATAGTCTTCGTTGCTTGCAGCTACAATGCCGCCTCCTGCTTGAAACCACAATTCGCCATTACGACTAACAAACGAACGAATGGTAATGGCTTGATTAAGTGTTCCGTTAAGGCCAATAAAACCGATGCAACCGCCATAAGCACCACGATTGTGTGGTTCGTACTCGCTAATGAGTTGGAGTGCACGTACCTTAGGGGCACCGCTTAATGTGCCAGCTGGGAATGTATCAGCCAAAAGTTTAATAGGGTTTGTTCCTGGACGTACCTTTCCGCTTACACGACTTACCAAATGAATAACATGACTATAAAATTGTGTATCTTTTAAAAAATCAACCTTTACGTTGGTGCAGTGGCGGTTAAGGTCGTTGCGTGCAAGGTCTACGAGCATGGTGTGCTCAGCATTTTCCTTAGGGTCGGCATGTAGGGCTTGTGCAGCTCTGAGGTCGGCTTCGCGGTTGCCCATTCGTCGGGTTGTGCCTGCTATAGGGTCTATGTAGGCAGTGCCATCGTCTTCGATACGACAATGGGTTTCGGGCGATGAACCAAATATTCTAAAGCCACCAAAGTCAAAGTAGAAAAGGTATGGCGAAGGGTTGATGCGACGAAGTGCACGGTAAAGCTCAAAGTCATCGCCCCCATATCGCTGTATAAAACGGCGTGAAAGCACTATCTGAAACACATCGCCTCGTTTGCAGTGGGCAATGCCACGTCGTATGTTGGCTTTATGTTCTTCGTCGGTAAGTGGCGAAGAGGTTTCTCCAACTGCATGAAACTTATAAGTGGCATAGTTACGGCTCATTACAGCACTTGCTATTTGATGTGCCTTGCTCTCTTCGCCATCTGCAAGCATCTCGAGCAACTTCAGTTCGCTACTGAAGTCATTGAAAATGAGTAGATATTTGTATAGTATATAGTGAATGTCGGGTGCATCGTTTTTCTTTTCTTTGCTATCTTTTACAGCAATATGCTCAAAATAGCGTACGGCATTAAACGATGTATATCCATACAAGCCGCAATAGCCTTTGTCCTCTCCCTCTACTCTAAACGACTGAATAAAATCTTCAAAAGCATCGGCAACGGTATAATCATCGCTTAAGTCAAGGGTCTTAATCGTTTTGTCGGGAAAGTTCATTACCGCTTTTCCATGCGCTACGCTAAATGAGGCAAGAGGGTCAAGGCCGATGAATGAACGGTTATTCTCAGAACCATGATAATCCGAACTTTCCATTAATGCACTTTGTGCAAAAAGGTCGCGCACCTTTAGATATGTGCTGACGGGAGTGCTCAAATCGCCAGGTAAAGGTTGAGTTTTAACTGTATAGTGAAACATAATGTGTATATTCAACAGATTTGTATATAGATGGATGTGACAGTAAAAGTGGGTTTACTCTTAGGGTGGTTCTATAAATTTTGCCTATTGTAAACTTTTTCGGATGTCATCATAGTTCGTGGGGAAGTCACCCTTGGGCGCGTGTGCCAAGTAGGTGGCCATGTCTTTATCGCCGCGTCCCGAAAGCGTAACAACCACAATATCAGTTGGCTTGAACTTGAGTCGGTGTAGTGCTCCTAAGGCATGAGCAGACTCTAAAGCTGGTAATATACCATCTATGCGATTGAGTTCGTAGGCGGCTGCCAAAGCTTCGTCGTCGTTAATAGCCAATGCTTGAGCACGGCCTGTTTTAACTAAGTGTGCGTGTAGCGGACCAATACCAGGATAGTCAAGACCAGCTGAAATAGAGTAGGGTTCTACTATTTGTCCGTCTTCGTCTTGAATTACAAGTGAGCGGAAACCATGCAACACACCTTCTTGTCCCATATTGAGTGTAGCTGCTGTTAAACCAGAATCAACGCCTTTGCCGCCTGCTTCGGCATAGACTATTTTTACGTCATCATCGTCTAAAAAGTTGAATATTGTGCCAGCTGCATTAGAGCCACCACCGATACATGCCACTAGGTAATCAGGAGTTGGACGGCCTTCTTTCTCTTGTAGTTGTTTGCGGATTTCGGCGCTGATAACACTCTGCAGACGCGCAACCATGTCGGGGTAGGGGTGTGGGCCCATGGTAGAACCAATGAGGTAGAACGTGTCTGAAGGATGGCAACACCAGTCGCGAATGGCCTCGTTGCAAGCATCTTTCAGCGTTTGATTTCCGCTCTCAACAGCAACAACCTTTGCTCCGAGCAAACGCATTTTCTCTACATTGGGTTTTTGACGTTGCACATCTAATGCGCCCATATAAACCACGCATGGCATGTGCATCAATGCACAAACTGTAGCGGTTGCCACACCATGTTGACCTGCACCTGTTTCGGCAACAATGCGTTTCTTGCCCATGCGACGTGCCAGCAATATTTGGCCAATAGCATTATTTATCTTGTGTGCACCAGTGTGGTTAAGGTCTTCACGTTTCAAATATATTTTGCATCCATGAATTTTGCTGAGGTTCTTAGACAAGTAGAGAGGTGAGGGACGACCTACATAGTCGCGAAGCAATTGGTGAAACTCTTCTTTAAAGTCCTCGCTATCCATAATCTTGCGATAGTTCTTATGTAGGTCTTCTACGCATTTATGAAGTATTTCAGGGATATATGCACCGCCGTAACGACCAAAGTATCCGTTGTCTGTAACGTCAAATTTGCTCATGATGTAGTATGTTTTTATTAGTATTTTGTTGTTAATGTCAATGTTGTATGTATGCCAAATAGTAGCCGTGATGTATCAAAAAAGCGACCACGTCGTAAGTTTGACGGGCCGCTCGAAATATCATAATCAACTATGGCATAGCTAAAAAGAATGGTTACACGGTGAAAGTCCACTTACGACTCTTAAAGTTGCAAGCGGCGCCACCAATACATATTATTTAGTAAATCCTGTAACATACATTCTTCTTGTTTACTATTTCTGATTGCAAATGTAAAGCATATATTTGAAACGACAAAACAAATGTAAGAAAACTTTGCAATATACTTAGAAAAAGTAAGTAAGGTGAGAACATGGATTAAGTCTAACACTTATAATGGTTGTGTTGTTTATAAAAAAAGGTGAGTTCAAACAATGTTATAAAACAAGTTTGAACTCACTTAATCCTTTATAAGTAGCGAAGTATTAATCTTCTTTTATTTGTCTAACGATGCCATGCTTAGCATTCTTTATAAAGTCAAGAATGTCTTGAATCTCATCGCTCATAGGTATTTGTTCGGGTATCTTGAGGCATGCATCTTCAAGGCTAAAGTTACTTGTATAAATAATGCGGTATGTATTGGCTATGTGGCGAATGATGCGTTCTGTTACATTTACATGTTGCAGTACAATGGCATTAACTCCGTGATATGATGCAGGATTGCCACCTAAGATAATGTAGGGTGGAACATCTTTTTGCACACGGCATCCGCTCTGAATGAGTGAGAAACGTCCCACACGAACGTGTTGCTGAACCACAACACCTGTGCTCTGAATGGAGCAGTCGTGCAATTCGCTTTCGCCTGCAATACATGCGCCTATACCTATCACACATTGGTTGCCAATCTTAACATCATGACAGATGTGTACGCGGTCCATTAAGAAGTTGCCGTTGCCAATGGTTGTAGCCTTGCCCTCGTAAGTGCTTCCTGCTATAACTACATTCTCGCGAATATGGTTGTCATTGCCAATAATTACTTTTGTAGGATTACCTTTTACATAATGAAAGTCTTGAGGAGTGGCGCCAACAACTGCATTTTGGAATATGGTGTTTCCGCTTCCCATTGTTGTGCCTTCAAGAATACTTGCATGCGCTTTAATCACACAGTTGTCACCAATAACAACACCTTTCTCAATGTAGGCAAATGGTCCTACTTCAACGTTTTTGCCCAACTTTGCAGCTGGGTCTACATATGCTAAAGGACTAATCATGGTTTGTTTTATTTTATAAAATCGTAAAGTTCAAAAGTTCAAAGCGTTAAGATACTCATAAGAGACTATACCTTAAAACTCTGAACTTCTGAAACTTTGCGAAAGGTTAGTTATTATTTGTTGCTTGTTGAGTATTGCTCTCTGTTTCGCGTCCACCACCTAATGCCTGGTATAGGTTAATAGCCGCTTGCACCTTGTCGAACTTATCCGAAATCAATGTCAATTGTGCTTGAATTAAGCTTTGTTGAGCTGTAAGTGTTTCAAGATAAGTAGTGCTTGTGCTGTGTTGAAAGAGTTGTTGGGTGCTTTTAAGAGCAGTAGTAAGTTGAGCTACTTGTTGCTTGCAAGCCTCTTCTTGCTGAGATGCAGTTTGGTATTGAGCTAAAGCATTGCTAACTTCTTGACCAGCTTGGAGCAAAGTTTGCTGGAAGTTGTTTTGAGCAGTTTGCAATTGCAATTCAGATACCTTGAGGTTTGCTTTAAGTTTGCCGTTGGTAAACAAAGGTTGTGTGATAGAACCTACCAGATTTGCTAATATCTTGCCTGGATTTACAATCATGCCAGCATTGTTTGTCCAACTACCCTGTGCTGTAATATTAAGCGAGGGGTAGAAAGCAGCCTTTGCAATGTTCACACCATAAAAGGCTGAAGCAATTTGCATTTCAGCAGCATGTACGTCTGGACGATTTGCAAGAAGGTCTACAGGCATACCTGTAGAATAGTTTGCAGGGAATGCATCGGCATTAAATTCGCCACGAGCAATATTGTGTGGAGCCTCGCAAAGCAATAAGCAAAGCGCATTTTCAGTTTGCGAAATGCTGTTTTTAAGTGTTGGAACAGTGGCCTGCAAGTTGTAGTAGTTAGCTTTAGCTTGAGCTACGGCAGCGGCTGTTGTCATGCCGGCAGTCTTCATTAACTCCATAGCACGTACGTTTTCAGCCCAAAGTTTAATAGTAGACTCCGTGGTTTTGAGTTGCTCATCAAGCATTTGCAATGTGTAATAAAGGTTGGCCACATTAGCAATGATGCTTGTACGGATAGACTGCTTTGTTGCTTTAGTTAGTTCAAGGTTCGTTTCATATTGTTTTTTGGCGTTACGAATAGTACCCATTGAACCTAATTGCCAACTTGCTGCAATAGGAAAAGCGTATGCTTTGCTTGCCTTGTTAAAGTCCCAACTTGAAAGAGTTCCTTGAGGAGAGAAGGCAATGCTTGGATAATATGCCAATCTTTCCATCTTGAGCATGGCTTCGATTTGTTGAATGCTAAGGTCGGCATTCTTCAAGTTCGTATTATTTGCCAAAGCCTTGCTTATGAGTGCTTGTAGCTGTGGATCGGTAAATACTTGTTGCCAAGGTGTGTTGCCAAAATTGGTTGTGTCAGCTTTTACTACAGAGTAAGTAGAGGTGGTGTCGCGATATAAACTATCAACACCTTGAGCCAAGTTTTGTGGGCGTTCGTAGTTCTTGTATATACCACTACAACTTGCCATCAATAGCGAACAACCTATGATAGGGAGTATATGTTTCATATTATGATAATGTCAAAGTATATGTAGTATAAGGTATTTGCATAGCCTTTACATGCAATGCTCATACCTTATACCTTTTTTATACTTATTGCTTATTTTGTATATTGTTCAATGTCCGATGTAGCTTCGCTATTGTCCATATCTTCCCAAGTGAGTGGCTTAATCTTCTCTTGTAGATATTCAAATATAACGAAGAGTGAAGGAACAATGAAAATCTGGAAAATCATACCGATGAGCATACCACCAATAGCAGCAGTACCAAGTGAGCGGTTGGCATTAGCACCTACACCAAATGAGAACATCAAAGGCAACAGACCGATAATCATGGCCAAAGATGTCATCAAGATAGGACGCAAACGTGCACCTGCACCCAACACGGCTGCCCACGAGATGCTCATACCCATCTTACGACGTTCGAGCGCAAACTCTACAATCAAGATGGCGTTCTTTGCTAACAGACCCATCAACATAATCAATGCAATCTGTACGTAGATGTTGTTAGCTGCTTCACCAAAGATGGGCAATATATTGTTAATTGCACCTACACCTTGGATAAACAAGAACGAACCTGCAAGACCGAATGGTACAGAAAGCAATACAGCAAATGGAAGCATGTAGCTCTCGTATTGTGCTGCAAGTAACAAGTAGATAAACACAAAGCAGAGTACGAATACGATAGCTGTAGTACTACCTGCATTCTGTTGCTCTTCACGTGTTTGGCCAGAGAACTCAAATGAATAACCTGTTGGCAAGTGTTGTTCTGCAACCTCTTCAATAGCCTTAATAGCTTGACCTGATGTATAGCCCGTTGCAGGGTTACCATTAACAGCCATTGAGGTGTACATATTGAAACGGTTGATGTTGTCAGGACCATAAGTAGGAGTAATGGTCATGAACTCTGTGATAGGAGCCATCTCGTTACCATTGCGCACCTTTATCTTGTAGAGGCTTTCAAGGTTAGCACGATCGGCTTGCTCACCTTGTATCATTACACGATAAATCTTACCGAAG
>ERZ1024411.89-NODE-89-length-11405-cov-8.811013_pt1 | contig 11405 bp, 13 predicted proteins | sample MGYA00520784_ERZ1024411 | MGnify/ENA primary metagenome ERZ1024411 (study PRJEB33242, sample SAMEA3444280) | Homo sapiens | biome: Host associated; feature: Gastrointestinal tract; material: Stool | place: Uganda | collected 2011-01-01 ...
CAAAAGCAGTGGCTTATTACAAAGAAAAGGAAGGACGTGGTGCTATGAGTGAAGCAGTAAGACAGTATGCAATGGAATATGCCAAAGAATATGCAAAAGAATATGCAAAAGAATATGCAAAGGAATATGGAGAGGAACAGAAGCAGGCTGGTATTAAACAGGGTGAAAATTATATGCTCTATTCGCTTGTGCAGGATGGAGATATAAATCCAGAGAAAGCTGCGGGAAGACTCGAAATTACAGTTGACGAGTTGAGACATCAGATGAACGAGGCAGGTTATCAGATTCCGACAGGGGCATAATACCGGCTAAATTTTAGGTGTACATTTTTTACATAAGATAGAACACAAAAAGCGGTTTCAGGACATTGCATCCTGAAACCGCTTTTATTGTAAAAATTATATCCAAAATTAATTATCTATTAGATCTTCTCCAAATGTGCATCTTCTCAGCCTCTTTGATGAGCTCATCACGGAAATCAGGATGAGCAACTGAGATGATTGCCTCTGCCTTCTGCCATGTAGAAAGACCCTTTACATTTACCATACCATACTCTGTAACGATATAGTGTGTGTTGGCTCTTGTGTCAGTGACTACAGAACCCTCTACAAGAGTAGGACGGATACGTGAGTGAACTACGCCCTGCTTGTCGGTGAATGTTGAAGAGCAACAGATAAAGCTCTTTCCACCGTTTGACATATAAGCACCGAGAACGAAATCAAGCTGTCCGCCGGCACCGCTGATGTGCTTTGTGCCTGAGGTCTCTGAGCTGATCTGTCCGAAAAGGTCAAGGTCTACACAGTTATTGATTGAGATGAAATTGTCAAGTGCGGCAATATTCTTGATATCATTTGTGTAGCTTACCGGGGCACTCATGAGCTCAGGATTCTCATCGAGGTAATCGTACATCTTCTTGGTTCCGGCACCGAAGCCGTAAGCCTGACGATAACGGTCGATGTTTTTCTTTGCTCCTGTGATTTTTCCGGCCTTTGCGATGTCAACGAATGCGTCAACGTACATCTCTGTGTGGACACCGAGATCCTTGAGGTCTGACTCAGCGATGAGTGAGCCTACTGCGTTTGGCATTCCGCCGATACCGAGCTGGAGACAGGCACCGTTTGGAATCTGATCAACGATAAGCTCTGCAACCTTCTTGTCTACATCTGTTGCAGGACCACCGGCACCAAGCTCTCCGATTGCAGGGTTGTCACCCTCAACAATGTAAGAAACCTGTGAAATATGTACATTGGCCTCTGAACCGCCGTGACAGCGAGGCATGTTTTCATTGACCTCAACGATGATTTTCTTTGAAGTCTCGCATACAGCACCGAGGTGAGATGCGTTAGGACCAAAGTTGAAGTATCCGTGTGAATCCATCGGTGCAACCTGGAACATAGCGACATCGTCAGGTGTTGTTGAATCTCTATAATAACGAGGAAGCTCTGAGTAACGGATTGGTGAGTAGAAAGAACAGCCTCTCTTGATAAGCTTTCTCTCATAACCGCCCATATGCCATGAGTTCCATGTGAAATGCTCGCCGGCATCCTCACGCTCGAAAATGGCAAGTGGCTTAAGCAAAATACCACCACGTACATTGACATCCTTAAGTTCATCAGTTCTTCTGGCAAGTGCCTTGTCGAGGGCATCAGGTGTGCCTGTGCACCAGCCGTAGTCAACCCAGTCGCCTGATTTGACAATCTTTACTGCCTCATCTGCTGAGACAAGTTTCTGCTTGTACTCTTCTAAAAAGCTCATAAAATCCTCCTTAGATACCTAAAATGATAGTAGCAAAATGCTACGTTAAAAAAATAACAAACCCTATAATCTCTATATTATCACTTTAGAGAGGATTTTACAAGTTGGTAAATGCTGGTAGAGACTTTTATATGACAGCCTCTGCTAGTCACCCTCCGGAAGCATCCATTCCTCAGCCTGCTTTTGGTAATCGGCCGCCTGGCTGCGCAGTGAATCAATCAGCTCCTTATCGCCTTTAAATACATTCCTTGATTTAGGAGGAAGCGAATCAAGCTTTTTCTGCTTCTCATCAGCCCATCTTGAGTAGCACTCAGACAGGGCATGAAGCGCCTTGCCACCGCCGCACTCCACATCGAGTACCGGCTTTGTCTCGAAGGCAGCGTTGTAATACCACAGGCTTGCCTCCTCATAGTCTGCCTTGTCGAAATAGTACGCACCGAGCTCACAACACACCTCACTGCAGCCATCAACTGCTACATTTTTTAGGGCAACAGAAAAAAATTTGTCGTAGTCGCCATTCATGCGATAGTAGCGGGATAGCACGCAGGTGGATTCGATGTTGGGGCTGTTGCGGTATTCACCCTGAAAATATGGCAGGGCATTGGTAAAATCCTCAGGGCTTCCGCATTTTAAAAGCTCCTTGGCATACATAGTCGCTATACTTTTTGGCAGGGTGCCGTTTTTTTCAAACGAGCGCTTGAATATGGTGAAATCACGTTTGCCGTGAGTGCCCTGCGGCAGATGCTGTATACAGATATCGCTGTCATAGACTACAGGCTCTAAGCGAACAGTCTCGTGTACCGGATTAATCCATGTAAACGTGCGAAGCCTCTTGAACAGCTTCGGGCGATACTCTGAGGATGAATTTTGCACTGTGTTGAATTTGCTTGGAGTGATGTATTTCATCTGGACAATCTCAATTTCCGGCAGCAGCGCAGCCTTAAGCATCATGAAACGCCTGCGGTTGGTGTCGTCGAGCACCTCATCGGCATCAGGTGCATATATGTATTCCTGCGTAGCCTTGGAAAACGAAAAATTTCTGGCCGCGGCAAAATCGTCACACCATGAGAAATCATAGATTTTGTCTGTATACCGTGCAGCTATCTCCTTTGTGCTGTCCGTCGAGCCGGTGTCCACTATGATGATTTCATCCATCAGCCCTTTGAGACTGTTCAGGCATCGTTCGAGCACCTCTTCTTCATTTTTTACTATCATGCATAAGCTAATTGTAATCATATTTATCTCCATTTACCGGTCGGATGTTATAATTGTATTATAATATATATCGGCATGTTTTGCAGAAATATTTGTGTATTGTAAATATTGCCGGGATTTCATATAATTGAAATGGAATGTCGACAGATAAACTATATAATCAGATTTTAGCAAGGAATAATGAAGTAATTTAGAAGAGGAACAAACATGGAAAATCATACAATTGTAACACTGAAAAAAGGCGAAGGACGCACTATAAAAGCAGGCGGCGCATGGATTTTTGACAATGAAATAGACACAATCACAGGCACCTTTACGAACGGAGACATTGTTGTGGTACACGATTTTGACGGATATCCGATGGGGCGCGGCTTCATAAACCAGAATTCAAAAATCCGTATCAGAATGATGACAAGAAAAGCAGACCAGCTGATTGATGACAATTTCCTCAGGATGAGAGTGCAAAATGCCTGGGATTATCGCAAGCAGGTGATGGCAGGAGGCAATGATAATGTGTCTGATTTAAACTGCTGTCGTGTGATATTTGGCGAGGCTGATTTCCTGCCGGGTATCACAGTGGACAAATACGCAGATGTGCTTGTGGTGGAGTGTCTGGCACTTGGAATGGAGCAGTTTAAGGTGAAAATCGTTGAACTGTTAAAGGAAGTGCTGGCGGCGGACGGAATAAATATTCGTGGAGTATATGAGCGCAGTGATGCAAATGAGCGCAAAAAAGAAGGTCTTCCTAAGGTAAAAGGTTTTATAGGAGCCGAGTTTGACACAAATGTGGAGATAGTAGAAAACGCAGTTCACTATATGGTCGATGTGGAAAATGGACAGAAAACAGGCTTCTTCTTAGACCAGAAGTATAACAGGCTTGCTATGCAGCGCATCTGCAAGGGGAAAAGAGTGCTCGACTGCTTCACACACATGGGTACATTTGCTCTCAATGCGGGAATTGCAGGGGCAAGCGAGGTCACAGGACTTGATATATCAGAGTATGCGGTTAAGCAGGCTACAGAAAATGCGAAGAGAAATAATCTCTCAGACACAGTGAAGTTTCGCGTTGCAAATGTGCTGGATGAGCTGCCACGGCTCGCTGCCGAGGGTGAGAAATATGACGTAGTCATTCTGGATCCTCCGGCATTTACAAAGTCGCGTGAGGCTACCAAAAATGCGATAAAGGGCTACCGCGAGATTAACATGAAGGGACTTAAGCTTGTTAAGGATGGTGGATTTCTGGCTACATGCTCATGCTCTCATTTCATGACGCAGGAGCTGCTTGCAAAAACGGTCAAGGAAGCGGCAAAGGCCACTCACAAGAGGCTGCGCCAGGTGGAGTTCCGCACACAGGGACCGGATCATCCGATACTGTGGGCCAACTCAGCTAATGTACCGGAGTCGTATTATCTTAAGTTCTTCATTTTCCAGGTCGTTGATGAGAAATAATGCCTCGGAGAGCGCATAAATACAGCATTTGTGCGAATTTGAAAAGTGACTATTTTGGAAACTGACACACCTTTTGACACACTTTTCATTTAAAAATTGTACAAAATCATATAAAAAGAGAATGACTGGCAGGGGGAGTTGACTGTCGATCATTCTCTTTTTTGGTATGATTATTTGACTTCAAATTCTCGGATAATGTCGGAACTGTTTGGCATTACACAAGTGTCAACATATTGTTGAAAGTGCATAACCTGGTGCGTGTCCTTTATTACGACAATGGGACAAGGCCAGCCACCTATTGTAAGTGGATCGTCTTTATTGCTGAATACATAGGCATCTGTATACTCAGTACAGTAATTTATATCAGTGCGCTGGGTCTTGGCTAAGGATAGCGCAAACTCCAACTCTGCTTTTGCCTCAGATAGTTCTCTATTGATCTGATCTATGGCTTTCTGCTGTTCCGGTGTGTTCTGAGATGAAATAGAAACACCATAGCCGCAAGAGGTCCAGCTATCTATTCCCTGGCTCCCGTCAGTCTCATGGCTGAGAACGTCAGGGGCATTTCTTTTATCTGTGTTACCCATAGAATACCTCCCATCTATTGATTTGCTTTATCTGCCTGAAAGCAGGCAAAGTTTATAGTGTCCTGCAGTTTATCAAAGAGATCCTTAAACTGTTCCTGTGTCAGCTCATGGCGCGTGTTGTCTGCATAGTTCGTGAGGATATGAGGGTGTGGAGTCAATCCTTGTGTGTCCTCTGTAATGCCACAAAAATCATCTAATGCAGTACCCTCAATACTCTCATACCTATACCCACACGCATAGAAAAAGTTCCTGCGTCGTTCCAGCTCCTCAGTTCTTAGGCGGTGTAGCTGTTCCCGTGCTTCATTAGCTGCTTTTGCATTTCCAAGCTCGGCCATTCTTCCCTCGTATGTAGTTTCATAGGTAAGACCAAGCCAATAATCTGCGATTATACCGCTCTCGATTTCTAAGCGTTTAGCAACCTTTTCCGGCATAGGAGAAAACTTTCCTCCATGCTTTGGGTCAGCATTCATTTCATAGCGGCGTAGCGTAATTGAATTTTCAAGTTTTAGCCTGTATGCCAGCTCTTCTTGTGACAGCTTACCTTGTGTTCGCGGATCTATGCTATTTTCTCTATATCTCTTTATTCTTTGACCACTTAAAATACGGCGGTCAATCTCAGCTTGAGTAAGTTCGATTTTTTTTCTTCCCATATGCTCACCGTTCATTTTATTTACTGAGAACTATTTTTCTGCGCTCTCGATTAAATAACCGTTCATTGATAAGATTATAGCACAACAACAACATGAAATCAACAAAGGAGGCTGTTGATATATGGCAAATTTAGATATTAGACAAAAGATTGACGATGCCGGTCTTAAGCACTATGAGATTGCAAGGGAAATAGGCATAAGTTCATTCACATTAAGTGTCTGGCTCAGGGATGATCTTGACGATGAGAGGCTGGAGCGCGTGAACAACGCAATAGAAAGTCTGAAAAAGAAAAGATTGAGCTGTTTTGCAAGCAAGGCAGAATAGCACAGAATGGAGGCGGCGATATGACAGCAAGGGCAGAAAGAAATGTTATTGATTCAAACAGCGTGCGCCTTATGGATATTGATGCCCTGTGTGTCTATCTCAGCCTTGGCAGAAACAAGGCTCTGGAGTTTGGCGAAATGGCAGGGGCAAAGAGAAAAATAGGCAGACGCACTTTATACGATAAAAAAGCGCTGGATGAGGCTATAGACCTCTTACCAGAAGAATAGGGAGGACGCACCCAATGGAACTAAAGTTTGACAGACAAATAAACATATCCGCTGGTAAGAGCCGTAAGGATATGCACTGGAAATCTCAAACACTTTCCATAGCTGAGCTATGGGAGAGGTTGAAAACGCCTGCAAGGGGAACAGAAACCTTACAGGCTTACTTCCAGTTAAAAAAGGTACAACAGGACGACTTAAAGGACGTCGGCGGCTTTGTTGCCGGTACCCTCTCAGGCGGACGGCGTAAGGCCTCTGCCGTAACCGGACGTGATCTTGTTACTCTTGACTTTGATAATATACCAAGTTACGGAACAGACACAGTCGTACAGGCAGTAGAAAACCTCAATGTAAGCTACTGCATCTACTCTACCCGTAAACACATGGAAACCGGACCAAGACTCCGTATTTTGATACCGCTGGACCGTACCGTGTCTGCAGATGAATACGAGCCTATCGCCCGTAAGCTGGCGTTTGATTTAGGTATACAGATGGCGGATCCTACTACCTTTGAGCCGTCAAGGCTTATGTACTGGCCGTCATGTTGTGCTGATTCAGAGTATTTCTATAAGACCGCAGACAAAGGACTGATTGTGGCGGACAGCGTGCTTGACACCTACGAGGACTGGCACGACTTTACATCATGGCCACAGGTACCGGGCGCGGTCAGCTATCAGAAATTGGCAGTACGCCAAGGCGACCCAGAGGAAAAGCCCGGAGTTGTCGGCGCGTTCTGCCGTACTTATGATATATGCGCGGCAATGCAGAAGCATTTACCGGGTATATATGATCCAGTCGATAACGACCCGAACCGCTTTACATATCTGAACGGATCCACCACCGGCGGCGCCGTCCTTTATGACAACGGCAAGTTCTTATTTTCACATCATGCAACCGATCCATGCAGCGGAAAGCTGGTAAACTCTTTCGACCTTGTCCGCCTACATAAATTCGGTGATCTGGACGACGAGGCAAAGGAAGGAACCCCAAACAACCGCCTGCCGTCATTTACGGCCATGTGCGAATACGCTGTATCGGACAACCTTGTGGCGGCGCTTATGGCAAAGGAACGCGCAGACGAGGCGGCAAAGGAATTTGATGGCGTGACAGCAGATAACTCAGACGATGCGGTCAACTGGATGCAGAAGCTGGCTATTGTGCCTCAGACTGGAGCTATTAAGGCTACGATCGATAATATATTGATTATTCTTGACAATGATCCCCGGCTTAAAGGCAAGTTCGCCCTGAATGAATTTTCAAACAGAGGAGAGGTGCTTGAAAAATTACCATGGATACATGAAGAAAACTTTACGCGTAGACTATGGAAAGATTCAGATAACAATGGCTTGTATTGGTATTTGGAACGAGCATACAACATCACAGGGCGTGGAAACATCGACGCAGCTCTCAGTATTTACTCGGAGCAGCATTCCTTTAATGACATTACAGACTACCTCAATGGGCTTACATGGGATGGCGTACCAAGACTTGATACAATCCTGATCGATTATCTGGGAGCTGTGGACGACAGCTACACAAGAGCTGTGAGCAGGAAAGCGTTTACGGCAGCAGTCAACAGAGCCATGGTTCCAGGATGCAAATTTGATAATATGCTCATTCTCTGTGGACCACAGGGAATAGGCAAGAGTACCTTGCTGGATAAAATGAGCCGTGGCTGGTTCAATGACAGCATCCGAACCTTTGAGGGTAAGGAAGCCTCAGAACTGCTGCCGGGTGTGTGGATCGTAGAGGTTGCAGAGCTGGACGCCTTTAAGAAATCAGACGTTTCCAGAATAAAGCAGTTTCTCTCACTCAGAGTTGACCGCTACAGAGCTGCATACGGCAGAAATATGAGCGAGTTCCAGCGCCGTTGTGTGTTCTTTGGTACTTGCAATCAGATGGACTTTCTCCAAGATACAACGGGCAACCGCCGATTCTGGCCGGTGGACGTCGGTATCAATGCAAGGCAAAAGCTGGTATGGAAAGACCTTGACAGTCAGACCATAGATCAGATATGGGCTGAGGCAAAGACACGCTGGCAGATGGGCGAGCCTTTATATCTCACTGGAGAGGTTGAAAAGCTCTCTCAGGAGAAACAGGAACAACACAGAGATGCTTCTCCTCGTGAGGGCATGATAATTGATTTTGTCAGAAAACAGGTACCGGACGACTGGAGTAAATGGTCGCTTGACCACCGCCACGACTTCTGGAATATGGAAGCCCATGGCGATTACAAACTTGTTGACCGCGACCGCATAACTCCTATTGAGGTATGGCGTGAGCTGTTCAATGGAAGCGCACGCGATTACAGCCGGACAGATATAGCAGAAATCAGAGCTGTTATAAGCAATATGCCGGACTGGTACAAATCAGATAAACCATTTTATGTCAGTAAAGATTACGGACAGCAGAGAGGCTTTATCCGCAGAGGATAAAGCACCTCACAAAAAATCTCACGCAAAACCTCACAAAAACTCACAGCGTGAGAAAGTTTTCTCACGGAACTCACGGAGCGTGAGGTTTTTGCGTGAGGTGTGTAAGCCTTGATTTTACTAAGGTTTTGAGATTTCCTCACTATCTCACTTAATTTTCTATATTTGTATAAAAATAGGGGGATTAGGGAGAAAAACACACGCCTAATGCGCCTGAGCGCATAGGTATATACGCGCGCGAGAAAAATGTGAGGTTTGCAAGGGAGGGAAGAATCATGGCGAGCTATGAAGAACAGGTAAAAGTATACAGGGATGTCGCAAGAGGCGACGCCTTCCACAATTTTGTAAAGGAGTGCAATGAGCGCTTGGCGTTGCTGGCAATGGAGGGCTACACAACTGAGCAGGGGATCGAGCTGTTAAAGCTCTATGCCATGCGGTCAAATAATCAATGAGCTATACGAGGCGAAAGCCTTTTATATAAATACCCGGTGTTGCAGGGAATAAAATGCGACAGCGCCCACACTACCGCAGAGTGCGCTGCGGATATATAAATCAAATCTATGGGTGGCGGACACCGTGACCGGTACGGAATACCGGTGCATTGCACCGCTGAGTGGCAGCGGCAATATAAATTAAATCTACGAATGCAGGAGGAAAACGAGCATGAACATGAAAAGGTCAAGAGGATCACCAAAATGGAGAACAAAATTTTATCAACTATTCCGGCAGCAGTGCTGGATAAATTTGACAGTTTGCAGTGGGAGGATACCATTGCCGACAGCCTGAATGGATTTACAACAATAGGAACTGAGGTTACACCTGGCAGCGGCATTATTACGCTGTACGGCATATATGCACTGACCGGTAAAGAATACATGATCTGTATTAGTCAGCCGGAAGATGGTAGCGCGGATGTTCCAACATTCCAGAGGGCCGCAATCAATTAGGATTCGGAGGTCGTAACATGGCGATTAAGACATACACCATAAAGAATAAGCAGGGAGAGGTACTCGGAGAGTTACACTTTGACCCATTATCAGAAATGACGGTAACTGAGGCCTCCGCTCCCTCAGCGGTCAAATATACGGGAATGCCTCACAGCTCAACCGGCTACCATGAAAGTAAGCTGGAGCGCAATGTTGTGAGGATACAGGAACGAAAAGAGCATCTTGAAAGAATGATACAGCAAAGGAACCGGCTGGAGCAGTTTATTGACAATGTACCGGACGCATTTATCAGGTATGTGCTTACACTCCGCTTTATTGAAAACATGAGCTGGAAAGAGGTTGCGTATACAGCAGGAGCCGGGAATACGGAAGATAGCGTAAAAAAGCGGTGCTACCGTTATCTGAAAGGAAGTGAGGACGATGAGCAGGAAAAGGGGGCGACCACCGAAGTATAAGAACAGTGAAGATATGCAGAAAGCCATTGATGCTTATTTCGCATCATGCGCCGGAGAGCTTGCACGGAATGCGGACGGCACCCCACAGCTTGACAGATCCGGCAGACCTATCATAACTGGCAGCAGACCGCCCACAGTAACCGGCCTTGCGCTTGCGCTGGGGTTCGCTACCAGGAAAAGCCTGCTTGATTATCAGGGCAAAAAAGAATTTATGGCGGTGGTATGTACGGCAAAGCTCAGGATTGAGGAGTATGCGGAAAGGCAGCTCTTTGACAGATCTGGCTATATAGGAGCGAGATTCACACTTTTGCAAAACTTCCAATGGCGTGAACAGCTAAAGACAAATAATGAGCGGACTGCTGCCACTGGCGTAAAAATAATATGTGTAAGTGATAATTGAGCATAAAAATAAGAGCTGCCCTGCTACCAACAATCGCAACTCTTATTCAGTCAATAAAAATAATCGACGATCACAAAAAGTGAGGTCTCTTTATGAACATAAATATTATAGCGCCCGGCAAAGTGAGGAGTCAATAGGCAAAATGCGGATATAACAAAGAGCCACAGAGCGCTCACGGAATTAGTAAACACTATACGCGTGCGCGCGAGGGCGTGAAAGGTACGCAGGAACGCACAGAACGGGCAGAAATGCCATTCAAAGAGCATGGGCGAGGAATTGAGCCTATAAAAAGATAAGCCCCTCAGAGGACGTCTGAGAGGCTTGCGCTGGCAGCAGTCGCTTATATAGTTTCGTTGGTGTCGGTCATAGTGAAGTGAGCCTCGTATGTGCATCCAAGAGCCTCAGCAATATCATGCAGATCTTTCTCACAGAAATTATCACGGCTCATTTTGTTTGATAGGTTCTGTCGTGACTGCCCTGTTTTCTCCGCGAGCTGTGCAAGGGTCATGTTACGACGTCCCAGCATGATCTTTATCTTTTCGCCCATAGTGATAGACATAATTGTAACCTCCATTCCAGTATTTGATATATACAGTAATTGTATCATACACGAATTAGTTTATCAAGTAAAAGAAAGATTTGCAAAATAAATAAAAAAGTTGCAACAATCTATTGACAAACGACACGAAAAAGTGTACTATAATATCACAAGGAACAAATAAATAAGCCAAGCGAAAGTGGACGGGAGTAGGGCAACCGAAAGCAAGAACACAACGCAACACCGGGAAACAGGATAAGAGAGATTGAGAGGTCCATGAGAGTGACTAGATGTTTAAGGCCTGCCGGGGCTTGGCGGTAAATATGGAGGGCAAGATTATGACAAACAGGATGATGGATAACAGAATTAAGAAGTTACAGGCGATTAGATCGGAAGAGCGTCGTGTAGGGAAAGAGTGTAGATCTCGGTGGTCG
>ERZ1024411.91-NODE-91-length-11263-cov-5.804336_pt1 | contig 11263 bp, 8 predicted proteins | sample MGYA00520784_ERZ1024411 | MGnify/ENA primary metagenome ERZ1024411 (study PRJEB33242, sample SAMEA3444280) | Homo sapiens | biome: Host associated; feature: Gastrointestinal tract; material: Stool | place: Uganda | collected 2011-01-01 ...
AGCTTTCTCCTTAGTTGGGTCAAGTACCATATAGAGAGGCATTGCGCCAACCTTGGCTTACCAGACACGTAGCATTGAAAATGAGTATGCATTGTTCACAAACAATGTGAACAATCCGATTACTCCTCGTACTTTTAAGGGTGAGGCTTTTGCGCCTGTCATCCCTTCATTCCAGTATGCTTATAATAAAGGTAGATGGTCACTCCAGGCTAGCTTCGCCCTCACAGGTGGCGGCGGTAAGTGTACCTTCGATAACGGTCTTGGCTCTTTCGAAAAGATCGTAGCTGAGACAGCAATGGCAGCTTGCCAGTTGGCTGGTGCTGTAGACCAGGTTGCAGCACAGTATCGTGTACCAGCTGTTTTCACCAACAATGATAAATTCGGAAAGGAAGGCAAGTATAGCTACAACAGTTATATGCACGGCCGCCAGTACTACTATGGTCTCTCTCTGGGTGCAGCTTATAAGTTCAGCGACAACTTCAGTGCATTCGCAGGCGTACGTGGTGTCTATGCTTCTACCAACTACTATGGTTATGTAGAGAACATCAAGGTTGGCGCAATGCCTCTCTATATGGTACTTGACCCAACTAAGGAGAAAGCTGCCAATATCGAGTTGAGCTGTGACCAGAGCGGTGTGGGCTTCACCCCTATCATCGGTGTTGATTTCAAAACTGGCAAATGGAACTTCGCTGCCAAGTATGAGTTCAAGACTCGTATCCGCTTGAAGAACAAGTCAGTAAACCAGGTACCAAGTATCGGTAACCTTCCAGCCAATCTCCGCAATGCTTATATCGCAGGTGGTGTACCAGAACAGGCTGCAGATGCCATTCTGGCAGATCCTACAATCAAGGGAGCAATGGGTCAGTTGAAGACTCAGTTCGACACAGAGCTCGAACAGGCTATCGGTGAATATGAGGATGGCAAGAAGATTGCTGGTGATATTCCTGCTTATCTGGCACTCGGTGTTGGTTATAGCCCTATCGATGCTGTTAGAGTAAACGTTGGTTTCCACTGGTTCGACGACAAGAATGCAACATCTTATAAGAATCGCAACAAGGAATTGAAGCGTGGTACATTAGAGTACAATGCCGGTGTTGAGGTAGATGTAAACAAGAAGATTACCTTGAGTACAGGTTGGCAGAGTACCAACTATGGCTTGAGCGATGAATATATGGACGACAAGTCATTCGTTGTCAGTTCAAACTCTGTAGCAGTTGGTGGTGTTTATCACATCAACAAGAAGATGGACTTGAACGTGGCTTACTTCCACACCTTCTATCAGCACAAGAAGACCTCAGAGAATGTAGAACAAATAGGAAAGACCTACAGCTCAGACTACACACGTAATAACAATGTTTTCGCAGTAGGTCTTGACATCAACTTCTAAACATAACTACAAATATCATAATTAAAAGGCTACCCGTTCTTGCAACAAGTAACGGATAGCCTTTTTCATTTTATTTACCAATCTTATTTTCTTCCATTCTGCCAGAGAAAAGGAGGGGCAGGAGACTACAACGGGTCTACATCATAATAAATCTGCAGAGCTCCATATCTCGGATCCTTTCCCATCTGCTGTTGAGCAAACTTCAGATATTCTCTTACCTTCTGCTGGTCAATACCATTTTCCAGTTTGATAACAATCTTTCGAATGTTCATCGTCTTAACCCTTGCCACAGCAGGTTTATCGGGTCCCAACACACGCTCGCCAAACCAGCTTCGCAGAGTTTTGCAGAGTTCATGGCTAGCCTGCTCGCATACCTTATCATATTTATGTTTTACATACACATTAATCAGGTGGAAGAATGGCGGATAATGAAAAGTTCTTCTCTCCTCCAGGATACCCTGATACAAGCCTTCATAATCATTATGCACCACCTGTCCGATTACAGGCAAGGTAGGATTCTTGGTCTGGAGAATCACCAAACCACGCTTACCTTTTCTTCCAGCTCTACCACTCACCTGTGCCATCATCATGAAAGCATGCTCGTAGGCGCGGAAATCGGGATAGTTGAGCATTGAATCAGCATTCAGGATGCCCACCACACTCACCTTGTCGAAATCGAGACCCTTAGAAACCATTTGCGTGCCTATCAGAAGATTCGTTCTGCCTTCAGAGAAGTCTGCGATAAGACGTTCGTAGGCATTTCGTGTACGTGTCGTATCCAAATCCATTCTGGCAATCTTGGCTTCCGGAAAGATTTCAGCTATCTGGTCTTCTATCTTCTCGGTACCAAAACCACGTCCCATGATTTCCGTACTGCCACAGTTAGGACATTCTGTAGGAACCGGATAAGTGTAACCACAATAATGGCAAGTCAGCAGATTGATACTCTTATGCAACGTGAGCGAGACATCACAGTTCTTGCATTTCGGCACCCAACCACATACCTTACATTCTACCATCGGCGCAAAACCACGACGATTCTGAAAGAGGATTGCCTGTTGCCCATACTTCAAAGCTTCTCTTACTGCAGCCAGAAGCTGTGGTGAGAAAGGACCGCTCATCATCTTACGGTGGCGCAAGTCTTTTACATCTACCACCTGAATTTCCGGCAACTGGACACCTTTGTATCTTGTCTTCAGTTCTACCAGGCCATACTTACCTTGCTGCGCATTATAATAGCTTTCCATAGAAGGCGTAGCCGTACCCAATAATGTCTTTGCCCCATACATCTTGGCGAGCACAATGGCAGCACTTCTGGCATGGTAGCGCGGAGCAGGATCCTGTTGCTTGAAAGAAGTCTCGTGCTCTTCGTCTATGATGACGAGTCCCAAATTCTTAAAAGGCAGGAAGACGGCACTTCTTGCGCCTAGGATTACATCATAAGGGTGATCAGAGAGTTGTTTCTGCCAGATTTCTACACGCTCAGCATCACTATATTTAGAATGATAGATGCCCAGGCGGTCGCCGAAGACCCTATGCAGACGTTCCATGATTTGTACGGTCAAAGCGATTTCCGGCAGAAGATAGAGCACCTGCTTATGCTCCTCTATGGCTTTTCTGATAAGATGAATGTAGATTTCCGTCTTTCCGCTGGATGTCACACCATGAAGCAATACAACATCCTTTTTCATCATTTGCATCAGGATACCATTATAGGCATCTTGCTGAGCCAAGGAGAGAGGTTTAATCAAATCAAGATGAGATTCTCCATTCGTATTCAGTCGTCCAATTTCCAATTTATACGTAACAAGGATTCCTCTATTGATAAGTGCCTTGACAACAGCATCCGTACAATGGCTCTCATTCATCAGTTCTTCCTTGGTCACTTTTTTAATGCCTTCTCTAGGCGTATCACCATCAAGACTGTCCCAATGCGAGAGACTCAGAAAGGTTGTCAGGGCTTTGGCTTGCTTCAAGGCTCTCTGCACCAAGTTGAGCGCTACGTGAAGAGCCTGCTCACTACGGTATGTACTGGCAAGTTCCACATAGAGTTCCATCTTGGGTTTGAATTTCTCTGTAGATTTCAAACCACCCGGCATGGCAGCATTATAGACATCGCCTAAAGGAGCCATATAATAATAGCCAATCCATTGCCACAATCTCATCTGCTGAGGCAAAAGCGAAGGCGTATTGTCAAGCACTGCCTCGACAGGTTTGCAGGAGAATGCAGGCTTATCATCATGCAGTCGGGTAGCCATTGCGATATATTTCTTACTTTTACCAAGAGGAACCAGCAGGCGTACCCCAGGCACAACTTTCCCTTCCATCCCATCAGGGACAGAATAAGTAAAGGTTCCGTCGAGCGGAAGGGGTAATATCACATCTACATACTTCATATCTAATATTCTTAAACCTTGAAATATCCGTTATTCAGACTTTCGACTTGCAAAGTTAGCAAAAAAAAAGCAGATACCCATCATCGGATACCTGCTTTTATATATTTTAAGATGTACTAGGCGAGACCATACGATGTCCTCACCCATAATCTGTCCTGTTCTTTTGTAAGACTAGAACCAATAACCCAAAGCAATCTGCCAACTGTTATTCTTACTGTTACCATTCACAATCTTTTCGCTTGTTTCCTCCCAGGTAACATCAGCTGTCTTACCGCAAGCGATGTTATAGTTTGCAGAGAGCTGGAGATGGCTCATCAAGGTAACACCCAGACCTACGTTTACGCTGAAGTTTGATTTCTTCAAAGAATAAGAACTATTATCATTCCACTTGAAGTTCTTGTCACCAACATTGATACCCCACTGTGGACCAGCGAAAACGAAAACATTAGCCAAGCTGCTCAAGCCGAAGCCATAACGTACGTTTACAGGGATATTAAGAGATTTCTGAGTCATTGTTGTCTCTGCATCATTTACAGATACCTTAGCTTCCTTCTGATCGTACAAGGCAGCAGCATCAAAACTCAAGCCAACAATAGGGATAGTAACCTTTACCATTGGACCAACAAAGAAACCTGTCTTGTTAGATGCATCGAAAACATCGTTACTCAAAGACATGTTAGTAACATCCAAACCGCCCTTCAAACCAAACTTAATCTGGGCATTTGCATTAGTAGCAAACATCATGGCTGCTACAAGCATTAATACTGATAAAACTTTCTTCATTCTATATTTACTTTAATTCTTATATAAATTAATGACGTTCTCTACGAACCGTTACTCTAGCCGAGCCACCAGAAGAAACGTTACTTCCTCCTGATCTGCGTTTTTTAACAGTAGAAGTCTTAGCTGGTTTAGATGTAGAACCACTTCTTCTGTTACGGCTTTTCTTCAGAGTCTTGGCATCCATATTCTTTTCTGCCTTGGCAATACTGTCAAGAGAATCCTTCCGAGCCTGATTACCCCAGATATTCTTCTCAAAGGCTTCCAACTCAGCTTCTATGCGTTTCTGTTCCTTCGCCATGGCTGTATCCGAAGGACAGTATTGTGCCAGGGTATTGCCCTGCATATTATTGGTCTTGTAGATTTTACCCCGATACAGATTCTTGGTAAAATAATCTTCTGCACTCATCACAGCAGCATTGTTCACATTACTGGTCATCAGCTGCTGCTTAGCCAGGAACGGAGCCAGATCATCATACTTCACCCAGAAGAGCGGATACTTGTTTCCTACATCTCCAAAGTCATCATTACGGGTCATGATAGGGCACAAAGCCAATACCTTGGTATGGAAAGAAGCTGTTTTCTGGTCATAATAAGAAGTCTCCTTCACATAGTACGACTTCACTTCTGCTGACGGAATATCGCTGTCATCAATATGCACCTTTCCATTATCAGTCTTCTCGTAGTAGATATGATAATTATCTACGAATGCTTTCGGAGTAAGACGGTTGGCGGCAGAAAAATCTTCATTACCATCCATACGATACTGATAAACAGGCACTCTACCCGTAAACATCAGTTTAAAGATATAGGTAAAGAGATTCATCTTACCATCTGTTGGCTCTACAGGATAATACAAGGCTGCATTGGCATCATCTGTGAGATTGAGTTCACGATAGATGTCTCTTCTCCAAACCACGTCCTCATCCATCGGGATGGCTGTAGGGAAATAAAGTTTGGCACGCAAGGTCATATTGTCAGCATTCGACTGTTGTGCCTTTTGCTGAGCCTGCTTTCTGCGAGCCGCTGGCTGTGCCATGATGCTCTGCACCATTCCCAAAAGCATGAATATGAATAATATCTTTTTCATTACATTGAACTTTGAACATTGAACTTTGAACTTTATGATAAGTAAAGCCGTTGAACTCTTCACTTACCTGACGATAACTTCCATTGCTGCCGGCAGATTTCGGGTAATTCCATCAGGACCTACAGCCTTGATATGCGAGATATAGAAGCGTCGGTTTCTTGACAGTTTTCTGAACTCTTCGCGCTGTCGTTCTGAGAAATTGGAACCCGCCGAAGCCAAAGGTATGGCATTTCCCATATTATCGAAGAATACGGTTTCGAAGCCCAGCACCTTAAACGGAATATCAAGGAGTCCGTCATCTATGGCTGCATGAATGCCTGGAGCACCCATCAGAGCACCTTTCGATAGAGCACCACCTCTAAATCTATCTGTACCCATCGCAATATAAGCTGTTGGGTCAGGAAGTTTTCTTACATGGAATACGAATGGAGGCAGACTTCTCACCTGTCCCTTATCGCGGGCTGTCACATGGATGGTAACATCCTTACCCACCGCTGAAGGTGTAGCCACGAAATGACCATTGCCCTTAGCTACGAAAGAACCGCCTGTCATGGAAGCAGAGATAGCATTTGCCGGAACACCAGGAACGCTGATGCTGATAGGATTGGCATAGCCTGCATAGAGCACATTCATCAGGTCGGCAGCAACGGTAGCTGTATTAGGAACAGGCAATACGGTGTATTTCTGAACGAAATTGCGTCGCATCATCTCGCCATTCTTGCCTCTCATCAGAATGTAACCGCCAAACTGGTGCTCACCTACGCCACCTGCCACAAAACTGTATCTGCCATTCTCGGCATTCAGCCTACTACCATTCACATAGATTTCCGGGCGCTGTGTACTGTCTATTGCAGCCATCACTACATGCGAATTGAAACGTTCACCGGCATAGAGGGTTGTTTTCTCTGGAATAACGAACGCATCGAGTTCATTCACATTCAGTTCTACCAGATCTATATTTTTCTTCTCCTCATCCGATTTCTTCCCATCATCGGCAAGACTTTTCTTGATTTTCTCGACAATAGACTTGCCTTTGACACCGAATTCCTCATCTGTAGGAGTATTCAGCGCCAACATTGCCATCAGGATGACATACATCAGGTTAATCATCTTCTGGCGAGGCGAAACCGGTCTTTTCTTGATTGCCATGGATATAAATTTGCTTGATTCTATTTATTTTCTTCGTCTTTACTCTTCACTTGTTACATGAGGAGCCGCCACACGCATATTGATGGTCATGGCATCAATCATACGGGTATAAATCTTGTTCAACTGTTCTATCTGCTTTGCCATCATCTTGGTCTGCTCATTGATCTGGTCAATGGTACCAATCTGCTGGCTGGCACTTTTCAGCTGCATCTCGTATACCCTGCTGATACCTGTCAAGGTACGGTTCAGATTCTCCATCTCCTCGCTGTCACGAGTCAGTCGGCTACTCTGTTCGTTTACCTTACTCAAGGTTTCTACCAGGCTCTTCAACTGTTCTACGTAGCTGTTCAGAACTTCCACCACCTCAGGATTAAGTGGAGTCAGTTCTGGCGCAGCTGCCATTACAGGAGATGCAGGAGCAGCAACTTCAGGTTGAACCGTCTCAGGTTGAACCGTCTCAGACTGTTTCCGGGCTGTCATCATTTCTTCTGCCGATACCTTTCCTTCCAGATACTCTTCTGTTGCATGGGTAGGCAAGTCTCTACCTTCAGCTGTTTTGTCGAAAGGACGGTCGAAAGCAGAAAGGAAGAACACGAAAATCTCGGTTCCCATACCTAAGAAAAGCATGAAATTGGCACCAGGAAGATGAGTCAACTTAAAGAGGGTACCAGCGATTACGATAGAGGCACCCCAACTGTAAGCATAGTTAAGGAATGTCTGACCCGGCACACTATCCATCCACTTCTGCAAGCGGTATACGATATTGAATTTGCTATAATAGCTCATATTATTTATCTCCTATTCTTATTCTTCAATGGTTTCTGTTTTCCGCTTGCCGTAGTAGCAAGACTTCTCACGCAACGGAATCCGATGTATGAGCGAGGCTGATTCTGGTACTCGAAAGTGCGCCATGCCGAACGGATAAACGACTCAGGGTCTTTCCAGGAACCACCTCTTACACTCTTCTTCTTCAAACGGTAAGGATCTTCTATGGCAGCATTATACTGTAAAGTTGGGTTAAAATCGCTCATTGCGTCAACACCCGCCTCTGTATAAACGGTACTTGTCCACTCTGCCACATTACCAGCCATATCGTAAAGCCCATTAGAATTTGGCGAATAGATAGCCACCTTGCTGGTTATCAGGTTGCCGTCTTTGGTATAGTTGCCCCTGTCTGGTTTGAAATTGGCGTAAAAACAGCCATCCCCATTCTTCACATCCGCATTGTCCCAAGGAAATTCATTCTGGTTCTTGCCTCTTGCAGCATATTCCCATTCTGCCTCGGTCGGCAGACGATAACGCTGTACAAATCTTGCTTCAGGGCCTAAGCCCTTCAACAGATAGTCTGTTCGCCAGGCGCAGAAGGCATTTGCCTGTTCCCAGGTAACACCGACTACCGGATAGTCATTATACGCAGGATTGCTGAAATAACTTCTCAGATAGGTTTCATTCTCTGCATTTCTGAAGTCGTTTACCCAACAGGTAGTGTCAGGATAAACATTCACGATATAGGTATTCAGGAAATCCCATGGTCCTGAAAGCGGACGGTTGATAGTCTCACGCACCACTCTACCCTCATCATCGTAATAAGCGGTATCTTTCGAAATCATCACCACCTCTTCCGGATTTATCTTCACATCGGTGTTAAGGGTACGTTCCTGCGGATTCAGACGGAACTTACGCTGAGCCGCAGCTGTATAATCATAGATTTCGTATTTATAGTTGAGCTGGCGCCAGTCGATGAGTTTTTCTCCTGTAACCGGATTGGTTTCATACAAACTTTCAAAAGCTCTCTGCTCATCCTCATTAGGCTTCTTAGGAAGCGCTTTCTTCCAGTTTACATGAGGCGTAACCGGATCGCCATTCTTATCTTCTGTAATCATGTAAGTCTCGTCGCCTCCATAAGCAGGATCAGCCAGACGGGTACGAAGGATAGAATCGCGCACATAAGCCACAAACTGCTTATATTCTGAATTGGTGATTTCGGTATCATCCATCCAGAATCCATCCACCGACACATCCTTGCGTGGTGTTTTCATTCCCCAGAGTGAGCCTTGGGTCTCCATTCCCATTTTCAGGAAGCCACGGTTTATCTTTACCATACCATAAGGGGCTGGCTCTACAAAGCTTCTACCGCTCACGCCAACCACCTCGCCACCTCTGCCTGCAACAGAAGCCTGCTTGGCACCGAAGCAGCCGCTCAAGGTGAGCAATATAGCGAATGCACTAAGGAGCAATATACTTTTCTTCATTGTTTTATGATTCTACTATGTTCTTTATTTCTATTTACATTATAATATTCTGACGCTCTGATGGCGGTTTCTGCCTTTCTTGGTCAGGTTGATATCGGTCTGATACCCTACAAAGAGTTCATGACTGCCATTTCCGGCACTGAGTTTGGAGGTGTATGCCTCGTAACTGTAACCAAGCACTACCCCATGAAAACTACCGCCTACCAGCATGGTTACCGATCTGTCCGGACTGTAGGTTACTCCACCATACAACATCCGTTTCTCATATTGGTAAACTAACCTTCCTGTCAGGTCGCCTCGCCATGTGGTACCATCTGTTGTAACAAGAACAGACGGCTTTATTGTTAAGAACGGATTTCTCAGTCGAATATTGTATCCACCTGTCAAATAATATGTGGCATCTATTTTCAATTCGTTGGTCTCACCTAGATTAATCGTAGGCGATGTAAGATGCTGGGCAGAAAGTCCTACATACCAAGCCTTATGCTGATAATACAGACCCAGACTCAAATCCATTCCGCTTCCATTTACGTCTGAAGTAGAAAAGGCTGGGTCACCACTTTCTCCCAAATCCACCTTGCTACCATCAAACTTCTCACTCAGCATGCCTCCTTGTACACCCACGCTCAGCGTTCCACCTAGGAGTTTATTCTGCAAAGCATACTGTAAAGCCAGCCGCTGATGGGTAAAAAGACCTATCTGGTCATTCTGTAACGATAAGCCTACTCCATGCCTGTGACTGAACAGGAAGAAAGGCATGTCAGCCGCCACCTGAAAGGTACGGGGGTTATGTTCGAATCCAGCCATATCAAGTGCGTAGGCCGCCGTAACATTGAGTTTCGACTGCTTACCCACAGCAGCAGGATTGAACGATGGTTCCATGTCAAAGTAATGACTATAGGAAGGATCATACTGTGCCCTCACTTCGAGCACCCCCACTAGCAGAATCCATATAATGATAAATCTTTTCAACACAATAAGATAACGGAATTTCTTACACATTATTATATATTGGAAAGAAACAAAAGATGAAAAAGGCTACCCTCTTATCAGAGAGCAGCCCTATCATCGAGATTAGTACTCGTCATCATTCCAGAGGAATATTAGGGCTGAATACCAAGCACTTATAGTCTTCCAACTTTTATATTGAACATTTTATTAAGGAGTAAAAGTCGCTAAAAGGCTTTTCTAAACCTATCTTGCAACTCCTTGATTCGCTCTAAAAGTTTTTCGAAAGATAAAGTCTGACCATAGATAAAGTGGTTACACATCTCTGCATAATCACCCTCCCAATCCTTCATCAACTCTTGCCTAGGAACGAAATCAATCTCACTCGGCATCAACTTAGAATAATCTACATACCCTACAGCATAGTATATGGAACGATGCTTAACAATACGCTCATACAAGTCCATATTCTGCAGGGCTTGTTTGCCAAATTCTGTATCCATCAAGCGTTCTAGATCATAAAGATGCCTAGACATTCGGACATAACGAGGAGACTGTTTCTGAAACTCCTCACATAGCAAGAATGCCTTCTCCAGGAATGTTCGTGTAGGCAAAACTGTCCTTATAGTAGCTGTAGCCGCCTCATCTTCTCCAGGGAAAGTCTGCTCAATATATGATGAAATCAAACGGTCTTCCGTAGGCTCGTTCATAGACAAGCAACTAATCTCTATCTTTACTCTTGGCGGAATATACTCTATCGTATGACCAAGCATAGACTCATAATGAACGAGAATGACAGACGGATCCTTATCACTTGCAACGGGACTTGCCTTACCATCCTCATCAAATTCCTCTACTACATTTTCTATATGGTATCCTTCCACACCAAGTTTCTTTAGATTTTCATCCAACTCTGCAGAAACTGTATCAAGAAAATACCTACGTGCCTTCTTGCGAAGTTTTTCACGCTGATTCTTTGTCGTCTTCTCTATACCGAAGAATTCATGGTTTACAGATAAATCTATATCCTCACTGAATCTTTCTATCAAATTCCATCCTTTACTGAGACTTGTACCTCCCTTAAAGATGAGTTGATCTGCACATGAACATTTGAAAAGAGCGTTGAGCACCACAGTTACCCACCAGTCCTTTTCAATTGCAACCTGATTAATACGAAACTTCTCTTCCGCACGTTGCAACATAGCTATTCGTAGATCGGAAGAGCACACGTCTGAACTCCAGTCACGGCTACATCTCGTAT
>ERZ1024411.93-NODE-93-length-11157-cov-5.325797_pt1 | contig 11157 bp, 7 predicted proteins | sample MGYA00520784_ERZ1024411 | MGnify/ENA primary metagenome ERZ1024411 (study PRJEB33242, sample SAMEA3444280) | Homo sapiens | biome: Host associated; feature: Gastrointestinal tract; material: Stool | place: Uganda | collected 2011-01-01 ...
ATACTGTTTTTCGGTGTTGTGCTGATACTTGTTGTTGCAAGAGATAAGGGCTGATGGAAAAGAAGACATCAATGCTAAGTTGGTAATTTTCTCTAACGGAAAACTCTATACCCCAACCCAAGCCCAATTAGATAAAGGCAATTTTTATTTTGAATCAGAGATAAATCCCTATAGCAACAAGCAGAACATCTTGGTGAGTGGCTACGGCGAAGATTTGGCTAAGGTAATGGGCATTAGAAATGTCAAATCATGCTATTTTATGTGGGAACTCTCGGGCAAAAAGGGCACATCGTTCCATGCTTGGGCAGCGTCAGATTATTCAGATTTTGCACAAATAACAAAAAAGATCAACGCTACAAATAAATCAATTACTACCTTATCGGGCGACACCGACTATACTTATGGCGAGGGCGGAGCCTCTATCCCCAACAGTATCAGTGTGGCATCATACAACATGCGCACCACATACAAAAATATTAATGGTGGTTATAGCTCTTACAAAAGTTTGGGTTCGCCATCAGATATCAGCACATTCTCAAGCAAGGGCCCTGGCATACTTCCATCACAAACCATCCCTACCGTGGCTGCCCCTGGAGGTGTTATAATCTCTGCCTTTTCAAAAAATTCAGAAGACTTTGATGAAGGAAGTAATGAAAATGTGCAAAGAGTAACAGTAGACGGCAAAAAGTACTACTATGGTGTTATGAGTGGCACCTCTATGGCATGCCCCGTTGTTACAGGTACTATTGCTTTGTGGTTGCAAGCTAACCCAGACCTCACCCCCAATGATATCAAGGACATTATCAAGAAAACTGCACGCCATGACACCTACACTGACAACATTACATGGGACAAGTCGTGGGGATATGGCAAGATTGATGCCTACGAGGGACTGAAACAAGCTATTCTCTTGCGCACTGCTATTAACGAAACTTTCAACACATCAACTCCCATCAGCATTGAGAAGAGTGCAGATGCTTGGAAAGTTCTCTTCAATAACGACGAGTCGTATGCCCACATTCAGGTAGTGGCAATAAACGGACAAGTGATTAAAGAACTTCGCATCGACCAACCCCGACATGGCAACGAAAGCATCATCAACCTTCAAAATCTCACACCTGGTGTATACCTCTTACGCGTTAATACAACAGCAAGTAGCGCAACCAAAAAGATTATTGTAAAATAAGCCCGATTGCTTGCTTATAACTCCATTAAGCACCCGCTGAACCACGCAACAGACATGCTTCTTCCCCCATTAGATGAGGCTCTTTGTTGTGCAGTTCAGCGGTTTTTTGTGTATCACTACCACATACAAGAGCAATATACCCACTTGTGGTGATTTTTGCCCGATACATCATTCAGCGCATGCAAAGCTCCTTGTTTTTTCGTACTTTTGCATTCAGAATAAAGAATAAACAAACAGTATGACCAACGTACAGCAAAGATCGACTATAGAATTAGAGAATACTAAAGTCGAAATTTCAAAGTTTGAAATACCTGGCGGAGTAAACGAATACCACGTAATGATACACGCCACACATCCTGAACAAACATTTAAGGAACAACTCTATGCCGTTCTCGACACCTACTACGAAGTGTTTGAGAAAGAACTACCAACTGCATACTCTGTATTTAAACGTTACTATTTAAGTGATGCAGCCAACCAATATGACATGCTCATGGCCACTGTGCCCGAGGCACCTGCATGCGCTTGCTCTGTGGTAGAACAAGCACCACTAAACGGCACAAAAATTGCCATGTGGATATACTTGCAAGAAGAAATTGGTGCTGGCATTTTTGATAACGGGCTATACAAAGTTAAGCATGGTGCATACACTCACCTTTGGGGTGGAACTGCTATTAGTCACGCAGCTAACTCTGAGGAACAAACAAGTTTGCTACTTAAAGAGTATACCATGCAGCTTCTTAGCAACGGCGGCAACTTGCTCAACAATTGTGTGCGTACATGGTTCTTTGTGCAAAACGTTGATGTGAACTATGCAGGTGTGGTAAAGGCTCGCAACGAAGAGTTTTATACACAAAACCTTACAAACAAAACCCACTTCATATCGAGCACTGGCATCAATGGTCGCAATGCCGACCCTTCAGTACTTGTGCAGCTCGACACCTATGCAGTGTTAGGCATAAAACCCGAACAAATGCGTTTTCTTTACGCTCCCACTCACCTCAACCCAACTTATGAATATGGCGTAAGTTTTGAGCGTGGCACAAGCATGGAGTATGGCGACCGCCGCCAAGTGTTTATATCGGGCACAGCCAGCATCGACAACAAGGGTAACATTCTCTACATGGGCGACATACGCAAACAAACCGAACGCATGTGGGAGAACGTAGAAGCATTACTCACCGAAGCCGACTGTACATTCAACGATGTTGGGCAGATGATAGTGTATCTTCGCGACACTGCCGACTATGCCGTGGTACACGAAATGTTCGAAAAACGTTTCCCGGGCATTCCTAAGATTATTGTTCATGCTCCTGTATGTCGGCCGGGTTGGCTCATCGAAATGGAATGTATGGCCACTAAAGCGGTGACCAACAGCGAGTTCGAACCTTTCTAAACACAACATACACAACAAGCTTCATCAATAGTAGGTGCATCGTCGTGTGCACCACTGTATTTCTGTTAGTAGCTATGCCCTGTGATGACCTTTTGCCAAACGCCATTTGTTTGTGCCAACGTCACAAGGCATAGCTTTTTATTTTCTGCATCGTTATGAAACGCTTTATATTATTACTCTATAGCCTCATCATCGGTTTGCTTGCCGCAGCCACATGGATAGAACACACCCACAACACTGCTTTTGTGGAGCAACACATCTACCACACTTGGTGGTTTTGCGTGCTTTGGGCTGTGTTAGTAGCCTTGCTTGTTGCCACAATTATCAAGTTTAAGTTATGGCATCGGGTGGGAATATGTATGCTTCATGGCTCGTTTATCGTAATTTTGGCTGGTTCATTAACCACTTATATCACCTCGCGCAAGGGCTATGTTCACCTTGAACCCGATGTGCCAGTAGGCTCATTTCTTAGCGACGACAACACCCAAAGCTATGCACTACCCTTTACGCTCACTCTCAACAACTTTAGTGTGATACGCTACGACGGCACCGACACACCATCTGACTACGTGAGCCAACTCACCATTATCCCTACAAATGGCGATAGCATTATGAACCGCGCAGTGTCAATGAATCGCATACTTACCATTGATGGCTATCGCCTTTACCAATCGTCGTACGACGAAGAGGGCGGCGGCAGTTGGCTCTCAGTTAATTACGACCCCTACGGCACTGCGCTTACCTACGCAGGCTACATATTGCTCTTCATATCCATGCTGATAACGCTATGTAGCAAACACGAAGAGTTCCGCCGTCTATTGCGTCACCCCTTACTCAAAAAGGGAGGGTTTATCTGCCTATTGCTCTTAGCCTCTGTGCCCACACAACTTTGTGCCCGCACCTTGCCAGCCTTTAATCGCCAAAAGGCCGACAGTTTGGCCACTCGACAGGTTGTTTACAACGGACGCGTAGCCCCATTCAACACCTTGGCACGCGATTTTGTGCTTAAAATATATGGCAGTTCGTCATATCAAGGTCTCACAGCCGAGCAGGTGGTTAGCGGATGGTTGTTGCGCCCCGATGCGTGGCAAAACGAGCCAATGTTCTACATTAAGAATGCCGAACTACGCTCATTGCTCCACATTGATGGCAAGTATGCACGATTTACTGACCTTTTCGACGCTCAAGGCAACTACCTTTTGCAACACTATTGGAAGGGTGGTAACCCACAAACTGAGCTTAACGACCCACTGCAAAAGGCCATTATGGAGACCGACGAAAAGGTAGGACTCATCATGATGTTGCAAAAGGGCACACTCATCACACCGCTACCTACAGATGGCAGCGTAGAGCCATTGTCTGACACACGCATACAAGCCGAACTGCTTTACAACCGCTTGCCACTCACCAAGGTTCTCTTTATGGTTAATCTTGCATTAGGGCTATTGGCTTTTGGGTGGCTCATCTATCGCAACATTCATGGCTGTTCCACCACTTTTGCCGACCATTATGTGTTGCCCTCAGCCATGTATCTAAGCACCCTTTTACTGCTATTTAGCTACGTGTTGCGTTGGTATGTGGCGGGACATATCCCCATGGGCAATGGCTTTGAAACCATGCAGTTCATGGCGCTCATAACGCTCGTTGTGTCGTGTTTGCTCCATAGGCGTTTTGCAGTGATGCTGCCCTTTGGGTTGTTGCTTTCGGGCTTTGCACTCTTAGTGTCATACCTTGGGCAGAGCAATCCACAAATCACTCACCTCGTACCTGTGCTTGCCTCTCCCTGGCTCAGTCTGCACGTATCGGTGGTTATGATGGGTTATTCGCTCTTGGCATTTGTTATGCTTACGGGCATCATGGGACTTTGTGTTAAGCGCCAAGCCGAAAGCCTTATGCTCTTAGGCCGACTGCTACTTTATCCAGCTGTGTTCTTTTTGGGGATTGGCATATTCTTAGGAGCAGTGTGGGCCAACCAGTCGTGGGGAAGCTATTGGAGTTGGGACCCTAAAGAGGTTTGGGCTCTTATCACCTTCATGGTATATGCCCTTGGTTTCCACTCGCAGTCTGTTGTGTGGATGCGATCTGCTCGCCACTTTCATTTGTTCAGCGTGTTGGCATTTGCAGCTGTGCTCATTACCTACTTTGGCGTGAACTTTTTGCTTGGTGGCATGCACTCTTATGCTGCATAAATAGTGTGACAAATGGTGGGAGCAGACCACTATGTTTTCACAATATCTCTTAAAAATCAGCATATAGAGGCATCACAATGTCGAAAAATCATTAAATAGTTTGCACCTATCAGCCAAAATACATAACTTGCACCGCAAAACAAAGCATTTTTGGGCAGACGAGTCCCTTTTCATAAACCATCAAGCGTTTGTCCACTAACCTATTCAACACAAACCGCAACAATGAAAAAGATTAAATTATTTGTACCATTGATGGGCTTATTGCTCATGACAAGTTGCGTTAGCAAGAAGCAATATGCCGAAGTGCAGACCAACTATAACAACCTAAAAACTGAGCACGCAGCCCTACAAAAGGACTACAACGATGCACAAGTGCGTATAGCCGAATACACAAGCGACTCGAAGAGCCTTGCAGCCCGACTCAAGGAAGAGCAAGAACGCAACAAGGAGTTGCGCAACGCCTATGCCAAGTTGCAAAACAACTATGATAGCAATATCAAACAGGGCAATGTAAACATATCTAAGCTTGTAGACGAGATTAACGCCTCAAACAGGTTTATCAAGCAATTAGTTGATGCCAAAGACAAGAGCGACTCATTAAACGTGGCACTTACCAACAAACTTACTCGTTCACTCAGCAAACAAGAGCTCAACGATGTAGATGTGCAGGTGCTCAAAGGCGTGGTTTACATCTCGCTTGCCGACAATATGCTCTACAAGAGCGGAAGCTACGAGATTGGCGACCGTGCTGGCGAAACGCTATCGAAGATTGCTAAAATCATTACCGACTACAAGGACTATGATGTGCTTGTTGAGGGTAATACCGACAATGTGCCCATCTCGCAAAAGAATATTCGCAACAATTGGGACCTCTCGGCATTGCGTGCATCATCGGTGGTTCAGGCTCTGCAAAACCAATATGGTGTAGACCCTAAGCGCCTCACTGCTGCTGGACGTGGCGAGTATAACCCCGTTGTGTCTAACAATACCGAAGTTGGCAAACAACGCAACCGCCGCACACAAATTATCATTACTCCTAAGCTCGACCAGTTTATGGACCTTATCGACAAGGCACCCGAACAAAAGGATTGAACCACAAGCATCGTAACACAAAAATACATTAATATATAATCGATGGATGCAAAGCACGCATAATAGTTGTGCTTTGCATCTTTTTTTTGCTCCATTACACCTAAAAGCAAAGATACAGAAAGACACTTCTTAGTCTCTACTAATACAAGGGCCTTTCCGTATCCATTTCATCTCTATATAAATCTCATAAAGGCTATCTAATAAAGGTTGTTTATCATTAAATAGCATTGCAAATATAACGATTTTTTTTGTTTGCACATCGAAATTACCCCCCCCCCGATAAATAAATTGCAGATTATGGGTTTTTATGGTAAAATTGCATACATAAAATACACTTTTTCTATCATCAACCGTGGCTTTGACGTGTTATAATAGCTCTCTTTGCATTTAACCATAAGTATTTGCTTGGGGGAATAAAAAAGGGGTGTGCCACCAAAAACGTATGCTTTCAGCCTTATACCTCGCAAGCTGCTACGCCCATGATACGCATTTAGCTGGCGTATCGTGGGCGTGATACGCCAACTACTTACGCATGTTACCACAGAAGTATATAGGTTGTAGTACTACTAACACGCATGATTATCAATAAGATGCGCATATTCAGAAGGGAGTTAAAGCACGACATTAACAAAGGCAAACAAAGAGTCTGCGCATGACAGGACTTCATTGTTTGCCTCAAATATCTTTAAAATTTTTCTACACCATGATGCCCCATTGCTCAAAAGCTTGTTTAGCACATTTATAGCCCTCTTCGTAAAGAGCTGTGAGCTTTTTAACATCGTTCGTCAAACGGTCTACCTCTAAGGGATTTTGCGGACGGATTACGAGTATTTTGCGCTCATCCTCGAGCTTTTCTACAAGGTCAAGTTGAGCATTATAGATGGCATGGCGCTTGCTCAACAATAGGCGCAAACGCGGAAAACGACGATAGACGTACTTGGGAATTTTAATGTCACGCGAACTTTCGCGATAGCCCCTGTTGCGAGTAACTACCACCACATTAAAGGCATGGCCCCGCTCTATGGCGTGCTCTATGGGTATAGAGTCGATAATGCCACCATCGAGCATAGGCTGGTGGTTAATCCACACAATGGGACACACGTAGGGGAGCGACGACGAAGCTTTGGCAATCTTGACCAAGCGGTCGGGGTCGTGATGCTCTGTTAGATAGCATGCCTTTCCTGTAAGACAATTGGTTGTTACCATCTCAAACTCCATGGGGTTGGCAAAACAAGCATCGTAATCAAAGGGCAGAATTTTGTTGGGCAAGGTTTCGTACATCATCTTACGATCAAAAATGCTATGCTGCGTCCAAAAATGCTTTAATCCGATATACCGATATTTTTCGAGCATATCGATGTTTACCAACTTGGCCCGGCCACGCTGCAAACTCTTGTAAGACAACCCGTTGCAAGCACCTGCCGACACAGCCACACAATAGGGAAACGTTATGTGATAATCAAGAAAAAAATCAAGTACACCATCAGTAAATACACCACGCATTCCGCCCCCTTCGAGCACTAATCCTGTATTATCTGGTAGGGTATTCATCGTCATCTATATCTGGTAGTTTAGTTGTGTTTGCTTGTATAAATGAATAAGTAAGCAAATAAAGCTATCTATACCCATTGCTTTGCTTAAATATTCATTGCAAATATACTTATTCTGAAAGAAAATCCGTACTTTTGCGTATATAAATGTAAACAGATCAAACAAAATGCAATCTTACTGCATAGATATTTAGATAAATCATGAGCAAGATTGTTATAATATTATAAAACAATATTTATTTGGTATGCTATTTTCAAAAGAAACCTACGTTGAACGCCGCAGAAAGTTGCGCGAACTAGTAGGTAGCGGTTTGATAGTGTTGTTTGGTAACAACGACAGCCCCAACAACTACCCCTCTAACGTTTATAAATTTCGTCAAGATAGTGCTTTTCTTTACTTCTTTGGTCAGCACCGCGACGGACTTGTGGGCGTAATCGATGCTGACTCTGGCAACGAAGTGCTCATTGGCAACGACATCGACATCGACGACATCGTGTGGTATGGCTCGGTTACTTCGGTATCTGAAATGGCTCATGAATGTGGTGTTGAAGCCTCGGCACCTATGTCGCACTTGGCTACAATTGTTGAACACGCCGTGACCGACGGACGCAAAATTCACTTCTTACCACCCTATCGCTACGACACACAAATTCAAATAATGGACCTACTCGGCATTCATCCTTCGCAACAGCGCGAGGCTGCTTCGCTGAGTCTTATTAAAGCCGTAATAAAATTGCGCTCTATCAAGAGCGACGAGGAAATTGAAGAACTCGAACGTGCTGCCGAAATAGGCTACAAAATGCACACAATGGCTATGCGCTTAGCACGTCCAGGCATCACAGAGCAATATATCGGTGGTGTGCTCGATGGCATAGCATCAAGTTATGGTGCACAAGTGTCGTTCCCAAGCATCGTTACTATGCACGGCGAAATTCTGCATGGCTATCCCTCTACTCGCCAGCTCGAAGCAGGACGCCTGTTGCTGGTTGATGCTGGTGCCGAAACCAACGAGAACTACTGTTCAGACAACACTCGCACCACACCTATCAGTGGCCACTACACGCAGAAACAAAAGGATATTTACAACATCGTGGCCGACTGTCACGACCTTACACTTAGCCAAGCTAAGCCTGGCGTGCGCTGGTGGGATGTACACATGGCAGTGTGTGCACTCATGACCGACCGTCTTAAAGAACTTGGCTTGATGAAGGGCAACACCGATGATGCTGTGCGTGCTGGCGCTCATGCCCTATTCTTGCCCCACGGATTGGGCCACATGATGGGCATGGATGTTCACGACATGGAGGGCCTCGGACAGGTGTATGTAGGCTTCGACGAGGAAACTCGCCCCTCTACTCAGTTTGGCACCAACGCATTACGCTTTGGTCGTCGCTTGGAGGTGGGACACGTTATTACCGACGAACCTGGCATTTACTTCATTCCCGACCTCATCGATGATTGGCAAAAGAATGGCACAAACGCCGACTTCCTTAACTTTGATAAAATAAACGAATACCGCGACTTTGGCGGCATCCGCATCGAAGACGATGTGCTTATCACCCCCACTGGTTGCCGCTTCTTAGGCAAGGAACGCATCCCCTACCACACCGACGAGGTAGAGCGCTTTGTACAAGAACACCAAGAAGAATCGCCCATTATTTATTAATAAGCTAACACACATTAAAACTACTGCATATTTTTATCTAAAAACAATAAATTAAAACAAATGAAAAAAACTCTCCTCATCGCAGCAACCCTATTGTTTATGCTGCCAGGAAACTTGGCTGCCCGCAACAAAAAGGCTGCTCAACCTAAAAAGGACGAAATTACCTTTACCACAATCAAAGCTAATCCTATCACTTCTATCAAAGACCAAAACCAAAGCGGTACGTGCTGGGCATACTCTTCGCTCGCTTTCTTTGAGTCTGAACTTTTGCGCATGGGCAAAGGCACTCACGATCTTTGCGAGTCGTTCCTTGTATACAACACCTACATGGACCGTGCTGACAAAGCTATCCGCACACATGGCGATGTAAGTTTCTCACAAGGTGGCTCTTTCTACGATGCAGTTTACTGCTTGAAAAACTATGGTATGGTGCCACAGTCGGCAATGCCTGCTCCTGGCACACTCTACGGCGACAGCCTCTTCAACTTCAACCAACTCGATGCTGTAACCTCGGCTTATGTTTCGTCTATCGCAAAGGGCAATCTTAAGAAGATTTCGCTTACCTGGAAGAAAGACCTCTTTAACATCTACAAAGACTACTTTGGCGAATTACCAACAGAGGTGAAGGCTAAAGACGGAAAAACCTACACACCAAAAACCTATGTTACCGACTATCTCGGTTTGAACATGGACGACTATGTATCACTTACATCTTATACTCACCACCCCTTCTACTCAAAGTTTGTCCTCGAAATACAAGACAATTGGCGTTGGGCAGAAAGCTATAACTTGCCTCTCGACGAGTTTATGACCGTAATGGATAGCGCTGTTAAGAGTGGTTACACCTTTGCATGGGGTGCCGATGTAACAGAGGAGTACTTTGGTCGTCGCAATGGCAAAGACTATGCTTACGTACCTAAAAACCTCAAAGTGCGCGACCTCACAGGTTCGGACGCTGCACGTTGGGGCGGCACAATCAGCACTGGTGCACAAGTTCCATCAAACGATGAACTAACTATCACTCAAGACCTTCGCCAACAAGCATACGATAATTGGGAAACTACCGATGACCACGGCATGGTTATCTATGGCCTTGCTAAGGACAACAATGGCCGCGAATACTTTATGGTTAAAAACTCTTGGGGCGACTATGGCAAGTACCATGGTATCTTCTATGCCTCAAAAGCATACGTGGCTTACAAAACCATGAACATCCTTATCAACAAGAAGGCTATCCCTGCTAACATTGCCAAGAAACTTGGTATCCAACAGTAATCCTTCCCCTTTCTGTGAGCCAATTACTCGCAGTTAAAGCATAAAAGAGCCGACCTCAACAATGTGTGAGGTCGGCTCTTTTTAGGTTGTAGTTGAGCAATTGAATGTTGCTTATTCCTTTGCTCCACTATTTATCCATTCCTTAAGCAACTTAAGGTTTTCGGCATCTGTTACCATGAGTTTTGAATGGTCGTACTTCCATTTTTCGTCAAGGCTGATGTCGGTAGATAGCACTTCGTAGAGCACACTACTATCGGCATTACCTGGCGTAACACGGTTCTTACCTTCTACCTTTACAGAGGGTACATTAACCAATTGGCTATAGCTCTTGCCTTCGTTAAGACTGAGCGATGCAGCCCAAGCACTACCACTATGACAATGCACACATTGCTTGTCGAAGAGGTTGGTTTGTAGGTATGAAAGCATACCTACAACCTTTATAGACTCAGAGGGTACAACCTTTATAGTATCTGAAGTGTCAGTTGCTGTTATACTGTAAAAAGTGAGGACACGCTTGCGTATGCTATTGATAACACACACCTCGAGTTTGGTTACATCATCAGGTATACCAGCAAGTTCCATCGACACATGGCCATCCTTATCGGCCTTAATGTCTTTAGATATTTCAGCATACGTGCCGTCGTCGGTAAAGCCCGCAAACGACACGGTGTATCCTTTGGGCCATTGGTCAAGTCCCGTTATATTAGCTTCGAGTTTGGCCACGCGGCCTTTTTCATTGAGGTCGCGCACCGTCTCTGGTATACGCCCTTCGTCGCACGAGGCAAACAAAAGCGCACCACAG
>ERZ1024411.94-NODE-94-length-11026-cov-7.437608_pt1 | contig 11026 bp, 12 predicted proteins | sample MGYA00520784_ERZ1024411 | MGnify/ENA primary metagenome ERZ1024411 (study PRJEB33242, sample SAMEA3444280) | Homo sapiens | biome: Host associated; feature: Gastrointestinal tract; material: Stool | place: Uganda | collected 2011-01-01 ...
AGATGTAGCCGTGACTGGAGTTCAGACGTGTGCTCTTCCGATCTGAAACACCGATAACAGCATCAAAGCTAATATCATGGTCCATAAAACAGTCGAGTACTCCGGCTGTATACATACCTCTCATGGCTCCACCCTCAAGCACGAGGGCGCATCTTTCATCACTCATTTCTGCCTCCATTTATAATGTCATAATAAAAAATGTATTAATATTTATGTCGACCGCTGAACTTCAGATTGTCTCTCCTTCTGCGCTGTTTTCTCTCAAGCTTGTGCTCCCTGAAGCGCTCGCGCTGCTCCTTCTTAATGCTCCATTTGTGTTTCAACACATATATATTGTCTGATATTCTTCTAATCATGAAAATGCTCAGAAGAATCACTGAGATAAGTATGAGCACCCAGAGAAAATATACCGGCTTTATCCTTATTATATCACTTTCCACGTTCTGTCTGCTGTTCTCATCAAAGTACGACAGATCGACCTTTGCTCCTGATTTCAGCAGATCCACACAGCCTACCACATGATCACCATACTTGTATCTGACCGTAGCAAGAGCATCCTTGTTGTCGGACTTCATGTCAGCAGCTTCCCTTTTGACGCTTGAAAAATCCGCATTGTTTGGCAAAACAACATAGTTTTCCGATACCTTTGCATACATGCCGTGTTCATTCATCACGCCCAGATCCGGCGTATTGTCAGCAGCTGCGCTGTTTTCATTTTCAGCTATGCTTAGTGCCTTGAAGTTACTGAAATAGTAATTGAGCAGCGTGTTTGTGTCTGCATACTGGTCAGGCGACTGCGCATTCATAATAACCGCGCACAGCGTCAGGCCATCCTTCTCCGCATAAGTGACAAGCGTGCTGTTAGCCACTGAAGTGTAGCCGGTCTTGCCGCCGGTACAATCATGATTTACAAACTGTGAATACGATTTAAATGGATGCAGCATCGCATGATGATTGTACAGCGGGGTATCCTCGGTATGCTTGTTTGTAGGTGGTATGATATAGGTCTTTGTGCCTGTAATCTTTCGAAACTCGTCATTCCTGTATGCCGCACACGCGATAAGCCCCATATCGTATGCGCTTGTCCAGTGATTTTCATCTGGCAGACCATTTGCATTGTTGAAATGTGTATCTGTACAGCCTAATTCTTTGGCTTCCTTGTTCATCAGATCAATAAATGTGCTGTAATCTCCCCCAAGCTTTTTGCCTGTATGCTCTGCTGCAGCATATGCACACTCGTTTGCCGACTCAAGCATAACTCCATATAGGGTCTGCTCCATGGTCATCTCCTCGCCCACATCCCTCTTGATGCTCGACGAACCATCACTGCTCTCCTTCACCGCCTCTTTTGAGAATGTAACCTTCTCATCCATCTTGCAGTTGAGTATAGTCAGATATGTGGTGAGAATCTTTGTGATACTTGCAGGATAATGCTTTTCGTGTGAATTTTTCTCATATAGCACCGTACCTGTATTGACCTCCATCACCACGGCACACGGTGAATTTATCTGCGGTCCCTCCGGCCAGTACGTGTCATCACCATCCGCAAATGCCATAAGCGGTCTCGCACAAAGCGTCGTGACCATAGCAAACACTGCCATTATTAGTATTCCTGATTTTTTTAAATTTATAATTTTATGCTTCATATCTGTTCCTATTAATTCTAAAATTGGGTAGCTGTTCAGTCCTATAACCAAAAATGTACTATTTCTAATTATAATGTATGAAAAACATGTTATCAAGGGCATGTGCAGTGTATTTTGCCATTTTATTTTGACACCCACACAATTGTAGGGTATTATCTATATGAAATTTTACGTTTTTATAAGGAGATTTATATGAGACTTAGAAATATCCCGGGCGCCGGTGAAGTTATCGACAACAGCCCTTATTGCATAAAGGAGCCTGTTGAATTAAAAGGAAAATGGCATGATTTTTTAGGAAACAATAATCCGATTCATATAGAGGTTGGTATGGGAAAGGGCAGATTTCTGATGGATCTGGCACGGCTTCATCCCGAGATTAACTATATAGGTATCGAACGATATACCAGTGTGCTTCTTCGTGCCGTACAAAAAATGCAGGAGGACGAGCTGCCAAATGTGCACTTTTTGTGCATTGATGCCGCAACTCTTCCGGATATTTTTGACCGTAATGAGGTTGACCGCATTTACCTGAACTTTTCCGATCCATGGCCGAAGGACAGGCACGCAAGAAGACGCCTCACCTCAAGCGAATTTCTTGCCAGATATGATTTGTTTCTCGCACCTGACGGACGCATAGAGTTCAAGACTGACAACCAGGACCTCTTCACCTTCTCTCTGGAAGAGATTGAAAGCTCTGATAAATGGCACCTCGACGCCAGTACACGCGACCTGCATCATGATGCTGCAATGAATGAGGGCAACATCATGACCGAGTACGAGGAGAAATTCTCTGCTGTCGGAAACCCTATCTGCAAGCTGATTGCTTCAAGATAATGCAACATATCTGTCGTTAATCGCATGATTTATATAGTCAAACATGACCCAGCTTTTATGACATTCTTCAGATTTTTCTGAGGAACTGTCATATTCGTCTCTGGCATCGTTGAAATATCTCTGCGCTTCCTTATCTCTTCCCATCTTGCTATAGCTTGAACTGATATTACTGTAAACCATAGCCTTAAGATCTCTCGAGCGGATAATTTCTGCCGTGGCAAGGCTCTCCAGATAACATTCAAAGGCTTTTGACTCATCGTTCTCAAGCTCATATACCAATCCCAGGATATTGAGATACTCTGCATATTTTTCCACGTGACCGGTGCTCTTCAAGCGCGCAAGCGCTTTCTTTATACGTACAACCGCACTGTCATAGTCCTTCTTTACCACGTCATCTACTGCAATTATCATTTCGTTATCCGCTATATTGTCTGTTGAATATTTGTCTACCCCATTCATCATATTTTACTCCGACCAAAGCATCTTTCCAAATGTTACTTTTTTCCTATTCAACAGTATAAACTCATTATTTCAAAATTTCAATATTAATTTCACTTTTTATGGGACTATCAGACTACCCAAAAATTATGCAATAAAAAAGCACCAACCCTATGGCTCATACGTCCATAAAACCGGTACCTTTGAGTGCGCCTCCAGGGGCTCGAACCCTGCACACCCTGATTAAGAGTCAGGTGCTCTACCAAATGAGCTAGAAGCGCGTTTATTAATTTGTTTGCGTTTTCCTTAACGCGAAATTTATTATATAGTATAGTTTATAGAAATGCAACACTTTTTTTTAATTTTTTTAAATTTTTTTAGATTTTTTGTAAAACAGTTGATTTTACCCCGTTTTAAGCTATATTATTTTCTATATACAGAGACTTTTTATTCTAGATTTCCCATCCAAAGTCTCTCAGAAAGGATTTACTGATAATGAAAGTAGAAGAAAGATTATTAAAATATGTGGGCTATCACACCACATCTGATGAAGCAAGTGATAAAATACCAAGCAGTGACAGGGAATTTGCACTCGCAAGAGAGCTTGAGTCAGAGCTTAAGGAGCTTGGCTTATCCAAGGTTGTGCTCACTGACCATTGTTACGTGTATGGTCTGCTGCCTGCCACTGCCGGCATGGAGCACAAAAAAGCGGTCGGATTTATTGCACATATGGATACTGCACCTGATTTTTCCGGGGAAAATGTCAAGCCACAGCTGTTGCGTCACTATGACGGAAGCGATGTGCTGCTTAGAGGCAGTGGCGAATACCTGAGAGTAAGCGATTTCCCTGAGCTTAAAGCCCTCTCCGGACGCACTCTCATTACCACAGATGGCACTACCCTGCTTGGTGCCGATGACAAGGCCGGTGTGGCTGAGATTATGACCGCCTTAGAGCAGATTATCGCAGAGGGCACTCCTCACGGCGATATCTGGGTTGGATTTACCCCCGATGAGGAGGTCGGAAAGGGTGCGGATTTGTTTGATCTGGACTATTTCGAGGCAGATTTTGCCTACACAGTGGACGGTGATTACGAGGGCGAGGTGGCCTATGAAAACTTTAATGCCGCAAGCGCTGAATTTACCATAAAGGGCGTCAACGTGCATCCGGGCGAAGCAAAGGACATTATGGTCAATGCTGCTTTGGTTGGCTGCGAGATTGCCGCAGCGCTGCCTGCAAACGAGACTCCTGCCACAACTGAGGGCAGAGAGGGCTTTTACCATCTGTGTGATATGAGCGGTGATGTAGCATCAGCCCATCTGTCATATATTGTGCGCGACCACGACAAGGCTCTTTTTGCTAAAAGACTTGATACTCTCCGCTCTCTTGAGATAGAGATGAACAAAAAATATGGTGAGGGCACTGTTTCTTTGACTATCACCCACTCCTACGAGAATATGCTTTCAATCATAATGGACAACATGTACATTATCGACCTGGCAAAGGCTGCTATAGAGGAAAACGGTCTAGAGCCGCTATCACGCCCGGTTCGCGGCGGTACAGACGGCGCACGTTTATCCTTCATGGGACTTCCTTGTCCAAACCTCGGTACCGGCGGCTACGGCTTCCACGGCCCATTTGAGCACATATCAGTGGAGGGCATGGAGACTGCGGTTAATATAATCAAATCAATTGTGAAGCATGTGCTGATGCTGGCTGACGCGTGATTTCGCTGCCGGTCAATTACTGTTCACAACTAACAGTGTGACTAGCCACGGCCACGTTACTGTTCACAACTAACAGTGTAACCAGTAATCCGGCAGCACTTATCATTTTTGCAGTTGTTGGTGGAATATTTGTAAATTATCTTCGCAGAAATCAAAATGATATCGGCGGAGGAATGGGAAAGGATTACATGAAAGAGCATTGGGGAATCGATGACGACAAGTAATCAAAAATACCGGGCAACACATTTTGTGTCCCGGTATTTTTTATACAACCATCGTAACTATTCAGAACCACTGAGAACAAGAAAAGCTGATGCGTCATCAGAAAAGCCTGACTTTGCTATCGTGAATTTGCAGGCTCCATGTTCACAGAGCGGCCCTTTATCTTTGCATTCTTCATGGCATTGAGCACTTCCTTGCCATACTCAGCCGGCACCTCAACAAATGTATACTTGTCGTACATGTCGATTGCACCGACAAGCCTGCCAGGCATGCCTGACTCGCCTGCAATGGCACCTAAAATATCGCCCGGCTTTATCTTGTCCTTCTTTCCGACGTTGATAAACAGGCGAACCATGCCATCCTCAGCTCCTGTATTGTGGAAATCATAGTCGTCCTTTGATTCAGCTGTGGATATCTCTGAAGCACCCATAGCCTGGTATAAAAATGCCGCCGCTATATCCATTGCCGTGTAATCTGACTCATTTATCTGATTCTCTATAATATCAATGACACTTGTGAGATTTTCCTCATCTATAATGGTTGAAATCTGGTCCATAATCTTTTCTGCCCTGATTTTGGCAACATCATCAGATGATGGAATTGGCTGTGCATAGATTTTTGTCTTGCAGTAGCGCTGTATGTCCTTGAGCTTATAAACCTCCTTGCCCTTTACAAAGGAGAATGCCTTTCCACAGCGGCCTGCTCTACCTGTACGGCCGATTCTATGTACATAATACTCGTCATCCTGAGGCAGATCATAATTGAAAACAGCCTCCACATCATCCACATCAATTCCGCGCGCTGCGACATCCGTGGCAATAAGAATATCTGTCTTTCCGTTTCTGAAGTTCTTCATGACACGATCTCTCTGCACCTGCTTCATATCGCCATGAAGTCCTTCTGCACTGTAGCCGCGTCCGCAAAGCTCATATGCCAACTCGTCGACCATCTTCTTGGTGTTGCAGAATACAAGTGAGAGCTTTGGATTATAGTAATCCAACAGTCTTGTGAGTACATCTATCTTGTCCTTGCGCTTCACATCATAGTAATACTGGTCGATATTTGCGACTGTCAGCTCTTTTTTCACAATCTTGATATTGATAGCATCATGCTGATATTTTCTTGTAATTTCCAAAATAGGCTTTGGCATTGTTGCCGAGAAGAGTACTGTCTGATGCTCCTGTGGCAGGTATTCGAGCACTGTCTCGATGTCCTCCCTAAAGCCCATGTTAAGCATCTCGTCTGCCTCGTCGAGCACTATTGTCTTTACATGGTCAGGCCTGATTGTCTTTCTCCTGAGATGATCCATAAGACGCCCCGGGGTTCCGATAATAATCTGCACACCGCCCTTAAGTGCCTTAATCTGGCGGCTGATATCCTGTCCTCCGTATACCGGAAGTACCTTCACACCATGCATATATTTTGCAAGCTTCCTGATTTCATCTGCCACCTGGATGGCAAGCTCCCTTGTAGGAGAGAGGATGATAACCTGTGTCTTGTGACTTGATGCATCAACGCTCTCAAGCACCGGAATACCAAAGGCTGCTGTCTTTCCTGTTCCGGTCTGCGCCTGTCCGATTACATCCCTGCCCGAAAGCACTGCCGGAATTCCCTGAGCCTGTATTGGAGTTGCCTCCTCAAAGCCCATATCCTTGATGCCTCGCAAAATCTTAGGGTTTAGTTCTAATTCGTCAAATCTGATTGTTTCCATATATTTTTTATATTTCCTTTCAAAAAAATAAAGTGTGCATATTTTTATAACATGCACACTTTAACATATTTGTGAGATAATTACAAAATATTATTTCTACATGCTGCTAAATAAAGCGGCTATCTCATCCGGTGTCAGATTACGATTTGTGTTATTCAAATCTACAACCGGAGACTTTGCCGGTTCCGTAATCACTTCCTCTGCCGGTTTTGATTCAGGTTCTGTCGCACTTGCGTTTGCACTTGCAAAAAGTGCTGCTATTTCATCTGCACTCAGCTGGCGGTTCGGATCGCTGTTTGTCGTATCTGCAACAGCTTCTTCTGCAACAGGGCTTGGCTCAACTACCGGCTCCGGTTCAGGTGCCTCTATGACCGGCTCCGGCTCGATTACCGCAACAGGCTCTGGCTCAGCTATCGCGGCTTCCTCTACGACAGGTTCAGGTATCGCCTCCATGGCCGGTGCTGATTGTGGTGCATCGGTCGTTTGCTTAGGCATCTCAACATTTGCTGTAAACTGAATAGGATTTGCTGTGATTGCCTGACTCAGACGGATTTCCATATCCTTTATGCTGTCAGACAGAACCTGCTGCTTTTCCATAATGTCCTTGAGGTTATCATAAATCACATTTTTCTGGTTCTCAATAATGAAATCATTGCTCTCCTTGAGCTTATTCTCAAGATGTTCAAACGTCTCCATAAGCTGTTCATTGGAGTTCATAATCGCATCAGCATTTTCCTTATTCCTGTTGATAACAACCTTTGCGATTCCCTTCTGTGCATTGATGATATCCTCAGTCGGAATCTTTGACTCCTTCTGCAGTATCTCAATCTTTCCCTCTATCTCATCAAAATACTTTCTAAGCATGAGGTAAGATGCCTTTTCCGACTTAAAAATACTGTCATACTGTTCCTCCCTCCTGTCCTCCTTTAGAGCACTCAGTGAGAAAAATCCGCTTATCACTCCCCACAGGCAAATCATAAAGATAACTGTGATTGCTGCAATGAGCATGTATTCCTTTGGATAATTAATTATCGCATAAAAATCCGCTAAAATAACAAGCGTGGAAATAAGAATTAGAAATATAACCTGTATTTTTGCCTTTTTTTGCTTTTTATCCTGCATATAATTCCCCTTCCCGGGGCCTGACGCTATCCGCGACAGCCGTACCGCGTGACGGCTGTGGATAATACAAGTCCCAGTACATTTATCTTAATGTATCTATTATAGCGTTTATTTGCTGTAATGTCGATTGTTTTTAATGATTTTTCAGACATTTTCCAAGTATCCATGTTTTCCGAATAGCGTACGTATATACCGATGTTAGTATTTTTTTTCATTACTCCCCGATAATTGTAAACCTTTATTGCAGTTTCGGTTGACAATCGACATCTTTTCATGTTAATGTGTTAACCGTACAAAAATTACTATGAAATTTACAAAAAGGAGATTTTATCATGAACCAGACAGAAACTATAGACTACAAGCATGGAACGACCTATGCCATAACGGTAACAGCGCTCATGACAGCTGTCACATGTATTCTTGCACCATTATCTATCCCGATTGGGCCGGTACCGATTTCACTGACAAACCTGGCCATATATATTTCATTATATCTGCTCGGATGGAAACGTGGAACTATAAGCTACCTCATTTACCTGCTTATCGGACTTGTCGGAATCCCTGTATTTTCAGGCTTCACCGGTGGCCCAGCTAAGCTTGCCGGCCCTACAGGCGGATACATCATCGGTTTTATTGCCATGGCAATTATTGCAGGACTTGTAATCGATCATTTCCACCAGCCTTGGCTCCAGCTCATTGGTATGATTGTCGGAACTATCATATGCTATGTGCTCGGTACAGCATGGTTCTGCTTTGAGGCAAAAAGCACAGTCAGCGGTGCGCTCTCAATATGTGTGTTCCCATTTATCCCGGGCGACCTGATAAAAATGATAATTGCCATGCTTATCGGACCGGCTATTAAAAAAAGACTTCGCTAAACATCAACTCCAAGCTTTCTAAGCTCCTGATACAGGCGCGCTACCGGAAGCCCTACCACATTATTGTAATCACCATGTATTCCCTTAATGTGGATGGCAAAGCGTCCCTGTATCCCGTAGCTTCCTGCTTTATCCATCGGATCCCCGCTTGAAATATAGCGGTCAATTTCATCTTCCGTCAGTGTATACATGCTGACATCCGTCTTCTCATAAAAGCAGTGTTCTCCGGTTCTTCCGGCTTTGTCAATAAAAACAAACGTTACCCCTGTATAGACACTGTTCGTTTTTCCCGAAAGCATCGAAAGCATACGCCTGGCATCTTCTTCGTCCTTCGGCTTTCCAAGAATCTGATTCTCATAAGCCACTACCGTATCCGCTCCGATTACAAGAATATCCTGCGGTGTCACAAGCTCTGCATGCTGTTCATTGTAGGTAAGCACACCTGACGCTACCTCCTCTGCCTTTTGACGAGATAGCTCCATGACAACCGCAGATGGCTCCTCCTCCGTGATTATCTCCTCTCCCTTTGCAGGACAGACAACAAACTCTGCCCCAATCTGCTCTAATAATTCCTTTCGGCGCGGTGATGCCGACGCTAATATTATCTGACTCATATTTGTTTTATCTTTTCCTTTCCATGTGTCTGCTAACTTATTTATATATAAAACAGGATCCATGCTATCGTTAATTTAAATGATAGCATGAATCCTGTTTTCTGCCAAGGAAGGATATTTACACGGCTTCCTCTTTCACCGATACTTTCACTGACATAATTCTGTAAAATACAGCACAAAATACCAACGCAAAAACGACTCCAAACACATTCTGAATCACCCTGAGGCTGACTGCTCCCTTTAACCCATAGCTCTCTGCAGCTATAGCCAGAGCACCAAATGTATTAAAAACAGCCTGCCAGCCGTATTGTGCCGATAATCCCACGCCGATTCCACCTATGATTCCTATGTACGCATAGATTGATGGTGGAAGCAGAAAATATAATGCCGTGAAGCATATAACACCTGCGATATTACCGACAATCCTTTTTCTGACTCTGTACTGCATATCCTCCATAAACGGCAGGATGGCAGACATGGCTGCAATACCTGCCCACATTGCACGCGGCATATTGCAAAGCTGTGCAATACAAAGAACTAAAGGTACACATAGTATCTGGCACAGCTGCCATTTTGTACGTGATGAAGAAAGGTCAAACTCCTCAATTACAGCTTTCATATTTCTTTTATAGTCTCTGTTTTTATGATTTCTGTAAAATACCAGGCATGTGATGGCAGCGCCTGCGGCCATCCCTGCTATTCGAAGCATATAGCTTTTTCCTGACACATCATATCCATATAACAATAAATAACCAAGAACCAGTGTGGATTGATTAAACATAAATGGATTATGGCATCCGAACAAAATCAGCACTGCAAGAGCTGCAATGTTTATAAGCAGCGCCGGAAGCGGTGAAAGCTGATTTGCCAGATGTGGGCATACTGTCATAATTACAAAGAACAATGCCAAAAGCCATGTAGAGTGTCCGGTATGGATTCCCAGATCAGCGTTTCGAAATACCATAACGCATAATAAAACCACTACTCCCACAATGCTGTTATCCTTTCCCAATATGATGCTTGAGGCAGTGACAAAGGCAAAGCAAAATACCATTGTGACAGCTATCTTCACCATATATACAAACGCATGGTATAGTTTTTCTTTCATTGTTTTACTATTTTTCAGCAGGCTTTTAGAGCCGGCCTGATTTAACTGCAGTTCCTGATAAAATGTCATATGAATTCTCCTATCTTTTATCTTATTATCTTATTATTTTATTATTGTAACTATCATGTTCTAAATAGCTACTCATTATAATTCTTTATTGGCAGTTCTACTACAAATCTGCATCCTCCGTATTCCCGGTTTTCAGCTTTGATTGTTCCACCGGCGATGTCTACAATTCTTTTCACAAGTGCCAGGCCAAGGCCGTTTCCCTCGGCTTTATGAGAACCATCCACCTGATAAAACTTGTCAAATATTCTGGCTTTTGATTTTTAATACATTGATAGCAGGACTTATTACATCATTTATCAATGCAAAGCTCCTTGAGCCGATTACCAGGCTCGGTAAAGCAATGAAGGCAGTTTCCCAGGGAGATTTTGAACAGCATCTGGAAACAAACAGCCGCATAGCCGAGATTGGAGAATCCTATCAGAGCTTTAATGTCATGACAAAAGAGCTTCGTGCAACAGAGATGCTGCAAATGGATTTTGTATCCAATGTTTCCCATGAGTTCAAGACTCCAATCAATGCAATTGAAGGCTATACGATGCTGCTCCAGGGAGATGAGCTGTCACAGGAGCAGGAGGGGTATGTAGAAAAAATTCTGTTTAATACTCAAAGGCAGATCGGAAGAGCGTCGTGTAGGGAAAGAGTGTAGATCTCGGTGGTCG
>ERZ1024411.96-NODE-96-length-10936-cov-9.266428_pt1 | contig 10936 bp, 15 predicted proteins | sample MGYA00520784_ERZ1024411 | MGnify/ENA primary metagenome ERZ1024411 (study PRJEB33242, sample SAMEA3444280) | Homo sapiens | biome: Host associated; feature: Gastrointestinal tract; material: Stool | place: Uganda | collected 2011-01-01 ...
CATGAATTTGAAATTCTGGAGAATTGTTATCGTAAATCATTGCAAAAGCATTAGAACTTAAGTGTGAGAGTATTGCCAGAGAAAGCATTCTATGAGGAAATGCTTCCAAGAGAAGCAGAAGATAACTATCCACTTGAGGAAGATACAGGGCTAGCAGAGCCTTGTATGCTGTCAGCAGACATTTCTTTGGAAGACCAGCTTGCAAATATTGGCGTTTCATTTCATGACAAATTATTTGAGCTGATAGATGAAGCACATCTTGATAATAAGGATGTGTGGAAACGGGCAAACCTTGATAGAAAACATTTTTCAAAGATTCAATGTGACCAGAATTATCATCCAAAGAAGAAGACTGTGATGGCACTTTGTATTGCACTGAAGCTTGATCTGGAACAGTCAAGAGATTTACTTGCGAGAGCGGACTGGGCATTTAGTCCAAGCAGTAAGGTGGATCTGATCGTACAGAAGGCTATAATAGATAAGCAGTATGATATTATGCAGCTGAATGTGACATTATTTAAGTATACGAATGAAATTCTTGGAGTATAAATTGCTTACAAGTAAATATTGATTAGTAAATGTTACGTCGGTACTCACATAGTATCGGCGTTTGTTTTTTATCTTAAAAGTGTCGCCCGAACAGCGACCATATAAAGATGTCATTCAATTATACTTATATTGTAACAAAGAAAGAGAGGTGCCGGAGTAATCCGGGGATTGGAGGCATATATGTACGGAGCAATTTTAGGAGATATTATTGGAAGCCCGTTTGAGTTTGACAGAGGTGATAAAACAAAGAACTTTGATTTGTTTAGTGAAGGCTGTGGCTTTACAGATGATTCTGTTATGACAATAGCAGTTGGAGAAGCTCTCCTGGCAGTCGGACCGGAAGCTGCAGTAAAGGAAATTGAAGATGCGGTAGCATCCAATATGCAGGATTGGGGGAAAAGATATCCACATGCAGGTTATGGTGGAAGCTTCAGACATTGGCTTAAAGAAAAAAATCCGAAGCCATACGGAAGCTATGGAAATGGTTCAGCCATGAGAGTGTCAGCGGCAGGCTGGCTTTATGATTCAATTGAAAGAACAAGAGAGGTAGCAAGAGCGACAGCAAATGTGACACATAATCATCCGGAAGGTATAAAGGGTGCAGAAGCATTTTATGGAATCCCTGCTGTGCTGATTGCAGAGTGTAAAAGTCGGATTGATAAGGGACTGATGACGGATGTTCTTGATGAATTTTATCATGTACTTGGCAGGAGCATGGATACTTATTCAGATGAAATGGATGAGACACAGGCAAATCAGATGATTGAGGCAGCAATCGATCAGTATTATATTCAGCAGGATAAAAATGGAATGTTGTTATTTATGGAAGTTATGGTAACAAGAATGCAGCAGGCAGGAGAAGTTGTTGTTCCATATATTACGGAAAATCCTTTTATGTCGGAAGAACAGATAAGTAAAGTAAAGGCTGGCGACACGATTTCACTTGACCATGATGTAAGACTTAAAATAGAAACTGTAAAAGATGCTGATGAAAAAGAATGGATTGGAGTATTTACATCTTCTGAAGAGATGCATAAGGGTTCTGCTGGAAATGTGCAGATGAATCAGTCTATTGAATCAATACTTCGTCTGGCTCTTAATTGGGAACAGGTAAATGGAATTGTGATTAATCCTTTTGGTAAGTATATTCAGATGACAAAGAAGATGATAGAGCTTTTAATCTATGGGTATGAACATTATGAGAATGAAAGGAAGAGCAAAGATGATGAGAACAATTAAAGTTACGGGAAAAGGAAAAATAGCAGTAGTCTGGGAAATATCTTAAGTCTGAGAAAATCTATGGCATTGTGTTTGTTGAAGAGGGGTAAATGGTGGTATAATCCTATTATTGATAGATAGTAATAACAGGTGATTTTTATGAAACAAGAGAAAATATCTACCAACAAAATATTGGCTTCGACATCACTTGTGTTTGGTATACTCTCGTTATTTTCATTTGAAAAAACAGTTGATACACAGAGAAATACTGTAATAACAAACTTGGTTAAGAAAAATTATTTTATGAGTAAGGTTGACAAATATATTTATAAGTACGATGTAAATAAATTACGTTGTTATACAAAAGCAGAGCGAGAAACAAAAGTGAAGAATAGGAAAGGAAGGGAATGGATATGAACGAAGAATATGGGCTAACTCCTTATGAAACAAGGGAAATCCTGTTTTATAAAACCGATAATGGTGAAGTTCGGGTTGAAATCCTTTTATATCAGGAAAACTTGTGGCTGACGCAGGCAAAGATGGCAGAATTATTTGAAGTGCAAAAGGCGGCTATTTCAAAACATTTGAAAAATATTTTTACATCCGGCGAATTGCAGGAAGAAGCAGTTGTTTCCAAAATGGAAACAACTGCGGCAGACGGCAAGCGGTACAATACAAAATATTACAATCTGGATGCTATTATTGCTGTCGGATACCGTGTTAATTCTAAAAAGGCTACGATGTTCCGCATTTGGGCAAATCGAGTATTAAAAGAATTTATTATTAAAGGCTATGTGATGGACGATGCACGACTGCGAGAACCAGAAAACCTTTTTGGTAAGGACTATTTTGAGGAACAGTTGGAGCGTATTCGTGATATTCGCTCCAGCGAGCGCCGTTTTTATCAAAAAATCACGGACATTTACTCCCAGTGTAGTGCTGACTATGATGTGAACAGTCCTGTTACAAAAGGGTTTTTTGCCACAGTACAGAATAAGCTTCATTACGCTGTCACTCATCATACGGCGGCTGAGATTGTTTATGGACGAGCCGATAGCACAAAACCAAACATGGGTTTGACAACTTGGAAAAATGCTCCGCAAGGGCGTATTCGCAAGTCGGATGTTTCAATCGCCAAAAACTACTTGAACGAAGAAGATATTTTACATGACAAAGGCAAAGTGACCGCTGCCATCGCAAAGGCGTTTGCAGAAAGTGAATTTGAAAAATTTCGTGTTTTGCAGGACAGAACATATCAGAGTGATTTCGACCGTCTTGTGGCAAATATCGAAGAAAACAGCAAACAAACAAAATAAATCAGGAAACCCCACGCTTCCGATTTTATTGTCAGAAGTTTGGGGCTTTTGTATCAGGTTTACAGATCATACAAACAGCATAAATCTTGTTATATGCCATTTCAGAAATAGCTCCAGTTGCATAATCTGCATATGCCTTGTGACACAAATCATTTAATCTTTTACTATTTCCTTCCGTTCTACCGATTATCCTTGCTTCATCAATATAATGTATTTCCTTTTCTGATAGTCCATCATAATAATCCATTACACACACCACCTTACATAGATTCACTTTCCTCACACAGTACTCCAACAATGCGTCCCATGCAACTTTACATTTCGACTAAGAAATCCATAAGTTCATTATAGAAATCCCATTTTCTCTTAATGACAATTGTTTTGGTTTTTTCTCTTTTTTTAAAATCTTTGGTCAAGTTACTAAACTCAAGATAATTAATTGTCACTTCGCTATCCCCATTTTTATTTTTAGAAATATTTGCAACAGACAAAATCTTCCAAATATCCTTATGCCCTGGTAGAGTTTCAATGTCATACTCATTCTTAATTCTGCTACTGTAAAATGCACAATCAGATTCGCCCTTCCGCGATAATATTTCACCTAATATAGGATGCCCTTTTCTTGAAAGGAATACAGAAGATGTTTCTTCCTGATTTAAATACCTAAACCGATATAAATTTCCTCTGCAGGAATCATAAATATACTTCCACTCATTCCATTCTCTCGGATCAAAAATAACGGTAGTTTTCATTTTTTTCTCTAGTGCTTTTTTTGCTTTATATTCTTCCAGTTTTTTCTTCATATCAGGGCTTGTCTGTCGTGAATATAAAGGACTGACTGACATTTTTTCTACAGCGTCACTAAAAGCTGCTGTATAGTTGGGGTGCATTTTAGCGCAACGTTCCACAATATTGTCCTCACCATCTATGATAACTCCCCTGTAATATTCACATTGATAATCTTCATGCCAAACTTTTTCAGCCTCAGGTCTGAAAACCCGACTTTTTCCATCCATCGCCAGTTCTCCTTCAACTTTCGATTTGTTACTCACATACCAGATCTTTTGTCGAATTGTTTTATGATAGCCATTAAAAGCACCTTCTCTTGTGGTTATGAGTTAATTATAAAACACCAATTTACAACTTTTTTCATAAAAAAGAAATGTACAGGGCTTTCTGATGTATAATGAATTTGCACAAAAACATTAAAAAGGAAAGCCAGATAGTTTTGAGGACGTGGGAGAGATTCTGCGTCCTTTTTTGTAGTTTAATTGCAATAAAGAACAAAGATTCGATGTGCGAGGGCATACTTTGGGACTCGTAACATGCTAAGCTATAGCCATCATAAGAAACAGGCATTTAATTTACGAAAAACAGGAGGATAGGACAAAATGGAAAAAATTATTTACTGGATAAAAAGGACACTGCATCATTCAAAACAATGCAACAGCTTATGCATGCTGTGCAAGTATTATGATGAATGTAAAATCGACGGACCGGTATAATATCAGGAGGACACGACAATGAAAGAAATGTATTTTACAATAGCAGGATGTAACCATTATTATGGAAGTGACTTCATGGAAAAAGGCATGAAGGTCAAGCTGGTCAAGGAGCCGGACAATGGGTATGACAACGAAGCAATACAGGTAAAGATAAAAGGACTTGGCAAGGTAGGCTACGTAGCCAACAGCCCATACACCGTGAAGGGTGAGTCAATGAGTGCAGGCAGAATGTATGACAAAATCGGTGGTAAGGCAAAAGGTAAGATTGTGTTTGTGACAGACGGCGGAGTGATTTGCAAAGTAATCAGTGATGGTAAGGACAAGCCGGTGATGATAGAGGAAGATAAAGTAAAAGATGAAAATCTCTAAAAAGACTGTATGACTCAAGTACTATGTGGTAAAATAATAAGCAGGACACTGAGGAGGTACATATGAATTATCTGGTAATCGATTTGGAAATGTGCAGGGTAAAGAAGCTCTATAGAAAAACATATAAATACGCCAGTGAAATAATACAGATTGGCGCAGTTCTCTTAGATGAGGGATTCAACAGAATAGCCACAATGTGCGAGTATGTAAATCCTGAATACGGCGTGCTGGACAATTTTATAGAGAGCATGACAGGCATAAAAAACCGCGATATCAAACAGGCTCCGAAGCTGACAGAGGCACTTGAGCATCTGACAGACTGGCTTGGAGACAGAGAATACAAGGTTTATGCCTGGAGTGATTCTGACAGAACGCAGATACTGCATGAGATAAAAGCAAAGAATATAGAGAGCGCAAAGATAGATGACTTTATGAAAGCAGACCGCTGGATTGATTACCAGGATGTGTTTAAGAAGCGATTTGATTTAGACAGATGCTACAGCTTGGAGGATGCTCTTGAAAGTGCAGAGATAGAGCCGGAAGGCAGATTCCATGACGGACTGGACGATGCAGTAAATACCGGAGCACTGATAAGGAAGCTGGAGCTGAATCCGGAGTATGAGATTGCAAAGTATGCACTTCCGGAGTCGGACGAGCATCTGAGTTGTACTATTGGGGACTTGTTTGAGGGATTGCAGTTGAATTTTGGGTAATATGCAAATACTATGAAGTGGTGTACATATTCTTTCATACGAGAATGTGAATATCATAGAAACTACAAAGACAGATGCCGGAACAAGAGTATTGCCAATCACAGAAGATGTTTAAGGTAATTTAATATAGATAATAGGTAACGCTTTGGCTTTTGATGGTTGGGGCGTTATATTGCTATAGAAAAAACGAAAATAAGATTGTATAATATAATTTGGAAAAATTTTGCCTTGAAAAGGATGTGAATAGATAAATGGAAACTTTTTATTTGATTGATTTTGAAAATGTTCATAATGATGGCATTGCAAATATTGAAAGTATGACAAAGGAAGAACATGTGCATATTTTTTCAACACAGAATGCAACAAATATAAGACAGGACATTTTTTGGTTAAAAGAAGATAGAGATATCAAACCTCATTTAGTTCCAGTGCGAAAGCAGTCATTGGATATGCATCTGGTTTCTTACCTAGGCTATTTGTTGGGAGTGTATGGTAAGGAATGTAGTTATGTGATTATCAGTAAGGATAAGGATTACGATAACATAGTTAAGTTTTGGAAAGAGGAAGGCTATCCTAATATTTCACGAAAAGAGAAGTGGCCGGGAACCGCTTCTACTCAGAGGCAAAAAACACAGACAGTATCTCAAACAAAAAGTAATGTGCAGACTGTGAATAGTAAAATTAGTGCAGGTATGGCATATGAATTTGAAGGTGATGATAGAAGTGAATTAAACCTGTTTATGCAGCATGGACTTGTGGATATAGGATATGATAGAAGTTCGGCAAATAGAATCTGCAAGTTTGTTATTGCTCATTGTAATGATGAAAGAATGCTAAATAGAATTCACAATGACTTCAAGAACTCCTTTAATAACTATTCCGAAGTATATGAGGATGTTAAGTCTATTCTTGAGAAATTTGTGCAATCAAAGAGTAAAGTCGCAAAAAGAGAATCGCAGGTTCGTTCTTTCTTTGGTCAGCACTTTCAGAAGAAAATATATGTGGATTGCAAAGAGGAAATCATTCAGATTATTTTAAAGTCAGAAACTAAACAGCAAGTGAATAATGGATTGTTAAAATTGTATTCAGATGGAACAGTGGTTTCACACATTTATAAGACAATACAACCATTGATTAGTGAGTTACCAGGTAAGTAGTAAAAATCCTTAGTAGTATTAGCTAATCATAAAACAATCGTAAATGACCGATATGCTCCAAAAGAAATCAAAAGTCAGGTTATTAGAGCAGATCAGCTTGTTTCAAATATGAAGAACTTGTCAAGGAAAATGAGCTTTCTGATTCAGCAGATACTAAAAATGAAATTTCTGATAGTAAGCAGAGTGTAAGTGATGATAAATTGATTTGTCCTAAATGTAGATTTATATTGAATATTAAACAGTAGATATTTATATGATTCATATGAATTTTGGAGCAGAAAGTAAAATAACTCATGATGAACAAAAACAAAACCTTGGAATATTACAACAAAAATGCAGATAATTTTGCAAAAACAACGATAGATGTAAACTTTTACGAGACACAGAAGCATTTTCAAGAACTGTTGCCGGAGCACGGATATATATTGGATTTTGGCTGTGGTTCAGGAAGAGATACAAAATATTTTTTGGAACAGGGCTTTTATGTAGATGCCACAGACGGTTCAGAGGAAATGTGTCATATCGCAAGCAATTACACAGGAATACAAGTCAGAAGGCTGCTATTTGAGGAGCTTGATGAGAACAAAAAATATGATGGCATATGGGCCTGCTCGTCAATACTTCATCTTCCTAAGAATAAACTTAAAGCCGTTTTTATGAAAATGTTTAAAGCGTTAAAGGAAGACGGCATAATCTACACATCCTTTAAGTATGGTGACTTTGAAGGAGAAAGAAATGGCCGCTATTTCACAGATTTCACGGAAAAGACATTTGAAGAGTTTGTTGGTGAAATAGATAATCTGCAATTGAAGGAAGAGTGGATTACAGGCGATGTAAGACCGGGGCGGGGAGAAGAAAAATGGCTGAACGTAATACTGCAGAAGAATTAGATGATGTATATGAAATAAAATATTCGACAGATGCAATGACCGGAGGCGTGGATAAGAGAATGTATCTGTACTATCAGCTTGCAGACAGTATAAAAAAGGCTGACAGTGTGGATATTATTGTTTCGTTCCTGATGGAATCAGGCGTGAAAATGCTGCTCGGTGAGCTTGACAATGCACTAAAACGTGGTGCAAAAATCAGGATTCTGACAGGAAACTATCTTGGCATTACGCAGCCGTCAGCACTGTATCTCATAAAGCATAAGCTTGGTGAACAGGTCGATTTGCGCTTTTATAATGAGAAAAACCGTTCATTTCATCCAAAATCATATATGTTTCATTACAAGGATTACAGTGACCTATACATTGGTTCCTCTAATATTTCAAGAAGTGCACTGACATCCGGTATTGAGTGGAATTACAGATTCAGCAATAAAACAGATCCGATTAATTATGAGAAGTTTTACAATACTTTTGTAGACTTATTCGAAAATCATTCCATAGTAATAGACGATGAAGAACTGAAAAAATATTCAAAGAACTGGCACCGTCCGGCAGTATCAAAGGACTTGGACAGATACGATTTGAAGGACGATAAAGAGACATCAAATCAGATACCGCTATTTGAGCCGAGAGGCGCGCAGATAGAGGCTTTGTGTGCGCTTGAAAATACGAGAGCAGAGGGCGCAAGGAGAGCTTTGGTTCAGGCTGCAACTGGGGAACGTGGTATATTTGTGACAGGTGGAAGAAACCTAGGATTTACAAGGGTTTCGGAAGCCTGGTCCTAGACGTTTCCGTGTGAAAATTGTCCGGATTAGCTCTGGACGGGAAAACTTAACAGGTATTTTTGCTGATAGGACTAAATTGACACAGAGAATCGAAGATTTAATCGGTTCCATATTGAAGTCAATATGGTCTTATTTTTTATACCCTTTTTTCGGGTGGCTCCCGATGGGTGGAAAGGAGAGTTGAATTTATGATTTTAGAATTTGTTGGCAGAGTTTTACTGAATGTTTTAAAGGCTATGGTATGGATGGCGTTGTTAATGCTTCGGTGTGTACTGGGATTGGCGAAGCTGACATTATTAGTGTTTGGGCTGGTTGCAAGAGTATTTCTTGTGTTTGCTAAGGCAGTAGTCGATTAGGATGGAATGGTGATTTTTGTGTGTTCCAGCGTTACAGATAATTTAACTGTCAGGTGTGGACAGCATTTATACATAGCTTCGCAAGAGGCAATGAGAAAGGAGGATTTTCTGCATGGCAGAACATTTGAGGGCAGTAACTCTCCGCGGGCTGGCGTTAAGGCAAATAACGATATTTTTAAGGCGCAAGGCGCAGAAAGGACTTTTTATGGAAGAAAAAGCAAAGGTGACTGCAGCACCTACAATTGCAGAACAGTGTGGTATTAAGTACAAAGAGGTGGATGGATTGTTTTATCCGATTTTGGGAGAGTCGGATCCGAGAAGTTATGCAAGTCTTGGAAAGTATGGACACCGTTATCTCAGGGTTTTGATGGAAAATGACCGTTATCTGTATAACAAGTATTTTATGCAAGGGGTACTTTTTGATAAAGCAGCGGAATATGAGAATTATGCATGGCAACTGTATGACACTGTTTTACAGGGAATAAGCAAGGTAAGAGGAATTGGTTTGGATACTTTGGAAGAAAAAGGATTTCAGGTAACATTTCATGAAAACATGCAGGCGGCAATGACAGCAGATGAGATTGTAACAGAGGATTTGTTTGCAACAATTGATTGCAACAAGCGTGTACGTCTGGAACATGCAAAGGAAAATATCGCATTTGAACATGCGGAGACACAGAGAATGGAGGCATGAGTTTATGGAAGAGAAAGGAATTTATTGTGTGGGAATTGACCACGGGAATCATTTAATGAAAACATCAAACCATGTGTTTGAGAATGGTGTGGAAAGGCAGGCTGTAAAGCCTACCTTCCAGGCTAATACACTGGTTTATGATGGAGCATTTTATAAGATTGGAGAAAAGCGTAACAGTGTGAAGGACAGTAAGCTTGCAGATGATGATTATTATCTGTTGACACTTGCGGCACTGGCAAAGGAATGTCAGTCAGGGAATATTCCAAATGGTGCCAGAGTGGTGCTTGGAGTCGGACTTCCTTTAAAACAGTTTGCAACGGTAAGAAAGCAGTTCGTGAAATATTTGAAACGTGGAAATCAGCCAGTGCATTTTAAATTTGAGGATGTGGCATATGATTTTACCATTGAAAATGTACTGGCATTTCCGCAGTGTTATGCAGCAGTGGCAGACAGGCTTGGCAGTATGAAGGGGGAATATCTGATTGTGGATGTGGGTTCCTGGACGATTGATATCATGCATGTGAAGGATGGTGTTCCAGTGGAAAGTAAATGTGAGACCTTCACGGAGTCCATGATTTCTGTTATTCAGGAAATCAAGAGCAGAAGCAGTGAGGTTTTTGGAAAAGAGATTTCGGAGAATGTGATTACAGATTATATCAGCAATCTTGGCGGCAATTATCCGGAAAAGTATGCAAGGATTATGGACGAGTCGCTTGAAAAGTTTGTTGCAAGAGTGGAAGGAGTTCTGAAAGAGAACGGGCACGATACGGAATTTACCAACATTATTTATGTGGGTGGCGGAGCAAAGGCAATGGAGAGATTTGGAAAACATGGGGATAACATTTCATATGTGACGGATGTCAGAGCCAATGCAAAGGGCTATGAGTTTCTTGCAAAACAGATGGCATAAAGGCAGGTGGTACACATGGTAATGGGATTTAGAGAGAGGCGGCTTGGCTGCCGTCTCTATGTGGACCGCCAGTCAGATGCAAATATTCTGAAAAAACTGGACAGGATGCTTGTGGATGGAAGCTATTCAAATCAGACGGAGCTTATCAAGAGAGGTATCGAGCTGGCTTATGAAGAAGTGTATGGAGAAGAAGGTGGCAGGTCCTCCGGTATGTCTGATGTTGATATAAAGAAGCTTGCAGGAGAGATTGCCGGGGCATTGAAGCCGGAAATCGAGAAGTTACTTGTAAAGTATGAGGTGAGAGTTGACACAGCGGAAACACCATCATCACCAACACCCACTTTAGCATCAACGCATGATGCACCACAGGATAATACGGCATTTGTCCCTGATGATGAAGTCATTATTCCAAGTCAGACATTCAATTTTCTAAAAGGACTGAATGATGATTAGGCAGCTACGTCAGCGACGTCG
>ERZ1024411.97-NODE-97-length-10902-cov-7.673550_pt1 | contig 10902 bp, 8 predicted proteins | sample MGYA00520784_ERZ1024411 | MGnify/ENA primary metagenome ERZ1024411 (study PRJEB33242, sample SAMEA3444280) | Homo sapiens | biome: Host associated; feature: Gastrointestinal tract; material: Stool | place: Uganda | collected 2011-01-01 ...
TATGTATAAGTACACTGTGTCGTTGTCGGCAGTAAAGGTGTATTGAGCATGGTGTTCGATGTTGCCAGAGTTGCTTGCAGCTGCAACCATGATACCGCCCTTGCCACACATGTTGTTTAGGCTTTGGTCATAGCTTGTGCAACCATCGTGTGGACCATTGTCGCCACCAAAACTCATGTTGATAACCCATGGTTTGCCTTGGCTTTCGGCATAGTTTTTAATGGCTTTGGCTTGTAGTATGATAGCGTCATCGCTCAGCTCTGACATCATAGGCAAGAACTCTGCGCCTGGAGCCACACCGCTGTAGTTGCTACCAGAAACTTTGCGACCAATGGCAATGTTGCTCACGTGGGTTGCGTGACCTACATCGTCTGTACTATCAGAGTTGGGGGCTGTTGTGCGCAAACTACCATTTTTAATGCTTGCTCCCCAACGCTTTGCGCTGTTTTTGAATGCTGGATGGTCAAACTCAAAACCTTGGTCAATAACCCCCACAATAACGCCTGTACCATCATATGGAGTGTCGAGTGAGGTGCCTTTTTGTGCCTTCGTTGCACCAATGTCGGTGCGAACATCCTTCATAAACGTACGGAACTGGCGTGGCTCTTCAATGTAAAGAACATCGTCTTGCTTGGCAAGTGTGGGTATGTAGTGTGCGGATATACTTGCCACAACCATTTGGTTGGTTGCAACTTCAGCCTCGTAGCCAGCTTTCTCTAAAAGGTCTTTTATGCTTTCTGATTGGTTTGGGGTTGTTATTACCTTAACTCGTAGTGTGTTAGTGGTTGCTTCTGTTGTTAGGCCTTTGGTGTTTAGGCGTTTCACTGTTTTTCCCTGAATGAGTGCATCGAATGAGGCTGACCATTTGCGATGGGTATCATACACCTTAATTTCTTGTGCTGAACTTGCTATGGAGCAAAGTGCGAGTGCTCCTATAAAGAGTAATTTTTTGTTCATAGACAAATGTTTGTAATGGTGAATAGCTTTGCAAGGATAGACATATTTTGTCAATCTGTTGCAAATTTATGGATTTCTATGACATAAAGAAAAAACTGAAATAATAAAAGTGGTAATATTTAAAGGTTTCAGCTTTTCTGATTATGAAAAAGCAGAAAAATCGTAGTTTGTAGGTATAGTCAGTTGGGTGTGCGTTCCGTGATGAGGTAATGGCACATTGGTTATGCTGAATGTAGCTTTTTGTCGATTATATTGGTTGAGAATGTGTAGTGTGCGATTGATAAGTAGCAGACCTGTGCCAGTGTCGCGCTCGGTACGCTTGGTATTGCCAGGGTTGTATCCTCGTCCGTTGTCGGTTACACTTAGTGTTATCATGTCGTCTTGTTGTGTTACAGATATGTGCATCTTACATTCGCTATTGAGTGTGACAAAAGCATGTTTAAGTGCATTTTCAACAGGTATTTGTATCGACATAGAAGGAATAGGCGATAGGCTTTCTTCGAGTCCTTCGGCAATGTCCCAAATGACGATGGGGTATGGATTTTTGCTATAGTGATAGAGGTTGATAAAGCGTTTTACGAGTGCAATTTCGTCGCGTAAAGGTACGGCTACTTTGCTCGATGAAAGTAGGTTGCCGCGCAACACATCTATGAGCATATCCGTAGGTTCAACCAGTTCGGGATAGCGTTGCAATTTAGGGATAATAGTGCCCAATACGTTAAAAATGTAGTGGGGTGACACACGGTTTCGCACCACGCTCATGCGCAGTTCGGTAATGCGTTCGGTCTGCTTGTTCAGTCTTTTCAGTGCGTTGCGACGATTGAACATTATAATCAGCCATGCACTGAGGATAAGGATAACGATGAGCGCAATTGCTGCAATGATGTACTTTTCTTGCCGTGTATTTTGCATCTCATAGTTTGAAAGCACAATCTGTTGGTGCAGCAAGGTGGTGTCGCGCTGGTAGCGTTTACCTAGTTCAGCCACGTTGTTGCGGGCCTGCAAACTGCTAAGTGTATCGGCATATTCATTGGCTCGCTTCATGCAGTAATAAGCTTCTTTATAGTTGCCCATGCGTTCAGAGTAGCGTTGCAAGCGGCGGTAGTGAAGCATCAGGTAACGTTGCGAGTTTATCAAGCTCTGATTGATGGGGGCATATACATACTTGCTGATATCTTGCTCGCGTCCTTCGGCAATGGCAAGGTCTGAGAGTAGGCTGTTAAAGTAGAATGCATATGATGCAGACAATGCCATTTTTTTCTGCTTTAAGACGTTTTGACATTCGTCTAAAAGCGTATGTGCTTGTTGCAAACTATCCTCCATTAGGTATATTTCAGCCATATTGGCTTTGCTATTAAAGTACCAAAAATAGTTGTTTATTTTATGAGCAAGTATGGCAGATTTCTTAAACGATAGCAGCGAATTAGCATAATCTTTTTCGAAGTAATAGCAGTTGCCAAGGGTAAAATAGTAGAAGAATTGCGTTTGCTTAGGCTCATGTGCAATGTTTTTTGCAGCAGTATCAAAATAATAGTGAGCTTCTTTATAATTTTCGAGTTCGGTGTACACCTGTCCCAATCCGCATAGCACGGAGGTGCGGCTGCGTGTTTCGTGCAACGAGTCGCAGAGAAAGAGTGCATAGCGGTAATAGTAGGCAGCTACAGGCGTGTTGCCTTGTTGAAAATAAATATCTGCCAAATTGATGGTGGTCGATATAAGTGAACTGCTTTTGGGCGGAGTGTTTAAGTAGTTAAATGCTCGTTTGTAGCATTCTTTGCTTTTTTCGGTGTTGCCTTTAGTTGTATAGTTCACCCCCAAGTGGTTCCACAACAAGCCTGCAACTTCGGTTTGCAGAGGGTTGCGGTTACACCATTGCAGTGTATGGTTGTAGCATTTGTGGGCAGCTATAGTGTCTGAAAGGAAGAGGTTACATGTGCCGATAAACACTTCAGCTTTATACCAATTGGCACTGTCTTTAACTATGTGTTGCAACTTAGTGAGGTTGGTCTTAGCCTTTTGTGGTGCGGTAAATAACAGGTCGGCATTGGTGTTTAGTGCGCTGTCGGTATACTGTTTTTCGGTGTTGTGCTGATACTTGTTGTTGCAAGAGATAAGGGCTGATAATGGTAGTAGCCAAAGCAACAAACGGAGCAAGGAAACAGCAATTGGTTTTATGCACATAGATTATGTTAAAGGTTAGGTAGGTGTTCAAAATTCATATAATGCTGAACATGATTATATAGTTTAATTTTGAACACATACTTATAAACAGCTGTTCTACTTACTTTCAATCTCTTTGATGGTTTGGCGCATTTTGTCTTGGCCTAACACAAACACTTGGTTGAGTATGCCAAAGGATATGTAGTGGGTTTTGCCCTCAAAACTTACTTTGCCAACACTGCAAACAACGTAGTTGCTAACGTCGAGTTTTTGGTCTAAAGCCACTTCAACCATTTTTGTGGCAAAGAGCGAACCTAAAAGAGCAAAGCCTTTTTCATCGTCAGAGGCTTCTTTGTTGAGGCCTTCTTCAACGATACTGGACATTGTTACCTTTATTTTGTCTTGGTGTGCTTGCTTATTGGGACAAGTAAGAGCAAGTAGCAATATTGCGGCAATAGCCACTACGAGTGTAATGATTTTCTTCATGTTTTAAGTGCTTTGAGTTTTGTAAATATGCGGTAGGTATTGTCTAAAAGAGTTTGTTCTATAACCTCTTTAGGCTGTTCATAAATTTCAGATAGTTTGTCTATAACCAATGGCAGATAGCATGGTTCGTTGCGTTTGCCACGGTGGGGTGTTGGGGCCAAATAAGGTGCATCTGTTTCGATAACAATGCGTGAGAGCGGTACGGTGCTATGTAGCACGGAGGGCAATATCGACTTTTTAAACGTGATCACACCGCCTATGCCTAACACAAAGTTAGGGAAGGTTCGTAGCAGTTCTTCAGCCTCTTCTTGGTTGCCACCAAAGCAGTGGAATACACCCGATATGGCATTTTTTTGTGGCAAAAGGGTTCTTACTAAATCGGCATGTGCTGCGCGGCTATGTATCATTAGCGGAAGCGACAATTGCTCTGCCAATTGTGCTTGAAACCTAAATGTTTCTATCTGCTGGGTGCGCCGCGATTGGTCCCAGTAAAGGTCAATGCCCACTTCGCCTACAGCAATGAACGGATTGTTAGCCACTTGCAGCATAGAGCTCATTTGTTGAAGCAAAGGCCATGGGTCGTTGGGCAGTTCAGTAGGATGAAGTCCCATCATGGGGTAACATATGTTGGGATATTCACTGCACAACTGCAACATGGGGGTGATAGATGCCTCGTCGATATTGGGCAATAATAGCAACTTTGCTCCTGCTGCTTGGGCACGAGCAACAACCTCATTGCGGTCGGCATCGAAATCATCTGTATAGATATGGGTGTGAGTGTCTATAAACACAACTCTACGGATGTTTAATGGGTGATTTTAAAACAATTGGTAAGTAGGTGTTCATAATTATTTTTATATTTGAAGTGCTTTATGTGGATGTAGCTTAAAGGTTAGTTTGAAGGAGCATAGCGGGCTATGTGACTGAAAACTAACCTTTAAGATGCGCCACAGAAAGTGCTACAAATGTAAAAATAACAGAACTGATTTTATAAATAATTTTGAACACCTACTTATTTTAAAATCACCCTTTATAAAATAATTGTAAAACTTATTTGTTGCGTCGTAACAACGATTGAGCATACTCCCACAAAGGTTGCCATTGCGCTTGGGGAAGCGACAATTCTTGGATTTCGGCATGCGCTTCGTTGTAGAAGTTGTCGATGGCTTGGAGCGTAATGTTGGGAATGTTAAGCTCGTTGTATATGTGGGTTACTTGCGCAATCTTGTCGTCTGCTGCCATGTCGTGGTTGTTGATTAGTGCCATGAGTTTTTGTTGGGTAGAAGCATCAGCACGTTGATAAGCGTTGATGAGCAAGAAGGTTTTTTTGCCACAAAGAATGTCACCACCAATCTTTTTGCCAAACACTTTAGGGTCGCCATAAACGTCGAGATAATCGTCTTGGAGTTGGAATGCAAGGCCTATCTTCTCGGCAAAGCGATAGAGAACATCGGCATCAGCTTGTGGCGCATTGGCTATGAGAGCACCCATTTTTGTGGCACAAGCCAAGAGCACCGACGTTTTTAGACGTATCATCTCAATGTATTCGGCTTCTGACACATCGTTGCGACTTTCAAAATTAACATCGTATTGTTGCCCCTCGCATATCTCGCGTGCGGTTTGCGCAAAAAGTTTCATAACATCGTTTTGGCGGCTACAATTGCACTGCATGATGTGCTGAAAAGCCATGATAAGCATGGTGTCGCCCGATAACACAGCCGTGTTTTCGTTCCACTTTTTATGCACGGTGGGCTTTCCCCGACGCATGTCTGCATGGTCCATAAGGTCGTCGTGAAGCAAGGTGTGGTTGTGGTAAGTTTCAAGTCCGATGGCTGCAGGCAAGGCTTGTTCTATGCTGTCTTTATACAATGTATAAGCCATGAGCAACAAGGTGGGGCGCAGTCTTTTTCCGCCCATTGAAAGCACATATTCAATAGGCTCGTATAGGCCCTCGGGATGGGTGGGATAGTCTACTTGTTCAAGTGTATAGTTGATGAAGCTTGCCCATGACGCAGTATGTTGTGCAAACTGTTTCAGCAACCATTCGGTTTGTTGAGCAATGGTGAGGTGCGAATTGTCTAAGAGTAGAGCATCGTCGGCTTGGCGCAGTGGAGCCACTTCGCGATGAGAGTCAATGTAGTCGCGCTCTTGAACATTTTTCAAAATATCATCGTAACTTACTTGTTGCCCTTTGGCAGTAAGTTCGTCGTAGCGTCGTTGTGCGCGTACTTCTGCCGATGCAGTAACAAATATCTTGAGTTCGGCATCAGGAAATACAATAGTGCCAATGTCGCGACCATCCATTACGATGCCTCTATCTTTGCCCATGCGCTGTTGCTGTGCAGTCATGGCTTGACGCACAAAGGGTAGAGCCGCAATTACACTCACGTGTGAGCTAACTTCAAGGCCTCTGATTTCGTTTTCAACACATTCGCCATTGAGCATGGTGAGTGGCAAACGAGTAGTTTCGTCGAGTTTAAACCCAACTTCGATGTTGGGCATAAGTGCTTGCAGTTCGTTGGACTTAACGCTGCCATCTGCATTGAAAAGTTTTTGCCGAAGAGCATAAAGTGTTACCGCTCTGTACATGGCACCAGTATCTACATAAATGTATCCAACGGTGCGAGCCAAAGCTTTAGCCATAGTGCTTTTACCGCATGAAGAGTGACCATCAATAGCCACGATTATTTTTTTCATGATAGAAAATGCTTATATAATGAGAGTTTGATATACTTCTTTTTAAACAGCCAAAACCTACAAGCTATAGCCCACATTAGCCATGATAGAGTTGCCTGCTTGGTGGTAGCGAGCATACGAAAAACCCAATTGGAAACGCTTGACATGGATGCCACCACCTACCGATAAACCAGCCAAATGTGAACTGCCGGATGCCTTAAGCTCGTAGGCACGTCTAAAGTTGTAGCCAAGCGACAAATAAATATTGTCGGTGGGCAAAATGTCAATGCCTACAACCACATGGTTAAGGGCTATTTTGCTAAAACTTACCTTGTCGCTCTTGTCCTTGTCTTTACTTTCGGGCAGCACATAGTAGCTCGACTTCCAGTGGGTGAGGTCGGTAAGTGTTAGGTGAAATCTCACGGGCAAATGGTCCATGCCTTTGCTTAGTCCGGCCGATAGTGTAAGTGGTAGGTGGGTGCGCGAAGCGCTCTCGTAGGTTTTGAGTTGCACACCCAAGTTTTGTAATGAAGCAGATACAGAAAGGTCTGTTTCCTCGTTGTAATAGTTTAAGCCTACATCAACCGACATTGATATTGCAGAGCTACTGGCTATGTTAGAAAACAAAAATTTAGCATTTGCACCACCCGACCATCTGTCAGACAAGAGGTAACTGTAGCCAGTTCCTACTACGATATCTTTGGCAGAAAATTGCCCCAATGTATTGCCGTCTTCGTCGGTTTCGTCCATCTTGCCGAAGTTCATATATTGTGCTCCTACAGCCAGTGTGTGGCGTTCGCCAAGAGCCTTTACAAAGTGTGCTCCCATCCATGTCGTGCTGGCAAAATAGGTCATAAAGTTGAGTGACAACGACTTGTCGCTAACATTGGCATAGAGCGCAGGGTTTTGCCATCCAGCTTCGGGTGAGTCTTCGATAGCGGTCACGTTTACTCCTCCCAAGGCAGCAGTGTGCGTTGAGGTAGGCAGTTTGAGCGTGTTGTATGAAGATGAATATTCTTGTGCTACAACCGCAAGTGGCAAGAAAGCCAACAAAGTGCAGCATAATTTGATGTTCATGTGGGCGAATGTTAATTTTGCGTTCAAAGTTACTAACTTTTCAAAAGGTAGCCTTGTTACAATTGTTTTTTTTAGTTTTAGGTTTTGTACATCTCTCACCTTGCACTACCTTTAGATAAGTTAGGCTGCGGCTCGGATGTGCTAAAAAAGAAATCAAAAACTTTGCTTTCTTTTTTGTACATCTCTCACCTTGCACTACCTTTGCATTGATTTTTAGTTCTACTCTTTTAAAAAGAATTATTTATATAACGTGCATTCGTCTGATTTATTATCTAAAGAATGGTGCGATATGGTTTTTTCCAATCGCAACAAGGAATATGGTGCCTATAAACTGCGCGAGCAAACAGGTGCTCGCTATCGCCGTGTTCTGACGATTATATTAGGCACGTTGGCTTGTGTGGGCATTATTCATGGTGGCACAGCGCTTTATCTCCATATCATGGCAGCACGCAACATGAAAGCTGCTGAGGATGCGTTTGCTCAAAAGCCTACCGACTTAAAAGAGGGGTATAAAGTAAAGTTCTTGGCAACTGCACGCCAAGTGCCCTCGCAACGCATGAGCCCCAATGCAAAATCGGCAGCTCACCCCAAAATAGTGGATGGTTTGCCTCCGCTTGAATCAATAGGCATCGAAGGTCCTATAACATACGACCCTGGTGATAAGGTGATAACCACCCCTCTTGTAGACACTACAGGCATTCACGATGAAACCCTCCCCTTGGCCAAACAAAAGATTGTGCCTACGGAGCAAGTGTCGCTAATTCCTGAGTTTCCAGGGGGCATGCGCGCTTTTATGCGTTGGATGGACGAACATATTGTTTATCCCACATCGTGTATCAATAGGCAATTACAAGGTTCTATTACTATAAGCTTTATTGTTGATGCTGATGGCAATACCACAGATTATGATGTGAAAAATGCGTTCGACACACAGATATTCCGTTCGGCTATGAATGCGCTGAAAAGTATGCCTAAGTGGAAACCTGGAACTGATGAACATGGCAATCCTACACAGGTAAAGATAACCATGCCTATTGATTTTAAGTTAAACTGACATTTTCCCTCCCTCTATGAATTTACATATTGAGATAGATGCATCTTCGGGCTTTTGTTTTGGCGTGACAACTGCGATACGTAAGGCTGAAGAGGAATTGCAAACCTCTGCTTCGCTTTGCTGTTTAGGCGATATAGTGCACAATGGCAGTGAGTGTGAGCGTCTGCATACATTGGGCTTGCAAACCATAGACCACTCTGCATTAGCCAACTTGCCTAAAGGTACAAAGGTGTTACTGCGTGCCCATGGTGAGCCGCCTGCAACCTACGATTTGGCACGTGAGCGTGGCATTTGTATAATAGATGCTACTTGTCCTGTGGTGCTACAGTTGCAACGTCGAATTAAGAAGGTATATTCCGAAAAACAGCACCCTCAAATAGTTATATACGGCAAGCGTGGTCATGCCGAAGTGTTGGGGCTTGTGGGACAAACCAATGGTGAGGCCATTGTGATAGAGGGAGTAGAAGAAGCTGCAAAACTCGATTTTTCTCGTTCTATAGCCCTCTTTTCGCAAACAACCAAGCCGCTCGAAGGCTTTCGCAAAATAGTAGACTATATTACTCATCACATGCAAGCACCTGCCACCTTTCGCTATTTCGACACCATTTGTCGGCAAGTAGCCAACCGCTTGCCTAATATAAAAGCATTTGCTGCACGCCACGACGTTGTGGTGTTTGTATGTGGCTTAAAGAGTTCAAATGGCAGAGTGCTTCATGAGGCTTGCAAACAAGTAAATCCGCATGCTTATCTTGTAGATACTCCCGAGGCAATACGTTCAGAGTGGTTTAAAGAGGCCAGTAGCGTAGGCATTTGTGGTGCCACATCTACCCCCAAATGGCTTATGGAACGTTGCGCTGATAAGATAAGTAATTTTTAAAAAACAGAAAACGCACACATAGGGCACATGCTTTTAGGGTATGGCACGCTATGTGTGCGTTTTCGCTATTTTTCTGTTTTTAGTAATGTTCAAAAAATAACTTCCGCAGAAAATCTGCGTTCAAGAGCATCTGATGATGAGCTAAACACAAATAGCAACAGAAAAAATTGCGGAAGTTATTTTTTTAACATTACTAAGCGTGCCACCAACTGGATTGACAAGCATGGAGTTATTACCCTGCAAGAATATGCAACCCTTAACAACCTTAGCCGCCCATCCGCCTCTGGCGAACTGAAAAAGCTGTCTGAAGGCAACGAGGTTCCTTTCGAATCAAAAGGAAAAGGTAGCCACAAGGTTTGGGTAAAAGCGGGCTGACTTGGCAAAAGAGAAATCAATGTCGATGCTAAAATAGATGCAGGAAGACTATTGGATAAAGGTGAAGCAAGTGTCATATGTTTGACACTTGCATTTCTATAGTAATCAATCTGCTGTTTTTACAATATTGCCTCCTTATCCCCATACTTTCTCCGAGATACGCTTTACAAGTTGTAGTTTTGCCCATTGCTGCTCAACAGTAAGCTTATTACCAATTGCACAAGAGGCGAAACCACATTGTGGCGATAGCGAAAGACGCTCCAATGGTATGTATTTGGCAGCCTCGTGGATGCGAGCTATAACTTCGTCCTCGTCTTCAAGTTCAGGGCGCTTGGTGGTTATCAGTCCGAGTACCACATGCTTGTCAGGACTAACCTTTGCTAATGGCTCAAAGCCGCCAGAGCGCTCATCGTCGTATTCAAGATATAGCACATCTACATTCTCACGAGCAAAAGCCCAATCGGCTACAGAGTCGTAGGCGCCACTATTAAACCATGTGGAATGATAGTTACCACGACAAATGTGTGTTGCCACTACCAAATCTGCAGGACGACCTTCTATAGCGCGGTTGTTGACAGTTAGTAGCTGTTCTTTTACATCATCGAGGTTGCTACTCAATTCCTTATATCGCTGTGAAGAAATAGAATTTGAACTACCTAAAATTGCTCCCCACGAGCAATCATCAAGCTGGAGATATCTACCTCCTACGGCATAGAACTGACGAATGAAATCCTGATATACAGCAGCAATATCATTTATAAGGTCATTGATATTAGTATATATGGCTCTTGTGCCAAGGAAGTTCTTGGGTAGGTTGAGCTGTTGGAATAGCTGTGCTGGTGCTGGAATGGTGAGTTTTGCGATATGCTTATCGTCTTCATATTTCTTTAGCTTCTTGTAAGCCTCGATGAATGGATGAGGCTGTGCAGTAAGTTTGCCAGTGAGATAAACTTTGTCAAGACGTGCAGTTTCGCCATTGAAGGCTATATCGCCACCAGGCTCATGGGTAACACCACCAAAGCCCCAAAAGAAATCAAGGTGCCAGAATGTGCGATTAAATTCTCCATCTGTGATGAGGGTATAGCCTAATTCCTTCTGCTTCTCTACCAGTTGTGCTACGTATTCGTCGCGATTGCTATCGTTGAGATTAGCAGGACGAAGAAAACTGCCTACGAAATCAGCTCGCTGTGGAAGATCGGAAGAGCGTCGTGTAGGGAAAGAGTGTAGATCTCGGTGGTCG
>ERZ1024411.99-NODE-99-length-10831-cov-11.501949_pt1 | contig 10831 bp, 7 predicted proteins | sample MGYA00520784_ERZ1024411 | MGnify/ENA primary metagenome ERZ1024411 (study PRJEB33242, sample SAMEA3444280) | Homo sapiens | biome: Host associated; feature: Gastrointestinal tract; material: Stool | place: Uganda | collected 2011-01-01 ...
GTGAGTTAGCTTCGATGCCAGTTTTACTTGTAAAGTCGCTTGGCACCATGCCTGCCAAGAACAAAACTACTCGCATGGTGTACGACATTCCTGTAAACGTTATTGCTTATGCCGAAACTGCTTGCACCGTAACTGTTAAGAGTAGCGATAAAAACAAAGGTACTGTGGATGCTAACGGACAAACCGAAACATTTACTTACAAAGTGGGCGAAGATGTTGTGTTGCGCTGTTATCCATCTGCAAATTACAAACTCGACTATTGGGCAGACCAGTATGGTCGGAAGGTTCCTACAAGTTGGGTAGATGGTAACACTATTCGCTTTAAGGCTTCAGAGAGTGGCACTTACACGGCTTACTTCACAACCGACATTACAGAAGAACTTACCTTTGATAATTGGAAGTTTCAGTACGAAAAGAGTAATGACAACATTCTGCTTACCAAAGCTATCCAAGGTTCGGGCGCACTCACAATTCCTGCTAAAGTAAACGATTGCAGCATTATCGGCATCAAAGCAAGCGCATTGGCTCAGCAAAAGGAACTGACATCTGTTAGTATACCAGCATCTGTTTATACTCTTGGATCTGCCGAAAATGTGAGTGCCTACACTTATACAGGTTCGGGCGTTCAAAACGATGTTGTAAAACTCAACGAAACGCTGAAAGATGGTGCTACATGGAGCATTCACATTGATGTAACAACCACCAATGGCGCATCGCTTAACCAATGGGGGTCGGGGTTGTTATCAACGGGTGATAACGCCTTAGCAGAGAATTATAGCAAAGGCTTTCAATTTTACCAAAGTGCTGATGGATCTTTGATTATAAAAACTGGAAGCGATTGGGAAAAGAAGACTTTCAATTGCACAAAAGGGCATTCAACCTACCATGTAGACCTTGTTCACACTGCCGACAACAACATAACCTTTTATGTAAATAACGGCACAGATACTGAAACGTACAAACTTGAGAACCACTCACTCAACGATATAAACCAACTTTGCACAGCAATACCCTCGGGAATTAACCTCGCATCTATTACTGTTATCTCGCCTAAATCTATACCTTATCGTAACAAGTTGGGCGACATCGATGGTGAACAGAAAGAGAACAATGCTATTGCTCTAAACCAGACTTTAGAGGCTAAATCAGATTGGGGCATTCGTTTTAAGGTTGAGAATAGCGGAGCTACATTCAATCAATGGGGTTCTTCGCTACTTGCTACAGGCTCTTCGCCATTAGCGGCAAGTTATTATCAAGGGTTTCAGTTTTATCTTGCCAAAAACGGCAATGTTATTCTGAAAAGAGGTGATCATGAAACAACCTATACCGTAACTCAAAATGCTAAAAACTTTGATGTTACACTTAATCATACTGCTGATGGTACGCTCAGTGTTGCCATTTCTAATGGCACTAAAACAGAGAGTCACTCTTTTGAGAACTACGAACTTGGCGACATTGCTAACTTTAGTAATGCCTTACCTGTTGGTGTAAATATCAAGGGCTTAACTCTCATTAATCCTTCTTCTGATCCCGCTCCTTTTCGCGGTTGCACAGCGCTTACAAGCGTGAATATAACAAATGGCAATGTGGCTTTTAAAGCCAATGACAACGTGGTCTATTCGCAAGACGAAAAAACTTTAGTGGCATATCCTGAGGGGAAAGTAACGCATTGTTTCTCACTTCCTTCACAGGTTTCTCACATCAAAGAGTGCGCCATAACTTCGGCTCCCGAACTCGATCGCATTGTATGCACAAGCACCACTCCGGCTTCGGCTGTATCGGACGATTTTGCTAACGCTACTTACTACATGCAAGTTCCTTCAACGGCTATTGCTACATACCGACAGGCTTGGGATGCCCCCATGGTACACGCCATTGCTGCCAATGCTGTGATGTCGGAGAGTGATGCAACACAAGTTGCTGACAATGATGCCGTAGATTTTAGCGCAACATCTGCAAGTACTGCCACTGCACCAACGCTCGATGCTACAAAACAAATATGGCTCACCACATTGGTTAATGCAACAGATGGTTATATGCCTATAACCTTTCCCACCATCCCCACTCGTCTTACGGTTGAGGATTTATCAGTTAGCGAAACACCTGTTAGCAGTCTGAAACTTTATGCTTGGAATGGTACTTCGTTTCAAAAGCTGAGCGGTTCACCCGTGGCAGGTTCCTACCTTATGGCTGTGCCTGAGGCCTGGAACGGCAAGCAAATAACTTTACGCTTTGCCAATGCTAATGTTGCTCAAAGCGATGTAAAAGGCTTCTTTGGCAATGCTTCAACCCAATCAGCAAGCACTGATAAAGCATACTACACCTATGATGCAAAGACCAACCTTTTTACGTTACACGAGGCTGAAGAGGGCGGAAAGGTACTTTATCCTTTCTCGGCAACAATGATTGCTACCGATGGACTTGATGCTGTTTTTGGCGGTCCTGGTTATGTAGGCAATACTGCTATAAAATCGTCAGCTCAATGGGGTACTTACTTCACCGACCAAACTTTTGTTATGCCCGAAGGACTAACAGGTTGCATCATCGATGGTGTAGAAAGCAGCAAATTACATTGTAATGCCACATACCCATCTGGAAGCATTGTGCCAGCATCGGTTGCACTACTTGTATATGGTGAGTTGGGCACATACTATTTGTTTGCTCCTGCCGAAGGTAGCGATGAGGCTTCTGCTCCTACAACCAATTATCTCAAAGGTACTACAACAGACCAAATGATACAAGCTGAAACAAACCATGTTTATTATCAACTCAGCTATGGCACAATTGAGGGTGAACGCAAGTTTGGTTTCTTCTTTGGTACGCAAAACGGCGGTGCATTCGTAAATAAAGCTCACAAGGCTTACTTAGATTTGACCACCGATATGGCAGATATGGTACAAGGTTTTTCATTGCCTATGAACTTCTCTACTGGCGTCAACGATATTGTTGTGAGCAACACTAAGCCATTGGATATCTATACCATAAGTGGTTTGAAAGTAAACGCTAAGAATGCAGAGAGTCTTCCCGCAGGTGTGTATATCATCAACGGAAAGAAAAAGATAATTAAGTAAAAACATTTATATACATTTAATAATGAAAAAGGCCTACATAGCCCCTCACATTCAAAGCTATAGCTTTTATGCAGAAGAGGATATGCTACAAACAAGCAGCGTTGATAAATTCAACACTGTAAAAGATCAAGACGAAGAACAATATTCGCAAGTAAAAAAGAATATTGCTTCGCCATGGGACAATATAGAAGAATAAGACAATAAATAAAGTTTCCTTGCCTTGTAAAGAGGTTGGGAAACTTTATTTTTTTACTACCTTTGCACTTAATATGAACGAAGAGAAATATCTATACTCGCAACCTGTTATTGATTTTATCACGGTTTGCACAGAATTTTGCAAATACATCGAACAATGTGAGAACAAGGATTTCGATGATTTTACACACGTCATGCGTGGCTTGTTGCCCATGATTTACTTAAAAGCTACGCTACTTGGCAATGTGCCAGAACAAGTTGGTTGGAATGAGAAGAAACTTACTGAAGATGACTATAATTTTATTCGCTCTTCGGTAGCACGCATATTGGGTGAAAAGGACGATTTCCTCGATGTTTTTGTTGAGGATTTTAAATATTCTGAACATCCCGTACTTTGCACTATTAGCGAAAACCTTGCTGATATCTACCAACAGTTGCGCGAGCTTGTTGAAACATTTCGCGAAGGTTATGAAGAGGCTATGTATGTGGCACTCTACGAGACCATTGACGAATTTAATATGCAATGGGGACAAAAGTTGCTGAATGCATTGAGAGCATTACACGATATTTCTGTAAACAACGTTTAATACCTCTACACTCCGTGCGACAAATATTCAAGAAAACAGAGAAAACTTTTGTTGCTTCGCTCCCTCGATATGCTTATACAGGCAAAATAGTTGTGATACAAAGCGAGAGCGAAGCTATTAAGGCTGTACAAGTCTTAGCTAAATCGAGCATCTTAGGAATTGATACAGAGACACGACCTACATTTAGGAAAGGCGAAAGTCATAAGGTTGCACTACTGCAAGTGGCCAACGAGGAGTTGTGTTTTCTTTTCCGTATCAACGAAATGGGATTCTTGCCATGCCTTGTTCAGCTACTCTCATCGCCCAATATTCTTAAGGTGGGACTTTCGCTAAAAGACGACTTTATGATGCTCCGCCAAAGAGATAGTAAATTTGTGCCTGCTGGCTATATAGACCTGCAAAACTATGTAAAGGACATGCACATTGAGGACATGAGCCTTCAGAAAATATATGCCAACATCTTTCACATGCGTATATCTAAAAATGCTCAACTCTCTAATTGGGAAGCTGATGTACTCACTGAAACACAAAAAGTATATGCTGCCACTGATGCCGTTACTTGTATTCAACTCTACAAAGAACTCAAACATCTAAAAGAGACTAAAACCTACGAAATTGTGGGATAAAAAGCCTTTATACTTCGCATTTATAACAAAATTGAGTAGTTACTTAATACATCATACATTCAAATGAAGAAATCGAACCATAGTATTCCTTTATACAACAATTCTGCCGTAGATAATTACGACGGAAGCATTACAACCATCTTTCTTCGCCGCGGAAAGAGTGAAAGTCTCAAGCGTTTTCATCCATGGGTATTTTCTGGTGCCATAGCTGGTGCTAACGGCAAACTTAATGAGGGCGATATTGTACGCATTGTATCAAACGAGGGCGAACTTATGGGATATGGTCACTATCAAATTGGTTCGATAGCTGTGCGTATGCTTACGTTTGACGAGGAACCTATCGATGCAAATTTCTGGAAAACACGCCTACAAGAGGCTTTTAGTTTGCGTACAGCCTTGCAACTCACACACCGTGAGGATAATAACATTTATCGCCTTGTTCATGGCGAGGGAGATCGTCTGCCAGGGCTCGTAATCGATGTATATGGCAAGACTGCTGTAATGCAAGCTCATTCCGTAGGTATGCACGTTTGCCGCGAAACCATAGCAGATGCCCTTATTGAGGCATCAAACGGATTGATTGAAAACGTTTATTACAAATCAGAGACTACCCTACCCTTCAAGGCCGATCTACATCAAGAAAATGGTTTTCTGCGTGGTGAGGACGATGGCAACATTGCTATAGAGAATGGACTAAAATTTCATATTGACTGGCTCAAAGGCCAAAAAACAGGTTTCTTTGTAGACCAAAGAGAGAACCGTTCTCTGCTCGAACATTATGCAAAGGGTCGCAATGTGCTCAATATGTTTTGCTACACAGGTGGATTTAGCGTATATGCAATGCGTGGAGGGGCTAATTTAGTTCACTCTGTAGACTCGTCTGCCAAGGCTATTGAACTCACCAGAGCCAATGCTTCACTCAACTTTCCTGGTGACACACGTCACGAAGCATTTGCCGAGGATGCCTTTAAGTTTCTTGAACAAGCTGGTCACAACTACGATCTCATTGTGCTCGACCCCCCAGCATTTGCTAAGCACAAAGACGCTTTACCTCGTGCATTAAAGGGATATACACGCCTCAATGCTATAGCCTTTCGTAAAATTCGAAAAGGCGGCATTATCTTTACATTCTCGTGCTCACAAGCTGTAAATAAAGACCAATTCCGCTTGGCTGTCTTTACTGCTGCTGCTCAAAGCGGACGCCACGTACGCATACTCCATCAACTTCATCAACCTGCTGACCATCCTATCAACATCTATCATCCAGAGGGTGAATACCTAAAAGGTTTGGTTCTTGAAGTGGAATAATCATACAAACAACCATATATAAAAAGTGCTGGATACATTTTAATTTTGATGTACCCAGCACTTTTTGTATATGCTGATTAGCTGTTAATCGTTACTTCCGAGCGTACTCTATGCCGAGTGGCTTCATGAAGTTGCCATACTTTTTTCTTAACTTCTCAAATAAGGCCATTGTGTCTTTAGCAAATCCTTGCCCCTTCCATGTGCTTGTGTTGGTTAGTAACACCCAACACTGGTTGGTATCGGGAAAACGAACCACTAAGGCACTAGTGCCAGAGAGAGTTCCTGTACGTGTCCAAGGTTTGCCAACAGGTGTAAAGTTCCAACCAAGCGAAAAATGATGGTCGCCCATATCTTTGGTCATAGCCTCTACCGACTGTCTTGAGATAACATCGGGATAATGTGTATCACCATCAATAGCCGAAACAAAATGGCACAATTCTGCAGCCGAACCACACCATGCACCTGCTCCTAAGAGCTGAGGAATGTTGTTTTCGCCATAGCATTTCACAACCATGCGTCCGCTATTATTAAACTCTTCGATTGGTTGTGCCTCTTTGTGCATATAGTATTTTACCTCGTTAGGATACTTATCTTCATAGTAATTGCCTGCTATTTTAAATCCAAAACAACCTGCAGGATGCAACACATTCTTTTGCATAAATGTTTCGTACGACATGCCTGAACGCTTCTCTATAATCAACGATAGCAAAGTGTAGCCAATGTTACAATACTTCTGTCCCTCGCCTGGTGTATATCCTAAATGTCTCTTAAGCACAATCTTCAATAGTTGCTTGTGGTCGGGCGGTGTAGTTAGGTGATTTTGCATCATGATGTAACGTGTAGAAAACATAGGGTCGCCCGCATAGCGCGTAAAGCCTGCCTTATGTCTCAATAATTGCTCCACAGTGATGTTAAAATAGCGTTTGTCTGTAATGGCATTGGTTAAAGCCGTATCGTTAAGTATTCCCTTAGGACCAAACACATAATCAGACAAATGTACCTTACTCATCTCTTGCAATTTCATTATGCCAACAGCTGTAAGTAATTTTGACACAGAGGCTATGCGCATGATATTACCAGGTTTCATTGGCAAGTTTCTTTCTTTTTCTGCCCAACCAAAACCTTTGGCATAAACCAATGAATCATTGCGTGAAACAGCTAGTTGTGCACCATTAATTTCCCATCGCTTCAAGTATTTTTTTATAGTGCTATCCATTTCGGCAATTGCTGGAATGTTGCTCATATCGTTCGATAGTGAATCGTTGATGTGAGGCATCAAAGCCTCTTTCTTCTCTTGTGAGGATGTTGCATCACCCATTGCACAGCGGCGCAACATAAAGATAACACTACATGCAAGTACCAATATCAATAACAACTTAATGAGCACCCAACGCATATTGCTTTTCTTTTTTCGTCTTACCATTATTTCTATATTATTTACTTTTTTTAGACAACACGATGCTAATTAATGCTGCTACCGAAAGCAACATGGGATAATACAGATACGGGACTATCTGAACAGGACTTATGAGTGCTAACCCGCTTGCCATAAGCAACTGAGCACCATAAGGAATAATGCCTTGCACCACACACGAGAAAATATCGAGCAAGCTTGCAGCACGACGTTTGTCTACGCCAAAACGCTCACTAATATCCTTTGTTATCGAACCGATTGACAAAATAGCCACCGTGTTGTTTGCTGTACAACAATTGGTTAGAGCGACAAGAGCTGATATGCAACATTCGGCACCACGCCTTGAGTGCACTCTTTTGGTCAAAGCCCTTACCAAGTAGGTAACACCACCACCGCTACGAACCACTGCAAGCAGTCCGCCTGCCATCATGGATATCAGTATCAAATCGCCCATGCCTGATATGCCTTGAGCCATAGCATCTATCCATCCAACTAAATCGTATGCACCATCTGCAATGCCTACAATGCCTGTAAGTAGCAACCCCATACATAACACCAATAATACGTTCATGCCCAATATAGCTGTTACGAGCACCACCACATAGGGCAACACACGCCATAAGTGCAAACCATTGTCAAACGCATAAGCCGTTTGATTACTCTCTAACCCAATCATAACATAGATACCGAAGCAAAGTAATGCTGCTGGTAGTACAATCAAGAAGTTTGTGCGAAACTTGTCGCGCATAGAACATCCTTGTGTGCGTGTGGCAGCTACCGTTGTGTCTGATATAAACGACAAATTGTCGCCAAAAAACGAACCACCAACTACGGCTGCAACAATAAGCGGTAATAGTATACCTGTACGCACTGACATCTCTGTAGCAACAGGGACCAAAGCTACTATTGTGCCCACCGAAGTACCAATGCAGATAGACACAACACATGATGCAACAAATAAGCCCGCAAGCAATATAGACTTGGGCAAACACATCATGGTTAAATCAACGGTAGCTGTAACTGCTCCCATAGCCTTTGCCGACGATGCAAATGCACCTGCAAGTATAAATATCCATACCATTAAGAGCAGATTGCTACTTCCTGCACCATGCGAGAATACTTTAACTCTTTCTTCAACATGATAACCTCTGAGAGTGAAAAGCGAAACCGCCCCTGTAACTGCAAACACAATCGTCATGGGGACCTTTGAAAATTCTCCCATCACTACACCTATTACAACCATCATTAACACTAAAAAGAGTAGTGGTAACAATGCCACCCATCCGCGTCGGCGAGGTAGCAGGCGTCTGTCTATACGTTCATTCATTGTTATTTCTTTTTGTTTTGAGTGCAAAGTTAAAAAATTAATACGTACCTTTGCTATACATAACAAACATGAGTTGCAGGCGTAGAGCAAGTAAATGAACTAATTTCACTTCTTTCAAAGTTTTTTATTGTTCATTCGTCGTGCAACCCCCACAAACTTTATATCTATCATGCTCAAGCAAATTATCAATGGTCGCATTCTCACCCCACAAGGCTGGCTTGAGGGCGGATCTGTAATCATCGAAGGCAACAAAATTAAAGCCGTATCAAATTGTGACCTACACGTTGAAAATGCCGAAATCATCGATGCCAAGGGGTGTGTTGTTGTACCTGGTGGTATTGAGATGCATGTTCATGGCGGCGGCGGACGTGACTTTATGGAAGGTACCGAAGAGGCTTTCAGAGTGGCTATCAATGCTCACATGAAGCATGGCACCACATCTATTTTCCCCACATTGTCATCTTCAACAGTGCCCATGATTGAGGCTGCATGCAAAACATGCGACAAACTGATGGCCGAAGAAAATAGCCCAGTATTGGGCTTACACCTCGAAGGACCTTACTTTAATCCAGCACAAGCAGGCGCTCAAATTCCCGAATGGATCAAAGCTCCTATGCCCGAAGAATATGAACCTCTACTCGACACATACAAGTGCCTAAAGCGTTGGGACGAGGCTCCCGAGCTCCCTGGTTCTGTTGAATTTATCACAGCTTGCAAAAAGCATGGTGTATTGCCAGCTATTGCACACACTCGTGCTAAATACGAGGATGTGGTAGCTGCTCACGATGCAGGCATGACCCATGCAACCCACTTCTACAATGCTATGCCTGTGGTTTACAAAAATCGTGAGTTCAAGGTTCCAGGAACCGTCGAAAGCATTTTTGCTGAACAAGACATGACTGTAGAGATGATTGCCGATGGCATACACGTACCTCCCGTTATGTTACGTATGATTTACCAAATCAAAGGCGTTGAAAAAACTGCACTCATCACCGACTCGTTGGCTTGCGCTGCAACCGAAGGAAACGCTGCATTCGACCCACGCGTTATCCTTGAAGATGGTGTATGTAAACTTGCAGATCGTTCAGCACTTGCAGGTTCTATTGCTACAATGGATCGACTTATTCGTACTTGTGTGCAAATGGCAAATATTCCTTTGGCAGATGCATGCCGCATGGCAAGCGAAACTCCTGCTAAGATTATGGGTGTTTATGATCGCAAGGGATCGCTCGAGGCTGGAAAGGATGCCGATCTCATGATGTTTGATGAAAACTTGAAGCTAACTTACGTTATGCAAATGGGTAACGTTGTTACCAACGAACTCTAATATACGACTTTTTTAGCCTCTCAATGGCTATCTTTTAAACGGCATCCGCTATACTTACAAAATGAGTATAGCGGATGCTTCTTGTTTTTAAGTAGGTATCCTTTGTTTTATGGTTTTATACTTTTTTATTTTACAACCTCTGTCGGATAATAGCATTATCTTATATCTGCTTCAATTGGCCCAAACTTAGTTAGAAAAACTCAGCTAATGCCACTTTATCATATCATAAATCTGTAATTTTGCAAAAGAATATATTAATTGATTGTGAAAACATTTTCCTTACCTAAAGCTATTGCATAATCAAATATCTTTTGTAACAATTGTGACGATGTCGCATAAAATAAAACGATATAATAAAACCTTTAGTTCGAAAAAAATAAATATAATGAAAGGGAAGCATTTTACAGTATATTGAGGCTTTATCTCATCCGAATGTTTTTTCTTTCGTGTTTCCCATTCGTCTTGGCTTGTCGGATGCAACGATGTTTCAAACTATTCTTTCCATGCCAGATTTCCATTCTCGTCCTCCCAAAGTTGGACATCATTCATCTTCTCTTTAAAAGAATACAGTTTGTCTGGCTCTGATGGTTGTACATAGAATATCTTGAAGCGCAATCCATAGTCTATGCCATGTTCTAATGATTCCGCTAATACAAAATTTACTTCTTTATCTACTACACCTGACAGACCATCTTCATTTTCTACGGTGTCTCGATAGCCATTGTATTGACATTACCTTTATGCGGGAATTATCCGATAAGAGGGATGTGATGGTATCAGAAGTAGAAGAGAGGCTGCTTAGCATGGTACCGAGCGTTTCCTTTATCTGTTCTATCAATTCTCTGCGATGAACAACAATCCACACACATGGTTTCTTCACTCTTCGTTCTTCACTCTTCACTACTTCTGAAAGAAGAACTATTTTTCCCGTACCTGTCGGCATCTGTACCATCACAGATTGATACGAACGAAATGC
>ERZ1024411.103-NODE-103-length-10568-cov-6.131171_pt1 | contig 10568 bp, 8 predicted proteins | sample MGYA00520784_ERZ1024411 | MGnify/ENA primary metagenome ERZ1024411 (study PRJEB33242, sample SAMEA3444280) | Homo sapiens | biome: Host associated; feature: Gastrointestinal tract; material: Stool | place: Uganda | collected 2011-01-01 ...
CGACCACCGAGATCTACACTCTTTCCCTACACGACGCTCTTCCGATCTCTCCTCGATAACCAGCTTTGCAAATCTTGCACGGTTTTCTGCAGAGCCGCCGAACTCGTCAGTTCTCTTGTTTGTGATAGGTGAAAGGAACTGACTGATAAGGTAAGAGTGTCCTGCGTGGATTTCAACAGCGTCGAAGCCACAGATCTGCGCACGCTTAGCAGCCTCACCATATTTCTTTACTATATGAAGAATCTCATCCTTCTCGAGCGGTCTAGGGATTTCTCCGCCTGCCTTTGAAGGTACGTCTGATGCTGATACAGGCTGCATTCCGATACGTGAGCTCATTGCAGAAGCACCGGCGTGATTTAACTGTATTGCGATACATGCACCGTGCTTGTGAACACTCTCGCAGAGCTTGAAAAGTCTTGGGATGTAGTTGTCCAGATCAATACGAAGCTGTGTAGTTCCGTTTGAACCCTGTGGAGAGTCAACGCTTGCATTCTCAACGATGATGAGACCTGTGCCGCCCTTTGCTCTCTGCTCATAGTAGTTGATGTGGAGAAAGCTCATTTCTCCGTTCTGCTCACCGTAGTTAGTTCCCATTGGAGTCATGACGATACGGTTCTTTACTGTCATTCTGCGAACTGTAATTGGCTCAAAAATATGTGGATATTTGTTTTTCATAGTATTTTTTCTCCTTAATCTGCTAACCGGGTGGGCACACGGTAGTGTAAATTGCTCTCATTACATTATAGTTTTGTTTTATTAAACTGATTGTAAATATTTGTTATCAAAGGCTGTGATATACAAAGTATGTGATTTTTTTAACAATCAAAAAGTGCAATGCACTCTTGTTAAATTCAAGGTACAGCAAAAATGTATAAATGTCCAATGCATCTTTTATACGAAATCTATAGTTTTTGTCTATCAAATGGTGTATATTATTTCTAGACTAAATAAAGATATTAAATACACAGGGGGTGTACTATGAATCTGAGTCAATTGCAGTACTTCAAGGTACTGGCGCAGGAAGAACATTATACAAGGGCGGCACAGATGCTGTCGATTACGCAGCCGTCTTTAAGTCATGCAATCTCACAGCTTGAGCAGGAGCTAGGCACACGTTTGTTTGAGAAAAAGGGAAGAAACATCGTGCTGACCAGATATGGGAAGATGTTTCTGCCGTATGTTGAGGAATCATTAAAGGTGCTCAACGAGGGTGTGCAGCGTATTCAGGAGGTCAATGGCAGCAGGCATGGAATCATACATCTGGCATATATATATACGATGGGAAGTGAGTTCGCGCCAAAGCTGGTGCGTAAATTTCTCGACGCATACCCCGATTATGATATAGAATTTCATTTTACGGTTGGAACGACCGGTGAAATTATAGATGGACTAAAGGATGACAAATATGACATAGTTTTTTCTTCTTATAAGGATGGGGAACAGGATATAGATTTTAAGAAGATTGCGAATCAGAAGCTTGTGCTTGCAGTGCCCATGGACCATCCGCTTTCCATAAAGGACAGTGTGGATTTGCGCGACACAATAGAGTATCCGCAGATTTATTTTGAGAAGGGCAGCGGCCTGCGTCCGGTCATTGACCAGATGTTTGAGGAGATAGGACAGTTTCCGAAGGTAGCCTTCGAGATGGAGGAGGATTCGAGTATGGCGGGTCTCGTGGCGCAGGGCTTTGGAATAGCTGTGATGCCTGATATTCCAATACTTCGGTCACTTTCTGTAAAGACGCTTGATATATACAATCCTCCTTATGAGAGAGCGGTGTATCTGGCAACGCTTAAGCAGAGATATTTATCACCGGTTGCGAAGGCATTTATCAGGTTTGTGATTGAGGAGACAGCCTAGCTGCAGCTTTTCCGCACAAACTCTATGAAGCGCTTGATAGCCGGAAGCTGGTATTTGCCCGTCATGTAGCCCATGTATACAGTGTGTGAGAATGACTCATGCGATACGAGGTGGCGTATGCAGATGTCATCGCGGTGAATTGCATCGACATCTGCGACAAGCGCAATACCAAAGCCCTGCGCCACGAGGGAAGCGATGCCGTTCTCATCGGGTGACTCGCATATGAAGTTTGGCGATACATCATGTTTCTTGAAAAAGCTTCTGGTGTACTTGCCAAGGCCTGAGTGTCTGGCATAGCCGAGCACGGGATAGTCAGCGAAATCAGTGGCTTCCATGGTATCCTTAAGTGTCAGTGGGTGGCCTGGAGGCAGTATGGCAACTATTTCCTGCTTTATAATAGGAACAAAATCAATACCATTTTCATCTGGCGAGTATGAACCGAAAATTATGTCATACCTGCCTTTTTTTAATCCATCAATATTCACGGAGGTGATGTCCTGGAAGAAATTGAAAGTGATATTTTTATTTTCCTTTTCGGTGAGGAAAGAGCGCACGATAGTTGGGATAAACACCTTTGCCAGAGGTGATACGTAGGCGATATCGATGTGTCCGCCGTCGGTTGCAATCTGGTGCATTTTGTTCTCGGCTCTCTTTACATCGTCCAGAATAGTAGACACGTGTTCTAAAAAAATCTCCCCGGCCTTGGTCAGTATTACATTCCTGCCTCTCTTTTCAAATAAAATGATGCCAAGCTCGTCCTCTAAAGCAGCTATCGAACGGCTGAGGCTTGGCTCTGTGATATTCATTTTTTCGGCAGCCTGATTGAAGTGTTCAAGAACTGCCGCTTGGTAAAAATAACTTAATTGATTGAGTGTCATGTATAATTCTCCTTTAAATAATAGATATAGTCTATTAATTACAAATATCATAGCCTTTTTTTGTGCATATTATAACATGATTAGTACAGCAAAGCTATTAAAAAATAACAAAATAAGCATTGGAAGTACCAAAAATAATGCGTTATAATATCATTATCAAAGGTTGTTAAGTTTTTAACGAAGTGGGCATCGTTGAAAAAATAGCTAAATAAAATACGAATAATCAATATTATTACATTTAAAAATGAAGGAGATTTAATCATGGCAGAGAGAATCACAGGACACACAGAACTCATCGGACTTATGGCTTACCCAATCAGACATTCAAGCTCACCGGCAATGCACAATGAGGCATTTGCATATCTTGGACTTGACTACGCTTATCTGGCATTTGAGGTTGACAACAATACTCTTGAGGATGCAGTTAAGGGAATCAGAGCATTAAAGCTTGTAGGCTCTAATGTATCAATGCCAAACAAGACAGTTGTAGGACAGTACTTAGACAAGCTTTCACCGGCAGCAGAGCTTTGCGGAGCTGTAAATACAATCGTAAACGAGAATGGTGTACTTACAGGACACATCACAGACGGTATCGGCTTCATGCAGGCACTTAAAGATAACGACATCGATGTTATCGGAAAGAAGATGACAATCGCAGGAGCAGGCGGAGCTGCTACAGCTATCGAGATTCAGGCAGCACTTGACGGTGTCAAGGAAATCTCAATCTTTAACATCCATGACAAGTTCTGGGCAAACGCTGAAGAGACAGTTAGAAAGATCAACGAGAAGACAGATTGCAAGGCTGCTCTTTACAACCTTGATGACAAGGAGAAGTTAAGAGAAGAGATGGCTGATTCTTACATCTTCGTAAACGGAACAGGCGTTGGCATGAAGCCGCTCGAGGGAATGTCTGTAGTACCTGACAAATCATTCTTCCGTCCTGAGCTTATCGTAATTGACGTACCTTACTCTCCACTTGAGACAAAGATGCGTTCTATGGCAAAAGAGGTGGGCTGCAAGACAATGAACGGTCTTGGAATGATGCTTTTCCAGGGAGCAGCAGCCTTCAAGCTTTGGACAGGAAAAGATATGCCAATCGAGCATATGAAGGAAGTATTAAACATCAGATATGATGATTAATCAGCCACAGAAATTAAATTACATTGAATTATTTTGACAGAAATTAAGGAGAACACTGATGAATAAAAAATATTTACCTAGCGCATTAATCCTTTACTTAAACTACTTTATACACGGAGTAGGCTGCTCTATCCTCGGACAAGCAGTCATCAAGGAGGCTCTCGCAGCTTCATGGGGAGTACAGGTTATGGCTATCACAGCCATCTCGGCAGCACTTGGACTTGGACGTCTTATCGCACTTCCGTTTGCAGGACCTTTATCAGATAAGCTCGGACGCCGTATCTCAACAGCAATCGGAAGCGGTTCATATGCTATTTATCTTATTGGACTTGCCCTTGCATTCAATGCAGGAACACATGGTGGATACCAGATTGCATATATCTGCGCTATCATTGGCGGTATTGCAAACTCATTCCTTGATACAGGAATTTACCCTGCAGTAGCTGAGATTATCTACAAAGCACCGGGCGTTGCAACAATGGGAATCAAATTCTTTATCGCTATCGCACAGATGCTTTTACCATTCGTACTTGGTATGACAGTTGCTACAACAGCAGCAGGACTTACATCATACAACACACTGTTCTTCGGATGTGGAATCATCTACATCGTACTTTTAGTATTAGTAATGATCTTCCCGCTTCCTGATACTGATGCAAAAGCAGAGGGAAAGAAAGAAGGACTTATTGCAAGCTTAAAGCATACACATTTCTCTGTAGAGTCAATCGCAATGATTATCATTGGATTTACATGTACAGGAACCTTCCAGTTATGGCTCAACTGTGCACAGAACTTTGCAAAAGAGAACGTAGGCTGGGCTGATCCTTCAGTTATGCAGTCATACTACTCAGCAGGAACCATGATAGCTCTTATCGTAACAGCTCTTTTAACAAGAAAAATCAAGGACGTTAGATTTATCCTTGTTTACCCTGTAATCTGTCTTGCAACAATGGTAGTTGTGTTAGCCGGACAGACAAAGCCACTCATGATCGCAGGTGCATTCATCATCGGATGGGCAGGAGCAGGCGGACTTTTACAGATTGTAACATCTGTATGCAACATGCTCTTCCCTAAGATTAAGGGAACAGTTACAGCGCTCGTAATGATCGCTTCATCACTTTGCAACTACACAATCCTTACAGCAGCATCAAAGATGCAGCCATCACAGGTTATGGTAATGAACATCGTGCTCACAGCAATCGGCGTGGTGCTTGGATTATTCGTAAACATGCGCTATACTAAGATGGTAGAGCTTTCAAAAGAGGATTAATGCATTACTCATCCCATACTATGGGAGCCGGCATAGCATACAGTCTAATATAAAGTAAGAAAGGAAAAAATCATGAACACCATTAAGGTAAGAGATATTGAAATCGGTGCAGGCGCACCAAAAATCATCGTTCCTATCGTAGGCGTTACAAAAGATGACATAATCGCAGAGGCAAAGACATTTGATTCTATCCCTGTTGATATGGTCGAGTGGCGTGTTGACTGGTTCGAGAATGTATTCGAGTTTGACAAGGTTGAGGAAGTATTAAAGGAGCTTCGTGATGCTCTCGGAAATATTCCAATCCTTATGACATTCCGTACTTCAAAAGAGGGCGGAGAGAAAGCAATCGAGCCTGAGGCTTATGCCAAGCTTAACATCCAGGCTGCACAGACAGGATACGTTGATTTTGTAGATGTAGAGATTTTCACAGGCGATGAGATTGTAAAGAAAATCATCGATGGCGTACATGCTGCAGGCGCAAGAGTTATCGCTTCAAACCATGACTTCTTCAAGACTCCTGCACAGTCTGATATCGTTTACAGACTTCGCAAGATGCAGGATATGGGAGCTGATATTCCTAAGATTGCAGTTATGCCACAGAATAAGCGTGACGTGCTCACACTTCTTGCTGCTACAGAGGAAATGGTTACAGATTACGCTGACAGACCAATCATCACAATGTCAATGGCGGGCACAGGTGTTATCAGCCGTCTCTGCGGTGAGGTATTCGGATCTTCAATGACATTCGGTGCCGCTAAAAAGGCATCAGCTCCGGGACAGATGGGAGTTGAGGATCTGTCTACAGTACTTGGATTACTTCATAAGAGTATGTAATTGATTGTGCATTAAGTAAAAGCCTGTTGCATGTAAAAGTGTGACAGGTTTTTTATTAAAATATCGCAAATGTGAAGGTACTGAACAGTTGCGAAAGATTAAAGAATTTTGGCATATAATAATTAGAAAAATCGTAAATGGTTTGCTAAAATAAAAACATATTTCCGAAGGAAGGGGATATTACATGAAGAAAATTTTACATTATTTGGATGAATATCTTGAAGAATTTCTGATGGTCATTTTCCTTATAGCGATGACACTTATAATGGGGATTCAGGTGTTTTCCAGATACGTCCTTGGCATGTCGCTTTCATGGTCTGAGGAAATCACAAGATACCTGTTTATCTGGTCGGCATTTTTGAGTGTCAGTCTTTGCACACGTAAATGCATATCCATAAAGATAGACCAGTTTATACAGCTTTTTCCACGAAGGGGAAAATCGCTTTGGAAGGTGCTCAATCTGACAGTTGAGTTTGTGTTTTTCGTATATCTGATACCGTATTCATTCATATATCTGAAAAATACGATAGAAAGCGGTCAGGTAAGTCCTGCCTGCGGTATCCCTATGTACTATGTGCAGGCGGCACCGTTTGTATGCTTTATAATCACGGCTTTCCGCATCGCGCAGAGATGGTTTGGCGAGTGGAAAATCGTCCTGAACAAAGATGAAAAGCCGCTTGAAGAGGGTAGTATCGCCTCGGTTATCGAGGAAGCCGTTGTTGAAGATTCTTACCGTGAGAAAGAGCTCGTGGAGGAGATTGAAGCAATTGACAGTAAAGCTAAAAAAAGAAAGGAAAAATAGATGTCAGCAGTAGTAGTTTTTATATTGTTCGTAATATGTCTTATTATCGCGATTCCGGTATCTATTTCTCTTGGAATAGTGGCAGTGCTGCCGGGTGCGTTTGACTCATCTTTTACAGCCAGCGCAAGCTATGTCATCCGCTCCATGCTCGGAGGAATCGACAGCTTCCCGCTTTTAGCGGTGCCCATGTTTGTGCTTGCCGGAATTGTCATGGCACATGGCAAAATCTCACAAAAATTGTTTGATGTTTTTGTGTATTTTATAGGAAAAAGAACTGCAGGAATCCCATGTGCGGTTATCATCACATGCCTGTTCTACGGAGCTATCTCAGGTTCAGCACCTGCAACCGTAGCTGCAGTCGGAAGCATGACCATACCGCTTCTTATGGAGCTTGGGTACAAAAAGGATTTTTCAACGGCGATTGTTGCAGTTGCGGGAGGACTCGGAGTTATCATTCCACCGAGTATTCCGTTTATCATGTACGCGATGGCAACCGGTGAGTCGGTCAGTGATCTCTTTCTGGCAGGAATCATTCCGGGACTTTTGATAGGAGCGCTTCTCATGTTTTATGCATATTACCACTGCAAGCGCTATGGAGAGGACAAGGAAAAGATAAATGCAAAGGTCTCAGAGCTTAGAAGCAAGGGACTTTTTAGCATATTGAAGGACAGTATATGGGCACTTTTGAGCCCGGTTATAGTGCTTGGATGTATTTATGCCGGTATAGCTTCGCCTACAGAGGCAGCGGTGATTTCGGTATTCTATGCGCTTTTTGTAAGTCTTTTTATTTACAAATCCATAAAGGTAAAAGAGATATGGGGCATCATGGTGGAGGCAATGAAGACTTATGCACCTATACTGTTTATTCTTGCCGCATCGACCGCGTTTTCACGCGTGCTCACACTCATGCAGGTGCCACAGACAGTCAGCGCATGGATACTTGCACATTTTACAAACGAGATAGTACTTCTTATCGTTATAAATGTGTTCCTGCTTATCGTGGGAATGATTATGGACACCACACCGGCTATCCTTATATTAAGTCCGATTCTGCTTCCAATCGTGCAGAGCATCGGCATGAACCCTATCCATTTCGGAGTAGTGATGATCGTAAATCTTGCAATCGGTTTCGTTACACCTCCAATCGGTGTAAATCTGTTTGTGACAAGCTCACTGACGGATGTACCGGTTATGCGGATTGCAAAGAAGGCGGCGCCTATGATAGGATATTTCCTGCTGGCACTGCTGATACTTACATTTGTACCGGCGATTAGTCTCTTCCTCCTGTAGTATATAATGTACTCTCGGAATCATTGATTAGTAAATTTCGGGAGAGCATTTGAGGTATAGTGTTTGTTAATTAACTACACCATATTACGTGTCTATTTTCCTGATTGCACATGGTAAAAATCCTCAGTACGCTAGGAAAACAGTAATTAATCATAAAATGGAGAAAAATATGAGTAGATTTGGCTTGTTTTTATGTAAAAAAGATGGTAAATATACTAAACTGCGTAGATCGTTTAGCAAATATAGTTTGTGGCGAAGGGCAACAGCCGTAATGATGGTTCTTGCTCTTACGGCGGGACTTACAGCATGCAGCGGAAACGGAAAAACAGACGGCATGCAGAGCGCTGATGAGGTGCAGCGCTATGCATGGCCGCTCGGCAGCTCAAGCCCGGAGGACACCGTTACACAGATTTATGCGGAGAAGTTTGCTGATGAAGTTGACAGATTAAGCGATGGCAAGATGAAAATCAGTGTGTATCCGAACAGTGTGCTCGGTGGAGACAGAGAGCTGCTTGAGTCCTGCAAGGATGGAGATATACCATTTGTAGTGCAAAACACTGCACCGCAGGTCACATTTATGAAGGATACTGCAGTATTTGATATGCCCGCACTTTTTGACAATATTGATGAGGTGCGTGAGCATGTGGACAATCCAAAGTTTATGAAGCTCATGCAGCAGGTCTACAATGACGCCGGCTATGAGCTTTTGGGATATGCAGACCAGGGCTTCCGCGTCATGACAACAAACAAAAAGATAGAAAGCCCTGCTGATTTTAAGGGTCAGAAAATCCGGACCATGGAAAACTCTTATCATATGGCATATTGGAAGGCACTCGGAGCAAGCCCTACACCTATGACTTTCTCAGAGGTGTATATCGGCTTGCAGCAGGGCACTATAGATGCGCAGGAGAATCCGTATGAGGTAATCGTATCCAACAAGCTTTACGAGCAGCAGGATTATGTAGTGGAGACAAATCATCTGCCACATCTGATATCGCTTATAGTGAGCGATGAATTTATGCAGGGGCTTTCAGATGAGCAGCAGCAGGTTATCCGCGAGGCGGCAGAGACAGCGAAACAGTACGCCAGAGAGCAGTCTGACGAGCGGATTGCCTCAAAAATCAAGACAATCGAGGATAGCGGCACACAAATCATCACCTTAAGCGATGAAGTGCATGAGCAGATTCGCAAGGAGTGTCAGCCGATATATGAATCGATTAAGAAAAATGTGTCGTCTGATATTGTGGATGCATATCTGACACAATAACACTTTAAAGCATTAAAATATTTTGCTTGATAAATTGGTAAAGTCTTGTTATACTATGACTAAGAAATTTGTGGTTATCAAAAAAGAGAAATAATATAATATGAAGTTATAATAAATATAATTTGACGATATTTCGCTTAAATTTCTAAATCCAATATGAAAACCACACATAAGTAAGGAGACACACCATGGACAAAATCGAGGAAATCCGCGCAAAGATTGGAGAATGTGACGATATAATAATTAAGCAGCTTGCAGTCAGAATGTCACACATTCAGGAAATTATATCATACAAGAAGGCAACAGGAATCCCAATCTTACAGCCGGAGCAGGAGAAAAAGCAGACAGATGCACTTGCGGCAAAGCTTGGCGACAATGAATTTGAGGAAGAGATACTTGATATTTTCAAATATATCATGAAGAACAGCCGTCGTATCCAGGCAAAGAGTCTTTTCGATTACAATATCTTCCTGATTGGCTTCATGGGCGCAGGAAAAAGCACTGTAGCAGGAGAATTAAAGGATAAGCTCGAGATGGACCGTGTAGAGATGGATCAGATGATTGTTGAGAATCGTGGCATGTCAATCTCAGAAATATTTGATGAGTTCGGTGAGGCATATTTCAGAAACTTAGAGAGCAACACACTTATAGAGCTTCAGAAGAGAAAGCAGACCATTGTTTCCTGCGGTGGTGGTGTTGTCATGAGAGAGGAAAACGCAGATCATATGAAGAAAAACGGCCGTGTAGTTCTTCTTACAGCAAAGCCAGAGACTATCTACGAGCGAGTAAAGGATAGTGATGAGCGTCCGATACTAAACGGCAACATGAATGTTGAGTATATCAGCGGCCTTATGGAAAAGCGAAAGGAGCGTTATGAGGCAGTGGCAGATGTAACAGTCGCTACAGATGGCAAGAATGTCACACAGATATGCGAGGAAATCATTGCAAAGCTTATCGCACTTGATAATGAGCAGGACAATAAACAGGCATAATACAGGAATAGCACAGCACTTATTAAGGCAGCAGCCGGTTATCATACCGGCTGCTGTTTTTTGTTCAAATACTTCAATAAAAATCAAATTTGTTTGAAGTGATATTGAAGTTGACTTTGAAGTGGTATTGAAGTAGCCCAAGAATGGGTGTGTGGCTTGAAATAATTGCAAATATGATGTATAGTACTCTACAATTTAAGAGATACTGATTAAGTATGGCAGCATAACAAGGAGG
>ERZ1024411.105-NODE-105-length-10514-cov-8.233388_pt1 | contig 10514 bp, 8 predicted proteins | sample MGYA00520784_ERZ1024411 | MGnify/ENA primary metagenome ERZ1024411 (study PRJEB33242, sample SAMEA3444280) | Homo sapiens | biome: Host associated; feature: Gastrointestinal tract; material: Stool | place: Uganda | collected 2011-01-01 ...
CGATTGATTTTTCGAGGATTACAGAAGAAATGAAGAATATTCTTACATTACTTTCTGTCAATATGGAGCGGATAAAGGAATTGTCCCGCATGCAGGATTTTACGATTATCAGGGCAGACAAGACAATGGAGCATATATTTTCGGAGTTGTATACCGTGCCGGAGGATATCCGTTACGGATACATAAGAGTCAAAGTGCTTGAGGTGCTTCTGGTGCTTACCAGTCTTGATATAAATGTGGAAACCACAGAGCATGCACATTATTCAGAGGCACAGATTGAGGCGGTTAAGGCAATACATGCATTTCTTGTGGAACATTTTAATGAGCATTACACGATTGACTATCTGGCGCAGCATTACGACATATCGCCAACAGTCATGAAAAAATGTTTCAGGGATATATACGGTGATTCGGTGTATTCATATATGAAGCGCTACAGGTTACAGGCAGCACAGAGGCTTCTTAAGGAGAGCAGGCTTACGATTGGTGAGATTGCGGCGGAGATAGGTTATCTTAATCCTAACAAGTTTACATCAGCTTTCAGTGCAGAATATGGAATTACACCGACAGCATACAGAAGGCGAGTCTGATTGGATAGAAAAAAGCCTTTTCAGTAATTGTATTTTAATAACAGGATATTTAGAATATGCGTTGCAGTTAGAAGGTGCTAACTGTAACGATTTTTATTTTAAGGAGGATATTTTGTTATGAAAAAGAATTCTGAAATATCCAGAATGTTTCAATATGCCGGGAACAGGCACTGGCTTACGGTTGTGGGAATGATTCTTGCAGGAGTAAGTACTGTGCTTTCTATGGTTCCTTTTGTATGTATCTGGTTTGTTATCAGGGATATGCTTAATGCACTGATGGCAGGTGACATAAGCCTTGCGTCAGGAAGTACAGCATATGCATGGTGGGCAGCCGGCTTTGCCATATTAAGTATTCTGTTATATTTCGTGGCTTTGTGTTGTTCACATCTTGCAGCATTCAGGACTGCAGCTAATATGAAAAAGACTGCACTGCATCATATTGTAAAACTGCCATTAGGTTATTTTAACAGCAATGCAAGCGGCCGTCTTCGTAAGATAATTGATGATAATGCAGGACTTACTGAGAACTTCCTTGCACATCAGCTTCCAGACCTGACAGGAGCAGTAGTTATGCCTGTTGCAGTTCTTGTACTTATATTTGTATTTGACTGGAGATTGGGAATCTGTTGTTTAGTTCCGCTTGCTATCAGTGTTTTCTTTATGAAACAGATGATGGGTGGAGATAATGCCGGCTTTATGGAAGGATATATGACAGCACTTGAGAACATGAACAAGGAGGCTGTTGAGTATATCCGTGGTATTCCGGTTGTTAAGGTATTCCAGCAGACAGTTTATTCATTTAAGAATTTTCATGCCGCAATTGAACAGTATGAAAAATATGCTTCCGGGTACGCAATAAAGTGCCGTGTTCCACTGACTGGTTTTAATGTTGCCTTAAATGGCACATTTATACTGCTTATACCAGTCGCATGCCTGATTCTTGCCGGGGTAAGCAATCAGATGACATATCAGGATGTGCTTCTTGATTTCCTGTTTTACAGCCTTTTCACACCTGTATGCACAACTATGATGAACAGGGTTATGTTTGCGGGCGAGCAGCTCATGGCTGCCAAGAGTGCGGTAACAAGAATTGAGGCAGTATTAAAGGAACAGCCTTTGCCAGAGACTGAAAAAGCTAAGAAGCCACAGGACTCATCAGTTACATTTGAAAATGTTACTTTCAGATATCCTGATTCTGATGAAAATGTTCTGGAAAATGTTACATTTTCAATTCCACAGGGTAAGACGGTTGCTCTTGTCGGTGCTTCGGGAAGTGGTAAATCTACAGCAGCAAAGCTGATTCCAAGATTTTATGACGCGACACAGGGAAGTGTGTTAGTAGGCGGTGTAAATGTTAAGAATATGGATAAGCACACTCTTATGAATCAGATTGCATTTGTGTTCCAGAATACAAAGCTTTTCAAGGAGTCACTTTTTGAAAATATCCGTGCAGCAAGACCGGATGCAACTCTTGAGGAGGTGAAGGCTGCCGCCAAAGCTGCACAGTGTGATGAGATTATTGAGCGTCTGCCTGATGGACTTAACACAGTAGCAGGAGCAGGCGGAACTTATCTTTCAGGTGGAGAGAACCAGAGAATTGCACTTGCGAGGGCAATCTTAAAAGACGCACCAATTGTAATACTTGATGAAGCGACAGCATTTGCAGACGCTGAAAATGAACATAAAATGCAGCTTGCTTTCGAGAAGCTGACAAAGGGAAAGACTGTACTTATGATTGCACATCGTCTTTCAACTATACAGAATGCTGATGAGATTCTTGTGTTTGACAAAGGCAGGATTATAGAGCGTGGAACTCACGAAAAGCTGATTGCTGCTAACGGAAGATATGCTTCTATGTGGAAAGATTATCAGACTTCTGTTAATTGGAAAGTTGAGAAGGAGGGCAGATAATGAATAAGTATTTTCAGAAAAAATATGCTTTAAGTGAAGCAGGTGCTAAGGACCTTGTAAAGGGTATTATATATTCTGTACTGGCGTATATAAGTCTTATGCTTCCAGTAGCCCTGCTTGCATGTGTGTTAAATGATCTGCTGACACCATTGCTTACAGGTGGTGAGAATAAGACAAATGTATGGCTGTATGTAATTATTGGTATTGTGGTACTTGTTGTTATATATGTAATGTATTATCTTCAGTACACAGTAACTTATATGGGAACATATCAGGAAAGTGAAAGACGAAGAATAACTCTTGCAGAGAAATTAAGAGTATTACCATTAAGATTTTTCCATGAAAGAGATTTATCAGACCTTACAAGTACTATTATGGGTGACTGCTCAGGATTTGAGCATGCATTTTCACATACCGTTCCGCAGTTTTTTGGCTCAATTATATCTACAGCGATTGTGTGTATAGCACTTCTTATATATGACTGGAGAATGGGACTTGCATTATTGTGGGTTGCGCCTGTTGCATTTGCAATAGTGCTGCTTTCACGCAAGGTTCAGGTTAAGGCAGGAAAGAAGCATATGTATGCAAAGCTTGCTTTAGCTGATGGTATTCAGGAGTGCCTTGAAACTGTATCTGACATTAAGGCATGCAATCAGGAAGAGGAGTACCTCAAGAAGCTTGATAAAAAGATTGATGATGCAGAGAAGGTTCAGATATCTTCTGAGATGGTAACAGGAAGTCTTGTAACAACTGGTCAGATGTTCTTAAGATTCGGACTTGCCTCAGTTATTGTTGTAGGAAATGTGCTGATGATTAATAACCAGACAACACTGTTTGCTTATATTCTGTTCCTTATTGCAGCTTCAAGACTGTATGATCCGCTTTCAGGAGCGATGGCTAATATGGCAGAGCTTTTTGCGGTTGATTTGCAGGTGAATCGTCTTAAGGAGATTCAGAATTATAAGGAAGAAGATAAGCTTAAGACTTACAATACTGATGGATATGATATCACATTTGACCATGTAAGCTTTTCTTATGAGCCTGAAAAACCTGTGTTAAAAGATGTTACATTTACAGCAAAGCAGGGACAGGTTACAGCACTTGTCGGACCATCAGGCGGCGGAAAGAGTACAGCTGCCAGCCTTGCAGCGGGCTTCTATGACGCAGATGGCGGTATAATCAGTCTTGGCGGTACAGATATCAAGCCTGTTGACTCTGTTGCAATGATGAAGGATTTCTCAGTAGTATTCCAGAATGTTGTATTATTTAATAATACCGTTATGGAAAATATCCGAATTGGCCGTAAAAATGCGACTGATGAGGAGGTTATGGCAGCAGCAAAGGCAGCACACTGTGATGAATTCATAAGCAGGCTTCCGGAAGGCTATCAGACTGTAATCGGAGAAAATGGTTCTACACTTTCAGGCGGAGAGTGCCAGAGACTTTCTATCGCAAGAGCATTATTAAAGGACGCACCGGTTATTCTGTTAGATGAAGCCACAGCGTCATTGGATGTTGATAATGAAACCCAGATACAGGAGGCAATCTCAAGGCTTATCAAAGGTAAGACAGTTCTTGTTATTGCACACAGAATGAGAACTATTGAGAATGCAGACAAGATAGTTGTTCTTGATGGCGGAGTTGTTGAAGAAAGCGGAACACATGATGAACTCATGAAGAAGAATGGCTTGTATGCAAGACTTGTTAAGCTGCAGACTGAATCTGCGGAGTGGAAGTTGTAAAAGATATGAAATTTATGAGTGACTTATTAATTTGTTACGATATTCCAAAACATTTGCATAAACATTAGTATGATTGCAGAAAAAATATTTTATATTAATGGAGGCAATTATAATGTTAAATGAATCAGTTATTAATGTGTTAAAGAATGGAATGTGGGATCTTGCTACATGTTCAGATGGAGAGCCAAATGTTGTGCCGGTTGCGTTCAAAGATGTGACAGCAGATGGAAAACTTGTTGTTGGAGATGTATTTCTTGAAACAACATTAAACAACATAAAGAAGAGTGGCGGAAAGATAGCTATTTCAGCATATGATGCACAGAGCCTTGAAGGATATCAGATTAAGGGTGTTGCTGAATATGTTACAGAAGGTGAGCTTGTAGATACATTCAAGGCAATGGTTGAGAAAATGTTTAATGGTGCAGCTACAGCCAAGGGAGCACTTATTATTTCGCCTGAAAAGGTTATTGTTACAACACCGGGAGCTGATAATAAAAAAGAAATTTAATGCTACGTTGGAAAGGAAACTGAAAATGAGAGTTGCAGTAACATATGAAAATGGGCATGTTTTTCAGCATTTTGGGCACACAGAACAATTTAAGTTATATGATGTGGAAGATCATCAGATACAGAGAATGCAGATAATAAGCACTAATGGACAAGGTCATGGAGCACTTGCTGAATTTCTGTCTGATTTGGATGTAAATGTACTTATATGTGGAGGAATTGGTGGCGGTGCACAGACGGCATTAAACCAGGCGAATATAAAGATACATGGTGGAGTATCAGGAAATGCTGATGATGTCGTGAATGCATATGTAAGAGGAGAACTTACATATAATCCTGATATTAAATGCTCACATCATGAACATGAAGAAGGACATACATGTGGAACACATAAGTGTAATGAAGATAAGCATGGTTGTGCAGGAAATAATTAATATATAGAAGAATTGATAAAGTGGCATCAGGAGTTCTGGACATCAGAAGTTCTGATGCCGTTTTTTGTTGAAACTTTATGATATGGGGAGTAATATAGGGTATATTTTCAAAAAGACGAGTTTGATGTGTTGCATTATGCTGCAATGGTTGAATTGAAAAAATCGGACATTTGAAAGGACAAAAATTATGGAAATTCAGAATGTAACAATTGAAGACGCAGAGGAGCTTCTTGATATATATGCACCATATGTTAAGGATACAGCAATAACATTTGAATATGATGTGCCTCCTGTAGAAGAATTCAGACAAAGAATCGTGAATATTTCAGACAGGTATCCATATATTAAGGCAGTAGACAATGGACGGATTGTCGGTTATGCATATGCCGGCTGTTTTAAGGACAGGCGAGCATATGACTGGTCTGTTGAGACAACTATCTATGTGCGACAGGACTGCAAGAGAATGGGAATTGGCAGACTTTTATATGACAGACTTGAACAGGAACTTAAGAGTATGGGAATACTTAATATGAATGCATGTATTGCATGCCCTGTACAGGAAAGCAAGTACCTTAATGACGACAGTATCCGCTTCCACAGCAGATTGGGATTTTCTGAAGTTGGTCGTTTTCATGACAGCGGATATAAGTTTAACCAGTGGTTCGATATGGTGTGGATGGAGAAGATGATTGGGGAGCATGGAGCAGAACCGGCGGAAGTCAGGTGGAGAAAGCAGCCATAGTCTGAAACTATAACCAACACAACATTTTATGTATTATACAGAACAATAACGAAATGATAGGATAACACATGTCAGCAGCAGACTGACACATGAATTATCAGGGAGGTTATCGGAAGATGAGTACATTAAAGACACCATTTCGTTATGATTTTGTAGGAAGTTTCTTAAGACCAGAGAAGTTAAAGGAAGCTAAGAAGAATTTTGAAGAAGGAAAGATTACACAGGACGAGCTTAATCAGATTACTGATGATTGCGTCCGTGATGTTGTTGCAAAGCAGAAGGCAGCAGGTTATCATGCTATAACTGATGGAGAATTCAGAAGAAAATTCTGGCACCTTGATTTCATGTGGGGATTTGAAGGCGTTGCGCATGAGAAAGAAGGTGGCGGAGTACAGTTTAATGGAGAGGTTGCTGACCTTGAAGCAACTTACCTTGTTGGTAAGGTAAAGGCTAAGGCACACCCATTTGTAGAATATTTCAAGTTCTTAAAGCAGTTTGAAGATGGCAATACAGTTGCTAAATATACAATCCCGGCACCAGCACAGATGTATCAGCAGATGATTGTACCTCAGAACATTGAGCAGACAAGAAAGTTCTATGCCAGTGATGATGAATTAATTCAGGATATAGGATTGGCATATCAGGATGTAATTAAACAGTTCTATGCTGCCGGCTGCCGTAATCTTCAGTTAGATGACTGTACATGGGGTGCAATTGTAGGAGATGCTGCAAAGCAGCGCTACAAGTCTCTTGGGCTAGATATTGAAGAAGTAAAGGCACAGCTTCTTAAGGTTAATAACCTTGCATTAGAGGGAAGACCAGAAGATATGGTTATTACTTCACACATTTGCAGAGGCAATTATCATTCTACATATTTTACAAGTGGACCATATGATTCAGTTGCAGATTATGTATTTGCACAGGAAAATGTTGATGCACTTCTTCTTGAATATGATGATGAAAGATCAGGTGGATTCCTTCCACTTGCAAAGGTTTCACCAGATAAAAAAGTTGTGCTTGGACTTATTACAACAAAGAAAGCAGAGCTTGAGAATAAGGAAGATGTTATTGCAAGAATTCATGATGCGTCAAGATATATTCCACTTGAGAGATTATGCTTAAGTCCACAGTGTGGATTTGCTTCATGTGAGATTGGCAACAAGCTTACAGAAGAACAGCAGTGGGCAAAGCTTGCATTAGTTAAGGAAATAGCTGAAGAAGTATGGGGATAAATGCGTAAATATAAAACTGCCATTCGTTTAACGTTAAGTTTAGCGGAGGGCAGTTTTTATATGGAATGTTTAGTTATAGGCTGTGTGTATCAAGAACTTCTCTGCCAGTCACAGGATCAGTAATACCAAGTAACGCCATAATAAGCGCCATTCTTATATATTTACCGTTCTGAACCTGATCAAAATATGCAGCTCTTGGATCATCATCGACATCAAGAGAAATTTCATCAACTCGTGGGAGAGGGTGAAGAACAGGCATATCTTTATCAGCCAGCTTTAATTTTTCTTCGTTCAGAATGTAGACATCTTTTAAACGGAGATATTCTTCTTCATTGAAAAATCTTTCTTTCTGTACTCTTGTCATGTATAGAACATCAAGTTTAGGAAGAGTATCTTCAAGGCTTGATACTTCCTCATAATCAGAATTAGATGGGTTTAATACATCGTCTCTCAGATAATCTGGAATTCGTAATTCTTCGGGAGATATGAAGTAGAATTTATTATCAGAGAAACGCGTCAGACTGCTGACAAGAGAGTGTACAGTCCGTCCGAATTTCAGGTCGCCACAGAAACCGATAGTAAGATTATTAAGCTTTCCTTTGCGCTGTCTTATAGTCATCATATCAATAAGTGTTTGGGTAGGGTGGGCATGCCCGCCGTCCCCTGCGTTAATTATTGGAATACGGGAATACATTGATGCCTGCAGGGGAGCACCTTCTTTAGGGTGTCTCATTGCAATTATATCTGCATAGCAGCTTACAACTCTTACGGTGTCAGCAACAGTTTCACCTTTAGAAGCACTAGACTGTGCTGCGCTGGAAAAGCCAAGTGTCTGTCCACCAAGACTTAACATAGCAGATTCAAAAGATAAACGAGTTCTGGTACTTGGTTCGTAAAAAAGTGTAGCAAGCTGTCTGCCATCAGCAACATGCTTATATAATTGTGGGCCGATGGATATCCTTTCTGCAAGATCTAATATTTTCATAGTCTCTTCAAGAGAAAGATCCATAGGGGTTATCAGATGTCTCATAGCCACTCTCCTTTTAATAAATATTCATCTCTCTTAGCACCAACAGATATAAAGTTGATTTCTGCGTGAAGCATTTCCTCAATTGTTTTAATGTAATTTCTGGCATTAACAGGAAGGTCGTCAAACGTCCTGCAATGAGAAATGTCTTCTTCCCAGCCAGGAACTTTGTATATAACAGGAGTGCATAAATCAAGATTATCAGTCGGGTCAAATTCAACTAAAGAGCCATTTGGGTCATTGTAGCCTGTAATTATAGGAATTTCTTTCATAGAACTTAATACATCAAGCTTGGTAAGTGCAATTTTATCTGCATGCTGGCATCTGAGTCCGTATCTGCTTGCAACTGCATCAAAAGGACCAACACGGCGAGGACGGCCTGTTGCAGCACCGAATTCGCCTCCGGCTTCTCTTAAGTTCTGTTGCCATTTTTCTGAAACAGCATTTTCAGCAACAAAAGGTCCTGCACCAACGCAGGTAGAATAAGCTTTAAGTACACCAACAACATGGTCAGCGTGTCTTGCAGGGATTCCTGCACCTATAGGGCCATAGGCTGATATGGTTGATGAACTTGATGTGTAAGGGAAGATACCGTAATCAATATCTCTTAATGCACCAAGCTGTGCCTCAAGAATAACCTTTTTACCACAAGATAACGCCTTGTCTATAAATGTGCCTGTATCGCATATGTATTTGCTGAATTTTTCAGACTGTTCCCTGCACCAGTCAAGAAGTGCCGGATATGACATAGGTTCCTGATGATAGCATCCGGCAAGTTCAAGATTCTTTGATTCAAGAATAGTTTTAAGTCTTGCCTGTACAGCTGTATCATCCAGGTGAAGCAGGTCACCAAGACGCAGGGTCTTTTTTCTGTATTTGTCGCTGTAGGCATATGCTATGCCTCGTCTTGTGGAACCGAAAGCAGAGCCGGTTCTTTCCAGTCTGTTTTCTTCAAGTTCATCCTGTATCCTGTGCCATGGCATAGATATTGTAGCTTTTTTAGATAATTTCAAATGTTTTGGATTAATCGATATTCCTCTATCTTCAATCTGCTTTATTTCGTTGGCAAGGTGTTCAAGGTCAACAACCATGCCGTCTCCAAGAATACATATAACATCGGGGTGAAGTATTCCTGATGGCAGAAGATTAAGAACGAATTTTCCTTGATTAGTTACAACAGTGTGACCGGCATTATTGCCACCCTGATACCTGACGACTATATCTGCATTTTCAGCAAGAAGATCAATTACACGGCCTTTGCCCTCGTCGCCCCAGTTAATACCCGTTACAGAAGTAAGCATAATAATAATTCCTCCTTATATAAATGTATAGTTAATATTAAGTGCAATAACGGAATGTGCGGTCCGTAATAATTCTGGCAAATATAAGTCCGAGCGGAAGTGCAACAATTATCATAATTGCAGATGTAAACCATGAGACCGCTTCTGTCAGGGACATTATGCCGAAATTGTATATTGCGCGGTATAAGTAAAGTCCTGGTACCATAATAACTATGGAAGGAACTGTAAGTGATATTCTAGGATATCCATTATAATTTTTAATAAATGAGGCAAGGAGTCCGGCAGTGGCAGCACCAATAAATGCGGCAGCAGCGGCAGGCATGCCTGTAAAATCAACCAGTTCAAGACGCAGGGTATTGGCAATACAACCGATAAGAGCCGCCATTGCCGCCATCGGAACGGAGCTGTTAAACATAATAGAGAATCCGAATACACCACAGAAGCTGGCAATAAGTCTTAATATCAGATGTAACATTTTTCCAATATGTAATGTTGTAAATTCTTCTGGCTGTAAATGCAGTAATAAAGCCATAATCCACGCAAACACAGTAGCAACCAGTACAATAATTATTGAATAGGTCAGCCTTTCAATACCAGAACGCAGATCGAGCTTTGCAAGGTCAATGCCGCTGGTGATGAAAGGAAATCCTGGTATTATGAAAAGCATGGAACATATGTATCCGGCTTCATGTACAGAAGGGATATTAAACATCAGAATAGCAAGTTTAAGCAGAATCGCATATATAAGGCATGATGCAGATATAGAAACTGCTATATTCATGAATAGTGTAAAATGATGTTTAATAAGTTTTGTCCTTATAAGATTACCTGTTCCGGCTGCAATGAATGCGAAAAACATTTCTATAGGACCGCCACCAAGCAGAAATGTGAATCCGCAGCATGCAAGAGCGGCGGCAAGTCCAAGCTTGACCGGTGAATACAGGGTGTGTATCTGTTCAATTTCATCAAGTCGTTTATGAATCATTTCACCTGTAAGGTGGGCCTCTTCATTAGGGAAATTGTCAACA
>ERZ1024411.107-NODE-107-length-10512-cov-8.038061_pt1 | contig 10512 bp, 9 predicted proteins | sample MGYA00520784_ERZ1024411 | MGnify/ENA primary metagenome ERZ1024411 (study PRJEB33242, sample SAMEA3444280) | Homo sapiens | biome: Host associated; feature: Gastrointestinal tract; material: Stool | place: Uganda | collected 2011-01-01 ...
ACGAGATGTAGCCGTGACTGGAGTTCAGACGTGTGCTCTTCCGATCTAGAAGCATACGTAACATGGTGCTCTCATAACGCTTTTGTGGCTAAAAACGCATGCGTTGATAACACAACAACAAACCTCACATCGTACGTTACACACAGGAGGTAATGAACGATGTGAGGTTTGTTGTTGTGATGCGCTATGTAGCCTATTATAAGGCTTTATGGCATAGCATTAAAAAGTTGTAATGCCAACTTTTTGGCTTCGGCACGTGCCGGCTTATTGGTTTCGGTAAGAGGGATATGGGGCGTGGGGATAAAGCGTTTGGGCACTTCGTAGCGGTCTAATAGTTGGCGACACGAAGCCTCGAGTGCTTGTGCCATATCGCTTGTTCCTTCATAGAGCAAAGTTACCATTTCGCCCAACTCTTCGCTTGGTAGTGAGGTAATGACAAATGGCACCGAGAGCGATGATAGTTTTTGCTCAATTTGCTCAATTTGCAACTTTATTCCGCCCGAACAAATCACGTTGTCGCGGCGGCCGAGTATGCGAAATCTGCCATCGGGCAGCACCTCGGCAATATCGTTGGTTACAAGCGTTTGGCTGCACACCTTGGGGGCACTAATAACCAAACAACCATCTGCCGAGAGACTAGTGCTAACGCCTTCGAGCGGTGTGTAAAAGGCAGATGCTTGTGGCCCATTTAAGCGTCTAAGGGCAATGTGCGAAAGGGTTTCGGTCATGCCATACGTGCTATAAACGGGGTTAGGAAAACGTTTTAGTTCTTCTGCAAGTTCGGGCATAATGGCGCCACCGCCTATAATGAGACATAGCGTGCGCCGCATGAGCGAACGCTCGTGTGGCACGTGCAGCGACTCGTAGGCCTGCATGGGGGTGATGGCAGCAAAGTCGGGAGCTTCGTGCAGATGGGCGTAGGGATGAGATGTGGGTGCAACAGGTATGAGCGATAAACTGCCAGCCAACGAGCGTACAATCATCATTTGTCCGGCTATATATTTGAGTGGCATACATAGTAGCGCCGTATTGCCCTCTTGCAATCCTAAGGCATGAAGGGTGGTTAGGGCGCTCTCCCACATACGCACTTTCTCAACCTCGATGTTTTTGGGATGGCCCGTACTGCCCGATGTGTGCACCTGCATGGTGGGCGAAGGCTCTTTCCACTTGTTTTTAAACGCCTCGATTTCGGCAAGGAACTTGCGTTGTTTAGCACTGCCATACCATAGGCAGTCGCCCTCTATGTGTAGCGGTGCGGCATCGAAATTTTTAACAAACAATTGGCCTGTGCCTAAGCCTTGAGGCAGTGTGGTGTCGGCATCGATAGCAGCGCTCCACTGAGCAATAGCATTGAGTCCGACGTTGCTTTCGAGTGCCGAGGTGGTCCAATAGCCAATGTTGCGCTCGCGCGCCAAAGCCATCCATTCGGCAGCACCAGTGAAAGCACCATGAAGTGTGGGCTTTAGAATAATGTATTGCGGACGAATGGTGTCGAGTAGTTCAATCTTTTGCTTATAGTCGTTTACGCCAATAAGTTCCTCATCGAGTGCAATGGGCAGAGGGGAGTTGGCACAAAGATGTGCCATTTCAGTCCACTGTCCCTGTCGTATGGGCTGCTCAATACTATGAATATCGTAGCGTGCCAACTCGTTGAGCTTGGCGGGAGCTTCTTGTGGGGTAAAACCGCCATTGGCATCAACTCTAAGCTCAATGGTATCTGCACTATAGCGCTGGCGCAACTTTTTGATGAGTGATAGTTCACTATCGAAGTCGATAGCCCCAATCTTGAGTTTTACGCAACGAAAGCCCTGTTCGAGTTTTTGCTCCATGCGCTGGCACATCTCTTCGTAACTGCCCATCCACACCAGTCCGTTAATGGGTATGCCCTTTTCGCCTTTGGTAAATGCCGACGGATAGAGCTTGAGGTAATCGCCCGCAAGCGAACCTGCAGCCGACCGAAAGGCCGATTGTAAGCCAAATAGTATAGAGGGGTAGGGGCGCAAGCTATTAGAGTCGAGGTTTTGAGTTTCCTCAACTTCTTGGCATATTTTGCGCAGACGCTCCTCGTAATGTTCGTCGTAATCGCAACTAAGGTCGTAGAGTGGGGCACACTCGCCAAGACCTGTAAAGCGGAGTTGAGGGTCGCTTGAGGTAAGCAAGATGTACCAAACTTTGCGGTTATAATATACCCCGCGCGATGTGCCCGCAGGCTGCTTGAACTGCAATGTGCGCGGAATGACTCTTAGAGAAAATGGGAGAAAATGCAAGGTGAAATTTTATTTACAGAATAAAAACTGATTGATGTTGAAAGAACTGGAGTTTAAGGCAACTTGGGGTATTTCTTAAAGTTTGGTTTACGCTTTTCAAGGAAAGCTCTGCCACCTTCTTGTGCCTCGTCGAGCATATAATATAGCATGGTGGCATCGCCCGCAAGCTCTTGTATGCCAGCTTGCCCATCGAGTTCGGCATTGAGTCCAGCCTTAATCATGCGTAGCGCTAAAGGCGAACGTTCCATCATGGTTTCAGCCCATTCTACAACCTCATCTTCAAGTTTATCGAATGGTACAACCTTATTAACCATACCCATTTGTTCGGCCTCTTTAGCGGTGTATTGGCGACACATAAACCATATTTCGCGAGCCTTTTTCTGCCCTACAATGCGTGCCAAATAAGAGGCTCCAAAGCCTGCATCAAACGAGCCAACCTTAGGACCAGTTTGCCCGAAAATGGCATTTTCAGATGCTATCGTGAGGTCGCACATAAGGTGGAGCACGTGTCCACCACCAATAGCATAGCCATTAACCATAGCAATAACGGGTTTGGGCAAGGAGCGAATTTGCTTTTGCACATCGAGCACATTGAGTCGGGGCACACCATCACCACCAACGTAGCCACCACGACCTTTAACGTGCATATCGCCTCCAGAACAGAAGGCTTTGTCGCCAGCACCCGTGAGTACTACCACACAAACATCTTGCGATTCTCTGCAATAGCGCAAAGCATCGCCTATCTCGGCCACGGTGAGCGGAGTGAAAGCATTGCGATAGCGCGGACGATTGATAGTGATGCGAGCTATGCCATTATACTCATCGAAAAGTATTTCTTTATATTCTTTTATTGTATTCCATGTACGCATAGTTTGTTGGTATATTTTGAATGATTGTTGTTTGATATGTATGATATAATTGACTTAATTAAGCGTTATTTCGATTAGTTGAGCAATGGTGCATTCCTCGTTAAGGAAATGGGGCATGGCATCGGCAAGTTGTTTGGCATTTTGCACCTTTTGATAGGCTATGTCATACGAAGCGCAAATGCCTTGTGCAGTAAAACGTTTGCCACCAGCTGCTATAAACTCGTCTCTTGCCTGTGATGCAGAAAGACCTGGAAGTTGATCGAATATGGCTCCATGCCCATTATTAAGCAATAGTATACGCAGATTGGTGGGCAGATGAGTGTTCCACAAGGCATTGGCGTCATAATAAAAACTGAGGTCGCCTATTACCACAATGCTCAGTCCCCACATCTTAAGGGCGTAACCTACTGCTGCAGACAAACTGCCCTCAATGCCGTTTACGCCTCGGTTGCAATAGATAGGGAATGTGCCCGACTCAAACACCAAACCTGCTGCGCGAACGGCAGAACTATTGGCCAAATGTAAGGTAATAACGGGCGAGAGTTGGGAAAGATGCTCTTTTAGCACAGTGAGTGCTGTGTGCATGGTTAGTTTGTTAGGTAAAGTGGCGGTTTTTGCAGCTTGCTCTGAGTGTACTTGCATCAGTTGAGCATAGGCTTGCGCAACGCTTTTTTGTTGTTTGGGTAGGGAGCTTGCTAATTGGTTAAGTGCGTTGCTTACATCGGCATGTACCCAATAAGATAGGTGGCAAAATGTGTCGGGCATGTGTTGTTCTGTGCCTATACGTACCACTTTGCAAGGGGTGTTGCGTAAGAGCAATTTAAATTTTTTATGAACAAAATTGCCGCCTATTTGCACTATTACATCGGGTTTGATGGCTGCATCGGTTGTTGATAAATGGTCGAAAGCATGCAGCAGATTGCTACCTTTTACATCGGAGATAATTTCGGGTAAAACGAGTAGTTGATTGTTAGAGATGAGCTGATCAACCTCTTGCCGTATGTCGCCTTTCTCATATTGTCCTATGATGAGTGCGGGCAATTGGGCATTGCTAATGAGTTGTATAACCTCTTGTGGAAGTGGTGAAGAGGGTTCGTTGGCAGTGAACTCCTTGATAATGCGTTCGTTGGGAAGCGTGGCTGTGGTAAAGTTGAACATGGGTTCTTCAATCGCTACGTTGATGTGCGACGGACCGCCACCATGGTGTTGCAAACGGAGTATGGCCTCATTGATATTGCGGTTGTTTTGCCATAAATCGGTTGGTGTGTGGGGAGTTGAAACACTGTAAGTGTAACAATAGGGCATAAGTGCTTGCTGTTGTGGCAGGGTTTGCCCATCAAGTTGGTTGATCCATTGTGCTGGACGATCGGCTGAAATAACAAGCAATGGCAAATGACGATAGTAGGCTTCGGCTACAGCAGGAATGCAATTGAGCAGTGCCGAACCAGAGGTGACGCATACGGCTACAGCCTGCTCTGTGGCAAGCGTCATACCTAATGCAACAAAAGCTGCACTGCGTTCGTCGGTAACGGGATGTATGTTGATGCGCCCCTTAAGTTCGTTAAGATTGTGCACAATAGTGGCATTGCGTGAGCCTGGACACACCACGATATCGGTGATATGGTGCGAGAGTAGCAATGCTGTTAGTTGATTTACTTGGGGCGTATTGCAGAACATAAAAACTTTATCTTGGGTATTTTTTATAATAAAAGAACTTTGGGAAAAGGTGTAATTATCCCCTCAAAACATCGAGCATAGTTTGTAGTTTTCGACATGTTTCATCCCATTCGGCTTGTTCTTTGCTCTCGGGCATTATGCCTCCACCAGCATAGAGGGTAGCATGGGTATGCTGTAGTTGCATACAACGCAGCGATACGAAGAGTTGTGTTTCGTCTGTACCCAAATGAAATGGGCCACTAAAGCCTGCATAATATTGGCGAGGGGTGGCTTCGCTTTCGATAATAGAACGTAGTGCATCGGCCTGTGGTAGTCCGCAAACGGCAGGAGTAGGGTGGAGATGCTGCAAAAGCAAGCGCTCGTTGCAGCTATTGCTGAGCTTAAACGCGAAGTCTGTGCACAGATGTTGAATATTGCCCGAGTGTAAGGTGTGACAGGCCGAATGCGATAGTGATTGGCTAATCGGACGTATTTGGCTCTCTATAAAATGGGCAACAAGTGCTTGCTCTTGACGATTTTTGTTGTCCCATTGAGGCTCTTTGTTATTGGTTGCATCGTAGGGTAGCGTTCCAGCCAAGGCTACTGTGCTATAATTGTCGCCTTGTTTTTGTAGCAAAGGTTCGGGAGTAGCTACGAGCCAAGTGCTTGTTTGAGGCGTTGTCCATAGGGCTATAAAACTATTTGGACGATTGTGACAAGCTTGCATAAAAAGCTCTTCAGCATTCCATGGTTGCTGGCTCTTTACTTGCAAACGGCGCGAAAGTACCACCTTTTGCAGTTGTCTTTGCATGAGCTTTTGTTTGCATTTTGCAAATGCTTGTGAATAAGTGTTGCGCTCAATGCTTGCGTTGCATTCTTCTATAAGATGTGGAATGGTTGGCTGAGGTGTATGTAGTGTTTCGCGACATATGCTATCGGGTTCAATAAACACAATGGGCAAAGAATCGGTAACTACAAACGGCATAACGACGTATCCTCCGCTAAGAGGAACATCGTTTAATGTGTTATAGCATTTGGGCACGCCATGCTGCGTGATACGAGTGAAATGCTTGCTATTGGGAAGTCGGTATAGTACGCTCGATGTGATTGGCGTGTTGCTATGTTGGATATTGAAATTCAATTATTCTTTCTCTTCTTTTTTAGCTTCGTTCCATAGTTTATCCATCTCTTCAAGCGTCATGTCAGTGAGTTGTTTGCCTTGCTTGAGTGTGTGTGCTTCAAGATAGTTAAAGCGGTGAATAAACTTTTGATTGGTGTGTTCAAGAGCATTATCGGGGTTGATTTTGTAGAGTCGTGCAGCGTTGATAAGGCTAAAAAGAACGTCGCCAAACTCTTCTTCGGCTTTCTTTTTGTTCATGTTTTCAACCTCGGCTTCAAACTCAGCAATTTCTTCTTTCACCTTGTTCCATACTTGCGAACGCTCTTCCCAATCAAAACCCACATTACGTGCTTTGTCTTGTATACGATAAGCTTTTATCAGTGTGGGCAGTGTGGTAGGTACACCCGAAAGTACGGTTTTATTGCCGTCTTTCTCTTTTTGTTTAAGCATTTCCCACTGCTCGCTTACTTGCTGCTCGTTGCTAATGTCGTTTTTGTTATCTTCTCCCTTAGGGGGAAATACATGAGGATGACGAAATATGAGTTTGTCGCAAAGTTGGTTGCAGACATCAGCAATATCGAAGTCGTTGGTCTCTGAACCTATCTTTGCATAAAAACAAACATGTAAGAGCACATCACCCAATTCCTTGCAGATGTTTTTCTTATCATTCTTGATTAGAGCATCGCAAAGTTCGTAAGTTTCTTCTATTGTGTTAGGACGCAAACTCTCGTTGGTTTGTTTGCGGTCCCACGGACATTTCACTCTTAGTTCGTCGAGCACATCAAGCAGACGACCAAAAGCATCAAGTTTTTCGCTACGTGTATGCATAGAGAATATGAATAATGATTTATGTTATGCAAAATTACACTTTTATTGTTGAAATCAGTAACTTTGCGATATGGAAAAGTTCGATGTTCACATATTAGGTTGCGGTAGTGCATTGCCCACTCTGAAGCATTGGCCGTCGGCACAATTGGTTAATATACGCGAAAAATTGTATATGATTGATTGTGGTGAAGGGGCACAAGTGCAGTTTCGGCGTTCAAGACAGAAGTTTACTCGCTTGTCGCATATCTTTATATCCCACTTACATGGCGACCACATTTTTGGACTCATAGGGCTACTATCAACATTGTCGTTGGCGGGTAGAACATTGCCCATGCACATTTATGCACATGCCGAACTCGAAAAGTTGATGCGTCCGCAGCTCGATTTTTTTTGTAAAGGCATAGCCTATGATGTGGTGTTCCATGCGCTACCTACCGATAAAGAATCGCACCTTATTTTTGAAGATCGTTCGGTGAGTGTGTATACCATACCTTTGTTGCACAGAGTGCCTTGTTGTGGATTTTTGTTTAAGGAAAAGGCACCACTGCCCCACATCAGACGCGATATGATAGATTATCTTGAAATTCCTTATTATGCAATAAACAGCATTAAACAAGGGGCAGATTGGACAACTTCTGACGGCAGAACATTTAAGAACGAAGAACTGGTTTTTCCTGCTGAGAAGGGACGAACGTATGCCTATTGTTCTGACACTTGCTATCAGCCTCAGAATGTTAAATGGCTCAAAGGGGTGGACTTGCTCTACCACGAAGCTACTTTTGGACAAGAGAATTTGCCAAGGGCTATTGAAACTTTGCATTCTACTGCCTTGCAAGCTGCGCAGATAGCCAAAGCAGCTGAGGTAGGGAGGCTTGTTATAGGCCACTTTTCATCGCGATACGACGATGAAAGTGTGTTGTTGGACGAGGCAAAAACAGTGTTTGAACATACTATCTTGGCTAAGGAAAATATGCAACTTAGCTTATAGCGTAAGATGTTCTGCTAATTGCAAAAGTTGTATGTAAACCATGCAAAGGGTGCAAAATTGGTTGTAAATCAATAGGCTCATGATAAAGTAAACTTGACTTTATCATGAGCCTATTGATGTAAAATATAAGCCTTAGCTTATGCTATGGTAACGAGCGTTGTGCCCTCCATCACGCTATCACCAGCGCTTACGCAGATACCGCTAACCGTACCATCAACCTCTGCGGTGATGTTGTTTTCCATTTTCATGGCTTCGAGTACAAGCACTACTTCGCCTTTCTTAACAGCTTGACCTTCCTTAACAAGTATCTTGGTGACAACGCCTGGAAGTGGAGCCTTGACAGGTGTGCCTGCACCAGGACCGCTCTTGGCTGCGGGAGTAGCTGCGGGAGTTTCGCTTGCTGCAGGAGCGGGTTGTGCTGTTGTTGCAGTAGCTTCGGTAGAAACAGTAGGCAATGCTTCTTCAACAAGCGAAGAGCCTTGCATCTCAACATCAAAGGGGATGCCGTTTACTTCCACCTTTGCTAATGATCCATTAATGCTATCGATTGTTACATCGAACTGAGTGCCGTTAATGGTATATTTATATTGCTTCATCTTTATTCTTTGTGTATGATGTTTTAAAGAGATGTTTTATGAAATATGCTATTGTATAATAGCTTTCTGTAACATTCTTTGTATTCTTAAATTTGTGTCATCATCTCGCTGGGACTATTCCAGTTGGTGCGATGATGTTGAACAGTGATAATGCCAGGCTCTTCGTCGTGTACGATTTCAACCTCATGCTCAATTAATGCCAAAGCTATTGCTGCTGCATAAGCGGGCATTTCATCGTCAGTAGGTTTGTGGTGCCAACCATCTACCAAGAAGTCTGCAATGGTTCCTTGCTTTTCGTCAAGACGGATGGTTATGGTCTTATCACCGAGTTTATATTGAAAATTCTTCATATTCGGTTTGTTTATAGCTTTGAGTAAGTACACACAGATGCTTGCGTTATATACTTATGATGCGTGTACCTGCTCAAGGCTAAATAACTTTTAGGTCTCTTGGGATTAGAGTGGAATGTTGCCGTGTTTCTTTACAGGACGAGTCTCGCGCTTGTTTTCGAGTTGTGCAAGTGCACGACAGATGCGGAAACGAGTGTTGCGAGGTTCGATTACGTCATCAACATAGCCATATTCGGCAGCCTTGTATGGGTTGGTAAAGAGGTCGTTGTACTCCTTCTCCTTCTCTGCAAGGAATGCCTTTGGATCTTCTTTGGTCTTAGCTTCCTTACCATCAAGAATAGCAACTGCACCCGAAGCACCCATTACCGCGATTTCGGCAGAAGGCCAAGCATAGTTTAAGTCGGCCTTTAGTTGCTTACAGCCCATCACAATGTGCGAACCGCCATAGCTCTTACGCAAAGTTACAGTAACCTTAGGTACTGTTGCCTCGCCATAAGCATAAAGCAATTTTGCACCATGGTCAATGACTGCATTATATTCCTGACCTGTACCTGGCAAGAAACCTGGAACGTCTACAAGCGATACGATAGGAATGTTGAAGCAGTCGCAGAATCGTACAAAGCGAGCGGCCTTACGCGATGCATTGCAGTCGAGTACACCTGCATATACGCTTGGCTGATTGGCTACAACACCAACGCTCTGACCATTGAAACGAGCAAAACCAATGATGATATTGCGTGCAAAGTTACGTTGAACTTCCATAAACTCACCATTATCTACCACTGCACCGATAACCTTGTACATATCGTATGCCATGTTAGGATTGTCGGGGATAATTTCGTTGAGTGAGTCTTCTTTGCGGTCGATTGGGTCGTTACACTCGATGCGTGGTGCATGTTCCATATTGTTTTGTGGAATGTATGAGAGTAAACGACGGATGAGTTGTGCAAACTCTTCTTCGGTCTTAGCAGTGAAGTGACACACACCACTCTTAGTTGAGTGTACAGAAGCACCACCGAGATCTTCTTGTGTTACTTCTTCGCCTGTAACGGTCTTTACAACCTTAGGACCAGTAAGGAACATGTAGCTTATGCCTTCGAGCATTACCACAAAATCGGTTAGTGCGGGCGAATATACGGCACCACCTGCACACGGACCACAGATACCAGAGATTTGGGGTACAACACCAGAGGCTTCTATATTGCGTTGGAATATTTCACCGAAACCTGCCAATGCGTTGATACCCTCTTGAATACGTGCACCACCCGAGTCGTTAAGACCGATGCAAGGTGCACCCATCTTTATACTTTGGTCCATTACCTTGCATATTTTCTGTGCCATTGTCTCTGAAAGAGAACCACCATTTACGGTGAAATCTTGTGCAAAAACATATACCAAACGGCCGTTGATTGTACCGCTACCAGCCACTACACCATCGCCAAGAAATTGCTTCTTTTCCATGCCAAAGTTGTGGCAACGATGTAGTTTAAACATATCCATTTCTTCGAAAGAGCCTTTGTCGAGTAATAGCTCAATACGTTCGCGAGCTGTAGCTTTGCCCTTTGCGTGTTGCTTTTCAATGGCTTTTTCGCCACCACCTAAACGAGCTTTTTGGCGTAGCTCTACGAGTTGCTTGATTTTCTTTAATTGTTCACTCATGATTTGTTGAATGTGCGTAATGTGTTATGAAGTGATTTTATCGCCCTAATATATAAATGACAATGAATATATCGCTTTCATACACATGAATTATATATTTTACGTGGCAAAGTTACGTATTTTTTAGCACATTTATTTATAAAATGTGCTATATTTGATTTTTAATGATAGTGTTTTGC
>ERZ1024411.109-NODE-109-length-10476-cov-7.458401_pt1 | contig 10476 bp, 8 predicted proteins | sample MGYA00520784_ERZ1024411 | MGnify/ENA primary metagenome ERZ1024411 (study PRJEB33242, sample SAMEA3444280) | Homo sapiens | biome: Host associated; feature: Gastrointestinal tract; material: Stool | place: Uganda | collected 2011-01-01 ...
CAAAATTCGGACTTTATAGGAGGCTTTTCAATACGGCCTGCATGGGATGCTTACATTACTGTCCGCTAAAGCTTTCAGGTCTTATTTGTTTTCTGTTTCCACGGATAGCCAATATAATGAATGTAAAAAGGTCCTTATTGTAGATAAAATCTATTAGAACATTTACAAAAATAGATTAATATACGCAATCCTTATCCCGAACTCGCGTTTATAGAAACTTTTTACTTGTGCGTAGTCCATTTTTTCCATACCCAATTGGTCAAGAAAAAGAAGATGATAGCAGATACCAAACCACCAAAAACATCCACAAGATAGTGTGCCTGAATGTAGACTGTTGCACAGCAAAGAAAGAAATAAAAAGGTAAGGCTATCAAAAATAGCCAGCGACGATTGTTCCAAAGTAACATCATGAGCACAGTGCTCATACCAACGTGGCTTGAAGGAAATGCTGCCGTAGGGCGTTCACCACTTTTTTGGGTTGCTTCGACTAACTCACGGAAGAATCCCTCTGGGCCTGGCGATGGGGCCAACTCGGTGTGATAAGCAAAGTAATTGCCTAAGTGCGGATAATGACCACTTTGTATGACGCTTTCGCCTACTGCATGAAAATAGTATTGTGGACCAGCCACAGGCAAAAAATCATATATCAAATAATACAAGAAGAAACTGGCTAACACCACAAAGGCTGTACGTGCAAAACCCTCTTTATTTGTGAATAAAGGTGCGAGTACTGTAAGAAAAATGAGAGGATAATACGAGAAATATCCCATGTGGAACAATTCGCTCCATATTTTTTGTGGTAATGCTCGAGAAAATTCTATGCTGGGCTGGCATCCAAATAAAGCATTATCAGCAGCAGCAAATACATAATCGAGATTAGGAAAAAGTTGACAAAATTCATAAGTATCTGGATACCAATATCCTAACAGCGAAAGGGGAAATATGTAACGAAGAAACAAGATGTACTTGTTTGGACGTATGCGGTAAAAAAGCCACAAGAGTAACATTCCGCCAATAACCATAGAACGTCCTTCGATAAGGTTCCAAGGAGAGTGTATGCGTGGCCATAGTACAAGGATTAATAGCGTGGTAAAGAGGGTATAAACAAGTGTTATCCACTCTATTGGAGTGAACTTACGCTTTTTGTCCTCTGTATCATGATGCAAGGTTGCTATGTGGTTTTTTATTGTTATAGACATATATTTTGTGAAATGAAGTAGGTATACCAATTAATGCTATGTATGAGCATTTGTTTTAAATACTTACTTATGAATCCTTATATAGATTTTTGTAGAGAGGTGATTAGAATGTTGCCTTTACACCTCTCACGAGTGGCCATTGCGGATTATATCCTAATTCCTTGCGTGCTACTGATATGTCGCAGCGCCAATTGCGCTGACGCATGATGCGATATTTATCGGTATTAAGTGTAGAAGGTCTACCCGTGAGATTAGCCAACTTTTCTGCTACCCAACTGACCGCTTTAAGTACCCATAAAGGGGCTATAATATGGCACACGTGCTTTACTCCAAGTTTCATTTGTATCAAATCGCTGAAAGCGCGACTATTATATTCTTTTCCGTCAGTAAGAAAATATTTATGTCCACACACACCATGTGTTAGAGCAAGAAAAGCAGCATCAACTAAATCTGCCACATAGATAAAGGTTAATATCTGAGGACGATAGCCCACTGCAAAGTCTATGTGATGCCTTATGCTATCAGCCATCATTGCATAGTCGCGTTCACGCGGTCCATACACTCCTGTTGGACGCAATATAACATAGTTCAAGTCTTTTACATCAGACAAGAAACTTTCTGCTTGTAGTTTCGATGCTCCATATGCTGTGTTGGGCACAGGCAAGTCGGTGTTGGTGATAGGTTTGTAGTCTTTTTCGTGTGCAGGTCCCATCACACTAAGTGAACTTATAAATACAAAGCGCCCTTGCTGGCGTAGTGCTCCGCTAAGTTGTAGCGCTAAAGCTAAATGCGCAGTACCCTCAGCATTAATAGTAAAGAAATCTTCGGGTTTACGGCACTTTGTAGCTCCAGCTGCATGTATCACATAATCGAACGGTGTAACATTGTCCTTTAGGTGTGCTTCGAGTTGAGTATAAAGTTCTTTCTCGTCACCTAAATTTAGATAGATAAAATGAATGCGCTTGTCTTGCAAATAACGGCGGCTACTTGATTGACGTACAGCTGCCCATGTTTCCATACCCTCTTCAAGGGCACGCTCTACAAGGAAACTTCCGATAAACCCAGATGCGCCTGTTATGAGTATTTTTTTCATAATTGTTATGCTTGCGATGCACTATGATTGAATAAGTCATGCAGATTATTTCTGCTTGTTATTCAATCGTTGTTCTAAATCATTATAGGAAGTTTGAAGTATAGCCTTTGCTGCATTTACACGTTGTTTTGAAGCATGCGGATACTCACGCAATATACTTTCGGGCTTTGTTAGCAAGTTAATAACCGAAATACCTGAATCATCTTTGTAGTAAATACCCTCTTGCCATGTATGTATAGCTGATGGATGAGAATAAGAACTGCTTAGTACATCACGGCTCATACGGAACTCGTCGTGCTTGATGTTTAACTGTCCTAATAATGTAGCGGCAAGGTCGGTTTGATTACACAACAATGTGATTTCACGAGGTTGCTTGACTGCACCACCCGTTATGATAATGGGTATATGACTTTTTCGTTCATCCACATCACTCGTTATAGGCCCAAATCCTATTCCATGGTCTGGCAAGAATACGATAAGCGTATTGCTCCATTGTTTAGTATGCTTAAAACGTTCTACAAACTTTCCTACACAATCATCAAGGTAGGCCATGGCATTGGCTACTTTATCATTTTTGATACGTTGATAGGGCACTCTCCAAGGCTCGTGGCTTGCAAGGGTTAGTACCCCCATGTGCCATGGCTTTTGTGTGGGCATACGCATAATGCGATGATATAGCGTATCAAACATAATGCGATCTGTAACACCCCAATCATGGGTATGGCGAACGTTAGCAGGAAAACTCTCTTGGCTTTCAATAAGATCGTAGCCTGTGCTACGTAAATATCCTGCAGTATTGGTAAAGTTTATATCACCACCATAGAGAAAACGCGTTGTATATCCATTTTCTTTTAGAGAACGTGCTATACTTGGCAAATGGTCGCTCACCGCAGGTACTTTCATTACACTAACATCGGGAAACGATGGATAACCACTAAAAGTACAAACGGTTCCTCTGTCTGTGCGATAAGAATTAGCATAGCATTTTGTAAAGACAACACCTTCTTTGGCAAATCTGTTCAAATTAGGAGTTATGTTAGGATTGGCAGTTGGCTCCACAGCATTGACGAAACTAGCACCACATCCTTCCATAAGCACAATTAGCACATTAGGACGATTAGTATTTAGCAAGTTATCAGTATGCAGACTTTCCGTATTATAGCCTAACATGTTAAATATACGCTTACGCTCAGCCTCATCAAAGAAACGTGCTTCTTTAGCAAAATTGCGTGTTTTGAAACTTGATGATATAAGGCTAAAAGCGGGATTTACTGCAACATGATTAAGTAAAGTTCGATTGCTAAAATATACCATGCCTACGTTAGCCGTGCTTTTACCTACACCTCCGCGAATGCCTAAAAACATCAAGCCTCCTGCAACCATCCAAACGCAAGTTGCGACAATGCGCGACTTTAAAGATAGGGGTTGAGCTAAGATAGATTGCTGCGAAGGAGACAACTCTTGAGAATGCTTGCCAATAAACACCAATTTCATAAGTGTATAAAGCACAATGCTTATAAATGCTATAGCAAGTACAGATGCAAGTGCAAATTCCATGCTCACGCTTTGCAGCATGCCTTGTGGCTGCGAAAGATAATTCCAAACAGTGGCATCAATTTTTACATTCCAAAAGCGATACAAACAAGCGTCACCTACATAGATAAGACTTAATACAATGCTTACGAGAGCTATGTATATTTTATAAAGTCGCAACCACCAACAACCGCTAAGCCATAGAGATATCTCCATGCATAGCCATATAGGAGAAACAACATACCCAGCTGTGGCAAGGTCGAGTGGAAGTCCATGCCACATAGCTTGCAAAAGCTCGCAAAACGACACTTGCGATTGGATGCTATAGGGTTGTACCCACAAAAAAAAGGCCTTTGATAATGCAAAAATAGCTACATATAAGATGTAAACTACTACAAAACGTAGCATCCACCCCACGACTCTTCTACTTAACAAAATATTTTTCATATATCGCTTATAATTGCTGCATATCGTTAAGGCGTTTGTAATAACCACCTTGTTTTAGCAATTCGGTGTGCGTTCCACGTTCAACGATGCGTCCCTCATAAAGTACACATATCTCGTCAGCATTTTTAATGGTAGATAAGCGGTGAGCTATAGCAATGGTTGTACGTGTTTTCATTAGTCGTTCTAATGCCTCTTGTACAAGTCGTTCGCTCTCAGTGTCGAGGGCTGATGTCGCTTCATCAAGTATCAATATAGCAGGATTTTTTAGTACGGCACGAGCTATAGACACACGCTGACGCTGTCCACCCGAAAGTCTGCAACCGCGGTCGCCAACCTTGGTATTATATCCATCCTCGCTTTCCATAATAAAGTCGTGTGCATTGGCTATCTTAGCAGCTTCAATCACTTGGTCCATAGTAGCATTCTCTACGCCAAAAGTAATATTGTTGTAGAAAGTGTCGTTAAAGAGTATTGCTTCTTGATTAACGTTGCCAATCAAGGCTCTGAGGTCAGACAAAGCAAGAACCTTTACATTCACGCCATCTATCAATATTTCACCCTTGGTTACATCATGATATCGTGGGAGAAGGTCTACGAGTGTAGACTTTCCAGAACCACTCTGTCCTACAAGTGCAATGGTTTCACCACGACGCACTGTGAGGTTCACACCTTGCAACACTGGGGTTGTACCATTGTATGAGAAATATACATCCTTAAATTCTATAAGTTCTTTCAACCCATCAGTATGAATAGGGTTGGGCTGCTCGTGTATAGGGTTCTCTGCTTTTAGTATTTTATTTACACGTTCTACCGAAGCCATGCCTTTAGGTATGGCATACGATGCCTTCGAAAAATCTTTCAATGGTTGGATGATACTATAAAGTATTACCATATAAAAAATAAACGTTGGGGCATCGATAGGTGAATGGTCTGAAAAGATTAAAGTTCCACCATACCACAACACCAAAACGATGAGTGCTGTTCCTAAAAATTCGCTTACAGGGTGTGCTGATGCCTGACGAATAGCAACTCTGTTTGAAGCATCACGGAAATCATTAGTAGATTGGTCAAAACGCCTAATCATTTTATTTTCAGCTGTAAAAGCCTTGATAATGCGCATGCCACCAAGCGTTTCTTCCAACTGGGCCATGGTATCGCTCCATTTGTTCTGAGCATCAAGACTTTGGTGCTTAAGTTTGCGTCCAATGCGTCCCATGAGCCATCCCATAAGTGGCAACACAATTATGGTAAATACAGTAAGTTGCCACGATGTATATATCAATACACCAAAGTAGCATATCAACAAAATGGGATTTTTGATGAGCATATCCAACGAGCCGGTAATAGAATTTTCTATTTCGTTTACGTCGCCACTCATACGTGCTATTATGTCGCCCTTACGCTCGTCGCTGAAGAAGCTCAAGGGCAAAGACACTATCTTATGGTATACCTTGGTGCGAATATCGCGCACAATACCTGTGCGCAATGGTACCATAATAGCCACCGATGCGAAATAACATCCTGTTTTTAAAAACGTGGCAGAAACTAAGAATAGACCTATCAACAAAAGAGCTGTTGCAGCTCCGTATTGGTCCATCAACTCTGTAGTGTACCAATACATATTGTTCACAGCTATATCCTTCATGCTCATGCCTACAGCAGACCAAGGTATGAACTCATATTTGTTTTGATCAATGCCAAAGAGCATTTGCAACATCGGAATGATTGATACAAACGAAAAAACATTGAGAATTGCTGATAACAGATTAAATATGAGCGATCCTACAAGGTATCCTTTATAAGGTATGACGAACTGCCGCATTACACGGAAAAAGTCTTTCATGCGCGTATATATAATGCTTATGCGTGAATATAATTGAATGCAAATAACGTGGCAAAATTACTAAATATTATTCATAACTTAGTGTTCAATATTGTTTAAGTAGCTTATAACAAGCAATTTTGCTGTAAAACATTATTCAGTTTGCATACTTCGTGGCAAATGTTCAAGAACTTGCTGACGCAAGAAACTGCGATCGATGTGTGTGTAAAGTTGCGTAGTTACAATACTTTCGTGTCCGAGCATGGCTTGAATGGCACGCAAGTTTGCCCCACCTTCGAGTAAGTGAGTGGCAAAGGTATGTCGTAAGGTATGGGGCGAGATAGTTTTCTCTATCCCCGCCTTGTTTGCAAGTATTTGCAAGATATGGAATACCGTGATGCGCGACAAATGCTGTTTACGCCTAAAGCTCAGAAAAACATAATCCTCTTCACCAGACTTTATGTCTATATGGCAACGATCCAAGAACCATAAGTTTAATTCCTTTATAGCACGTGGAGAGATAGGAACTAAACGTTGCTTACTCCCCTTGCCAAGTACCCGAATAAAGCCTTCGTCAAGAAATAGGTCTGACAATTTAAGGGTACATAGTTCTGTAACACGCAAACCGCAACTATAAAGCACTTCCACTATCGTCTTGTCGCGTTGTCCTTCTTCACTACTTAAGTCTGCAGCATTTTCCAAGTCATCTATCTGTTGCACAGTTAGTACTGTCGGTAAATGATCAGGACGTTTGGGCATTTCAAGCAGTTCGGTAGGGTCTGCCTCAACGTACCCATCATCTGCTAAAAAGTGATAGAAGGAACGCACACCACTCAATATGCGTGATATGCTTGTTGGCGAAATGCCTACATCATAGAGCATCGATGCAAAGCGATGTAAATCTTCAAGTTTAACATCGCAAGCATTCATGCCCTCATCATCTAAATACACCAATAGCTTACGCACATCTTGTTCGTAAGCTAAACTTGTATTTTCGGCCATGCCTTTTTCAAGAGTAAGATATGTGTGATATTTATCTAAAATCTGCACTATAGTGTGGTTAAAAATTAGTATTTTTGCAGAGCAAATATACTTTTTTCTTTCATACTGAAAAAATCATGAAGCTCTTAATCATTAATGGTCCTAATCTTAACTTATTAGGACAACGCGAACCTGGTATTTATGGCACTGGCACAATGGAAGCATGCATGGATGCACTTCGCCAACGTTATCCTAACGATGAACTGCAATATTATCAAAGCAATGTTGAGGGCTTTTTAATCGATCGTTTGCAACAAGCCAATGCTGAAGGCATAGAGGGAGCAGTACTTAATGCTGGTGCCTATACCCACACAAGCATCGCTTTACACGACTGCATACGATCTTTACATTTACCTGTTATAGAGGTGCATATTAGCAATGTTCACCAACGCGAAGAGTTTAGACATCACTCTATGATTTCGGCAGCATGTAAAGGGGTTATTTGCGGTTTCGGACTTAACTCTTATCGCCTCGGCATAGAGGCTCTTAAAGATCTGTAACAAAGATAATGCAAGGCGAATGTAGAATATCGATCTCGATCGAATATTATGCTGAGCCGCAGCTTATCTTATATAAAGATAATGCAAGGCGAATGTAGAATATCGATTTCGATCGAATATTATGCTGAGCCACAGTTTATCTTATATAAAGGTAATAGACATTACCCTATAATATTCGACAAAACTAAACAATACAATGTATAAAAAAACCAAGATTGTAGCAACCATCTCTGATATGCGTTGCGATGTAGGACTCATTCAGCGTCTTTACGATGCTGGCATGAATGTGGTGCGCCTTAACACCGCTCACCAAGATGCTAAAGGCATGAAACGTGTAATTGACAATGTGCGCGAAGTTTCAAGCCACATAGCCATATTGGTTGATACCAAGGGTCCTGAAGTTCGCACCACTATCACAGACCAACCCATAGAGTTTCACAAAGGCGACATCGTTACAATAGTTGGACGTCCTGAGCAAAAAACCACTCGCGATGTTATTGCCGTATCTTACCCTGGCTTTGTAAACGACTTAAACGAAGGAGCACAAATTCTTATCGATGATGGCGACCTGGGCATAAGAGTTGATCATAAAGAAGGCAACGAGCTTATCTGCCACGTTGAGAATGATGCTACCCTTGGTTCACGCAAGAGCGTAAATGTGCCTGGCGTTCGTATCAACTTACCAGCACTTACTGAAAAAGACAAACGCAACATTGAGTTTGCTATTGATTATGACGTAGCTTTCATTGCTCATAGCTTTGTACGTAGCAAGGAGGATATCTTTGAAATCCGTCGTATACTCGATGCTCACGATAGCGACATCCGTATTATTGCAAAGATTGAAAACCAAGAGGGTGTAGACAATATCGACGAAATTCTCGAAGTAGCCGATGGTATTATGGTGGCTCGAGGCGACTTAGGTATCGAAGTGCCACAAGAGTTTATCCCTGGCATACAACGCCGTTTGGTTGATAAGGCCATCCGTGCACACAAGCCTGTAATTGTTGCCACGCAAATGCTACAAAGCATGATCCATAATCCACGTCCAACTCGTACAGAGGTAACAGACATTGCCAATGCCGTTTATTCGCGTGCCGATGCTCTGATGCTTTCGGGCGAAACAGCTTATGGCGACTATCCCGAAGAAGCTGTCAAGACCATGGCTACTGTAGCATGGCAAGCCGAACGCGATACCTTCAAAGAATTTGGAGACGTTGATATTCCTCTTTCTAAAAATCCCGATGTTACAGAGTTCTTTTCTAAGGAAGCAGTAATGGCTACCAAAAAGATGAAGCTTCGTGCTATCATCATGGACTCATACACAGGTCGTACAGCGCGTTACGTATCGTCGTTCCGCGGTGAAAGTACCATTCTTGCCATTTGCTATAAAGCGAAAACAGTTCGTCACTTGGCATTGCAATATGGCGTTTATGCTATCTATATGCCTATGAAGAGCTATGGCCACGAGTTCCTTTTGGCAGCATTGCGTAAGTTGCTTTCAGATAATATGTTACATCCAGAAGATCGCATTTGTTATCTTGGTTCACAACGCAAAGAGCAAAGCACATCGTTTATGGAAATGAACATTGTAAAGAATCTTTTCCAAAACGAGGGAGAAGAAGCTTTTCCTAACTGATAAATATGGTATAATATACAGAGGAGTTTAAAGGACTATACAAAGACCTACTTATTTAGCCTTTAAACTCCTCTTTTTTTATACAACAACCCTCATATCCATGTCTACAACCGACCTTTCATCCTATATATTGGCACATACCACCCCGCCCGACGATTACCTAAAACGCCTTTATAGAGCCACCAACCTACATCTGTTACGTCCGCGCATGGCATCAGGCCACTTGCAAGGGCAGCTTTTGCGTATGCTCATGCAATTATTTCAACCACAAACAGTAGTAGAGATTGGCACCTATTCAGGCTATTCAGCCCTTGCCATGGCATCGGGAATGAAAGAGGGTAGCAAAGTCATTACTTTTGAGATAAACGACGAACAAGAATGCTTTACGCGTCCATGGCTTGAAAATGCACCTTATAAGGCAAAGATTGAAATGATAGTGGGCAATGTTTTTGAGTTGCTTCCTCCCATGCAGTTGCAAATAGATGCAGCTTTTATTGATGCCAATAAGCGTGAATACACTGAATATTATGACCTACTGATGCCTTACACACATAGTGGAACGCTTATCCTTGCCGACAACACACTATGGGATGGTCACGTTGTAGACCCTGCCTACGACCATGATGCGCAAACTTTGGCCATTCGTCAGTTCAACGACTATGTAGCAGCCGACCCTCGAGTAGAACAACTCATCTTGCCCGAACGCGACGGGCTGAGTGTGATAAGAGTGAAGTAATAAGTGTAGATAAATAGAAAATACTCCCAATTCATAAAAAACAATGAATTGGGAGTATTTTCTATACGTTTAGCGGATAGTAATAAAATAGAATAAGAGGGTGCATCAATACATTAAGTTTAAGCCAACGTATGTACAACCTTAAACTAATTTCCGCCAATGGGTTATTTATACATCATGCTTTGCATTCCTCGCCTTTCAACGTGGCACTCGAAGCATCAGTAATCTTTACACGCACATATTCGCCTGGATGATGTGTACCACGGTCAAACACAACCACCTTGTTTTGTTCTGTACGGCCAAAGAGTTGCTCACGCGAGCGTTTACTTACTCCTTCTACCAATATTTCATATTCTTTGCCAATACACTTTTGGTTGCTTGTGGCACTTAATTCATTCTGAAGTGCAATAAGTTCCTCCAAACAGATCGGAAGAGCACACGTCTGAACTCCAGTCACGGCTACATCTCG
>ERZ1024411.111-NODE-111-length-10459-cov-8.828527_pt1 | contig 10459 bp, 9 predicted proteins | sample MGYA00520784_ERZ1024411 | MGnify/ENA primary metagenome ERZ1024411 (study PRJEB33242, sample SAMEA3444280) | Homo sapiens | biome: Host associated; feature: Gastrointestinal tract; material: Stool | place: Uganda | collected 2011-01-01 ...
AAAAACGACCTCCCAAAAGTTAAATTTTTAGGTCTAACTTTTGGGGGTCGGTTCATTCACCATGAGAATATTATACCCATAATTAATAAATATTATCTATACGCTCTCTCGTATATACCCGCAATCTCTTCATCAGTAGTTTCCTGAGGGTCTCTTACGAACAATCTCATCATTGTTGCCCTTGCGTTCTTGGCAAGTGTCATTGCTTCTTCCTTCTTTATTCCGTAATCAGACATTTTAAGGTCATCAACTCCACATGCTTTCTGTAATTCAAGAAGTGCTGTGATGAAATCTTCCGGTTTAGACGCATCTTCCATTCCAAGAAAATGTGCCATATCAATGAAACGTTCATCACATACATGCTTATTAATCCAGAATGTGAAGTACTCCTTAGAAAGCATGATAAGACCTGCTCCATGAGGAAGCTCAGGGTGATATGCACTCATTGCATGCTCCATAGAATGTTCAGATATACATGATGTTACAACCATTGAATAGCCTGACATTGTATTAGCGTATGCAACATGTTCTCTTGCCTCAATATCGTTACCATCTTTAACTGCTCTTGCAAGATAATGTCCGATATTTTCAATCGCGGCACGCTGAATCATATCTCCCATAATATTATGTTTGTTGCTTATATACCCTTCCAATGAATGGAAAAGTGCATCAAATCCCTGATATGCAGTGAATTTCGGTGGAACTGTTTTCATAAGCTCAGGGTCAACAATTGCATACTTTGCAAACATTCCCGCCATTCCACCAATACCAATCTTTTCATTAGTATCAGGATTAGAAATTACTCCGATAGTATCAACCTCTGAGCCTGTTCCTGCTGATGTAGTAATTGCAATCCATGGAAGCATCTCATTAGGAGGTGTCATCTTACCACCTGATGGACTGTTAGCATAATCCCACAGATTATCTGATGGCTGTGGGATGAACATTGCCATATTCTTAGCTGCGTCCATAACTGAACCGCCACCTAAAGCAATAACAAAGTCAACTCCATTCTCGCGACCAATTCTTGCGCCTTCTTCAACTGCTGACTTCAGCGGATTAGCTCCTATTCCGTTATAAAGCACATATGAAACATCAGCCTGTTTAAGTTCATCTATTGTTCTGTCAAGTGAACCATTCATCCTTGCAGACTTTCCATTGCTTATAACAAGAAGTGCTTTCTTTCCTGGCATCTTAAGAGTATGAAGCTTAGAAAGACTTCCGCATCCAAATACGACATCTACTGGTGAAAAAAACTGATATTCATTCATGATTACTCCTCTCTGAAATTAATACTGCCATCTGCAGCATTCATTCCATCAACAATAGCCAGAGATTCCAGCTGGTATCCAAGGTTACGGATAATCTGTCCACCCTGCTGGAAGCCCTTCTCAACTGCGATTCCAATACCTTCAACAGTTCCGCCTGCCTGATTGACAATAGATATAAGTCCCTGGAGTGCACAGCCGTTTGCAAGAAAATCATCAATTATAAGTACATGATCCTCTGGACCTACAAACTTCTTAGATATAAGAACCTGATTCTTGCACTTATGTGTAAATGATTCAACCTCTGCAGAATACACATCACCATCAATATTAACACTCTGTGACTTCTTTGCAAATACAACCGGTACATCAAAGCATTCTGCAACTATACATGCAATACCAATTCCTGATGCCTCAATTGTTATAATCTTATTAATGTTCTTTCCGGCAAATCTTCTCTTAAATTCTTCGCCCATCTGCTTGAAAAGCTTAACATCCATCTGATGATTAAGAAAACTGTCTACTTTAAGAATGTTGCCTTCTTTGACAACTCCGTCCTTCATAATTCTTTCTTCAAGAAAATTCATAGTAATGATTCCTTTCGTAAGTAAATTATTTGTCATATTATAAGAAATAATTCTATCATTACTAAGCATTACGGTCAATCGCTTTTAGTACTTAATACCCATATTTTTTCTTCTTTGCAACAAGGAAAATTATGGTTGCAATCATAGCAAGAAATTCTGCCACAACTACTGACATCCACACACCTGTAAGCTTGAAAAACACAGGCAGAATAAGCACTGCTGCCACCTGAAATACAAGGGTCCTAAGAAACGATATCAATGCTGATGTAAGGCCATCACTAAGTGCTGTGAAGAATGACGAACCTAATATCGGGAAGCCTGAAAACAGGAACGAACATGAAAAAATCATGAAACCTGCAACAGTTATGTCGAATAATTCCTTATCATACCCGACAAACACCTGCGCAAGCGGTCTTGCAAGAACCTGTCCCAGCACAAACATTGTAAATGCTCCAACAACGATAATTCTTATACCTTTTCCAAGAATACTCTTTAATTCTTTTTTATTACCAGAGCCATAATTAAATCCGACAATAGGTGCACTTCCTACAGAGTATCCCATGAATATTGCCTGAAATATGAAATTGACATACATAACAACACCATAAGCTGCAATTCCATTTTCTCCGGCATATTTCATCAACTGCATATTGTAAAGCATACTTACTAAAGACGCTGACACATTATTCATGAATTCAGACGCACCGTTAGATGCTGCTTTACCAAGTATTCTGATATCAAATCTGAACTTTGTTAATCTTAAAAGGCTTGTGTTCTTTTTCATAAAATACACAACCGGAATTGCACCTCCAACAAGCTCACTCATCGAAGTTGCAAGTGCCGCACCGACAAGCCCCCATCTGAATCCTGCAACAAAAAGTGCATCAAGCGCCATATTGGTAACACCTGCTGCCACAGTCACATACAGACCAAGCTTAGGCTTTCCCGCTGTTGCAAACAGACACTGAAACTCAAACTGCAATATATAAAAAGGTAATGCCGCAAGAATTATTCTTCCATATAATATGCAGTCATTAAGAAGCTTCCCCTCTGCACCAAGCATCATGGCAACAGGTCTTATAAATATAATACCAAGAAGTCCTAATACAATACCGCATATTGCTGAAAATACTACTATAAATGAGAAAATCTGACCAGCCTTCTCTTTCTTACCTTCACCAAGTGACATTGCAATAAGGGCTCCACCACCTGTTCCAAACATAAATCCGACGCATCCAAGAATCATAAGCACCGGCATAATCAGATTAACTGCTGCAAATGAAGTTTTACCTACAAAGTTAGAAACAAACAATCCATCAACTACACCATATATAGATGTAAATATCAGCATAACAATTGATGGCATTGTGAATCTCATGAGTTTCCTATATCCAAAATGATCTGATAATTTAATCTCTTCTTTCATTCATTTCCTCAAAATAATCACTTCTGTCTTGCCATTGCAATCTGGTCAGGAGTTATAGGAAGCTCGTAAAATCTTTTTCCTGCCGCATGGCTTAATGCATCTGTAATTGCAGGAAGCGGTGTATTAATTACAACCTCTCCGATTGATTTAGCACCAAAAGGACCTGCATTCTCGTAACTGCTCTCAAACTCAACATTAATATGTCCGATATCCATTCTTGATGGAATCTTGTACTGTAAAAATGAGTTCTCATACAGCTTGCCTTTATCTGAATATGTGATATTCTCTGACATTGTCATTCCGATTCCCTGTAAGATACCGCCCTCTGCCTGTACTCTTGCAAGGTTAGGATTAACAGGTGTTCCACAATCAACACATGCGTCATACTCAACGACACGACTCTCGCCTGTGAGAAGGTCAACCTCAACCTCCGCTGCTCCAACCATGAATGGTGGTGGTGAAATAGGTGACGTATGTGTATTGGTAACTGAAAGTGCTATATCATTACCACACATGGAAGCTGTTGATATATCTGCCAGTGCTACACATTTATCCTTATTCTCACCTGATTCGCATATTACTTTCTTTCCGTCAAATGTGACATCACATTTCTCGCATCCTAACATCTTAGCACCAAGTTTTTCAATTCTGTCTCTAAGCTCTAATGCACATTTTTCAACAGCCTTACCTGTTACATATGTTGTACTTGATGCGTATGAACCTGAATCATAAGGTGATATGTCAGTATCTGCACCAAATACACTTATATCGTCTGTGCTGCATTCAAGAACCTCTGCTGCAATCTGTGCGAGTATTGTATCACAGCCTGTTCCCATATCAGCAGCTCCGATGTTCATTGTATATACGCCTTCATCATTAAGCTTTAGTGTCGCACTGCCCACATCAACTCCTGATATACCTGAGCCCTGCATTGCCATGCCCATTCCGACATAACGTGCCTTAGTATCAGAAATCTTTCTCATAGGATATTTCTCATCCCATTTAATCATCTCTTTGACCTTTGCAAGACATCTGTCAAGTGCACAGCTTGTATTAACCTGTCCATAGTAAGCAGGCATTACATCGCCCTCTTTTACTATATTCTTAAATCTGATTTCAAACGGGTCCATATGAAGTCTGTCTGCCAGTTCATTTACAGCCGACTCAACTGCAAAAAGTCCCTGTGTCGCACCATAACCTCTGTAAGCACCCGCTGACATTATATTAGTATATACAACATCACTTACAAAACGGAACGCCTCTGCCTTTCCATATAATGGAATTGACTTGTGTCCAGAAAGACCTACTGTTGTAGGACCATGCTCGCCATATGCGCCTGTATTAGATAATGTGTATAAATCAATTCCTTTTACAATACCATCCTTAGTTGCACCAAGTCTTACATGCATCTGCATTTCATGTCTTGGAGATGAAGCAGATAGTGATTCTTCTCTTGAAAATATAATCTTAGACGGCTTCTTAGTCTTCCATGTAACAAATGCAGGATATATCTCTGAAACAGAAGACTGTTTTGCTCCAAATCCGCCTCCGATTCTTGGCTTGGTAACTCTTATCTTAGATGGCGATATTCCAAGTGCATGTGAGATAATTCTCCTGCAATGGAATACTATCTGTGTAGAACTTACGACATGAAGTCTTCCATAAGTATCTATTGTACAGAAAGTTCTGAAAGTCTCCATCATGCTCTGCTGGCATGCCTTAGTATGATATGTCCTGTCAATCACAATATCACACTCATCTAACACCTTATCGATATCTCCATTGCTGCTCTCATCATGCGCACACAGATTTCTTTTATTATCAGCTCCAACCGGACATAATGCCTCCCAGTTATCCTCAGGGTGTACAAGAATCTCATTATCCTTTGCCTTAGTGAAATCAAGCAATGGTTCAAGCACTTCATATTCTGTCTTAATAAGCTTCATTGCCTTATCAACACAGCGTTCATCAGCACCTGCAACAATAGCTACAGGATCACCTATGAATCTTACATGCTTATCAAGAATAAGCCTGTCATAAGGACTTGGCTCAGGATATGTCTGACCTGCACATGTGAATCTTTTCATATTCTGGTCAACATCTTTATATGTAAATATTGCTTCTATTCCCGGCACCTTCATCGCAATATCAGTATTAATATTCTTTACAAATGCGTTGGCATATGGTGAGCGCAGAAGCTTTACAACAAGGCAGTCCTTAGGTGCAATATCATCTGTATACACCGGCTTTCCAAGAAGCAGTTCCATCGCATCTTTCTTTCTGATAGCTTTATTAACCGACTTCATCTATTCAGCCTCCTTTGCTTTCTTTGCCTCAAGGAAATTCATAATTCCTCTTAACTGTCCCTCATAACCTGAACATCTGCACAGATTTCCTGAAAGGAACTCCTTTATCTCCTCTTCATCAGGATAAGGATTCTCTCTAAACAGTGCCAATGCATTCATAACAAATCCCGGATTACAGAATCCGCACTGCTCTGCTCCCTGGTCTGCTATAAATGTGACAAATTCAGACGCCTCCTCCTGTAATCCTTCGAGTGTTGTAACACTGCATTTGTCTGCTCTTGCTGCAAGAACTGAACATGAAAGGACAGGCTTATCATTAAGAAATACTGTACATAAGCCACAGTTAGATGTTTCACAGCCACATTTTACGCTGTAACAGCCATGCTCTCTCACGAATTCATAGAGTGTCATGTCTGCCGTAATATCTGCTTTAACAGATTTTCCATTCAACTTAATATCAACTAACATATATTCTCCAATCCGTAATCATCAATTAATCTCTGTTAATATTCTGAAGTGCCCTGCCTGCAAGAACGCCTGCAAGATGGCTTCTATACTCAGCACTTCCTCTCATATTGCCCGCTGTAGGCACATTTTTCTTAACAAATGTACTGAATTCTTCTACCGACTTATCGTTAATACCACCTGCAAGTATTCCTTCTGCATCTTTAACAACAATTGCTCTTCCCGGTCTTGCACCTATGCAGATATTGCAGACTCCAGTATCTTTAAACTTTACTCCTGCACATGTAAGCACCGGCAGATCTGTTTCTGTTATTCTCACAGCTTCATAAAACATATTAACCGGTCTTTTCTTAACAATAATATTAACAACAATGTCCCTGTCATAATCACGGTCAGCATACTCATTTAATGGAACAATGCCTCCCTTGTATAATTCTACATAAGAATCCAGTCCGATTAAAAGCGTAAGCACATCAGAAAATCCATATCTTCCATATATACTTCCACCAACTGTTGCAAGATTTCTGAACTGCACACCTACAATATGCATTAAAGCCTCCTTAGCACAGCCATCTGTATATTCATTAAAACTCTCATGAACTTCTAACTGTCTTAAAGTAGTCATACAGCCAATCTTAAATTCTTCATCTGATTCTTCAATCTTATCAAGTCCAAGCCCTGACATATCAATAGCCGTATTCATTCTGTTGTCGCCCATACGCATCCACATCATGCCGCCGACAATACGGTTAGCTTTCTTCTGATTAAGCTCATAGGCTTCTTCAAGGCTTTCTACTTTCTTATAATTCTGTATAGTAAGCATAAAAACTCCAATCTATTTATTAGTGAGAGGCTGACGGACGGTTGTGACGGGCGCAGACCCGTTACCTGCAGGTGATGACTCTCATGGCAGCTTAGCTTAGTGGGAGTAGATGCCGCCATCTGCAAAGCCTATTAGTGTGCAGAAAATCAAACGCGCTACGCTTGAACGAGATTTTCTGCACACACCTTTAAGCATATGGCGGCATAACTCCCACACAGCACGCTGCAAATCGAGCCCTCGCCTGCTGGCATCGGGCCTGTGTCCGCCACAACCTGTCTGTCATCCTTCACTACTAAATTGATAAATAATCTCATTCTCTCTCCTTATATAAATATAACGGCTTGTAAAACCCTTGTCAATCTGATAAAATTCACTCGCTACTATAATTTATGAGAATTGTTTTATGAGATATTTAGAACAACAGCCACGAAAAATTGTTGAGGCGTCCGTTCTAACACATCTCCACAAACCAATTCTCAGAAAGGATTTTAACATGAAGAATTTTAAAAGATTTACTGCCCTCTTTTTAGCAATGCTCATGCTATTTTCATTAGCAGCATGCGGCAATTCTACAACTGCTGATAAGAGTACAGAAGAAGCTACTACTTCAGCATTTGACGTAATGTCACAGTTTAATGAGATTGGCGTAAGCTATCCTCTTACTGTTACTGACCAGGCTGGTAGAACCGTAACATTTGAAAAGGCTCCAGAAAAGATTGCATCATCTTACTACATTTCAACAAGCCTTCTCCTTGCACTTGGATTACAGGATAAACTCGTTGGAATTGAAGCCAAGGCTAACACAAGAAATATTTACAAGCTTGCAGCTCCTGCAATCGTAAGTCTTCCTAACATGGGAACAGCCAAAGAATTCAACACAGAAGCATGTGTTGCTGCTGCACCTGATGTTGTATTTCTTCCAATGAAATTAAAGAAAACAGCTGATACTCTTGAAAGTCTTGGAATCAAGGCCGTTGTTGTGAATCCAGAAGACCAGTCACTTTTAGAGGAGTGCATAACTCTTGTTGGAAAGATTACTAACAATGCAGGACGTGCTGAAGCACTTAATAATTCAATCAAGACATTTTTAGCTGATAACAAGACTAATGTTTCTGGCGAGAATACACCATCTGTATACCTTGCAGGTAACAGCTCTGTTCTCTCAACTGCCGGAAGCAAGATGTATCAGGATACTCTGCTTACTAATGCAGGTGGAAAAAATGTTGCTTCTGAACTTACAGATACTTACTGGGCAAATGTTTCTTACGAGCAGATTCTTGCATGGAACCCTGATTACATCGTTATCGCTGCTGATGCAACTTACTCAGTTGATGACATCTTAAACGATGCTAATCTTGCCGGCTGCAATGCAGTTAAGAACAAAAATGTAGTAAAGCTTCCTAACAATATTGAAGCATGGGATTCTCCAGTTCCTGGAAGCTTCCTTGGAAGTATATACATTGCTTCTGTTCTTCACCCAGAAAAGGTAACTAAAGATTTCTATGAAACTTGTGTAACTAAATTCTATGAAAGCTTTTATGGATTTACACCTGCAAAATAATTAAGGATGATTTATGTTCAAGAAAATTAATAATTACAGGAACAAAATTATACTATTATCTGTCATGTGGGCACTGCTTCTTATAGCAGTGTTTACATGGTCAGTTCTTACCGGACAGTATCCACTCACATTAAAAGGACTGCTGTCAGGAGACACTATGTCAATTATGGTCTTTAAAAGACTAAGACTTCCGCGTGCTATTATGGGCATTATCGGAGGCTTTGGCCTTTCAATATCTGGTTATGTATATCAGATGATATTTAAAAATCCACTGGCATCACCTGATGTTGTCGGTGTTTCTTCCGGTGCAAGTGCCGGCGCAGCTTTTGCTATAGTTGCGGTTTCGTCTTTAACCCCTGTTGTATCAATATCCGCATTTGCCGGAGGAATAATTGCCCTTATAATCACATTACTTGTGGCTTATCTTGTTCCCGGCAGAAACAGTTACACAATTGTACTTGCTGGTATTGCCATTCATTCTGTAGCACAGACAATTCTTATGTTTCTCAAACTTGCTGCAGATCCTGAAAAACAGCTTGCTTCTATTGAATACTGGATTATGGGAAGCCTTAACGGTGTTTCAAAGGACAGCCTTGCTATTCCTTTCTTTGCAACATGTGCAGGCTTTATAATCATGACTTTATTATACAGACAGATTCTCATTCTCTCGATAAATGAGGATGAAGCTGCCGCCCTCGGTGTTAATGTCACAATTCTGCGTTTTATCATATTAATGATTGCAACATTAATCGTATCATCAATTATATGTGTAACCGGACTTATCAGCTTTATTGGACTTATTGCACCTCACATTGCCAGATTACTTACAAGACGCAATGACAGATTCACATACATATCAAGCGGACTGGCTGGTGCCATCATAATGACACTTGCTGATATATTTGCAAGAAGTATATCCTCATCGGAACTTCCTGTAAGCATATTTACATCACTCCTTGGTGCACCGCTGCTTATAATCCTGCTTATCAAAGCTAACAAAAAGGAGGTTGCATAATGTCCGATTTATTCAATCCAAAATTTTATGTTTCAGATGTATCAGTATATTATGGAAGCAAATGTGCTGTCCAGAATGTAAGCTTTAACATTCAGCCTGGACAGCTTACAGCAATTATCGGTAATAACGGCTGCGGGAAAACCTCACTTATAAGAGCTGTTATGAATTTCGTTAAACATAGCGGAAAATGCATGCTTGGTGAGCTTCAGCTTGAAAGTATGTCTGTCAGGAAAAGAGCCGGCATGATAAGCTACATTCCACAAAGAACTGGAATAAGCGTAAGTATGACTGTAAGAGATGTCTGCCTGCTTGGCTTTAATCCACAGCTTCACATGCTTGAATCGTATAACTCCGACATGAAATATCGTGCTGATAAAGCTATTGATTCTGTTGGACTTACCGGATTATATGATACAGACTTTCTCACATTAAGTGAAGGTCAGAAGCAGTTATGCATACTTGCACGCACACTTATAGAAGATTCGGCGCTTCTGCTTCTTGATGAGCCTGACAGTGCGCTTGATTTCTCTAACCGCCATATGCTTATGAAACATATCCGGAATATTATTTCCGATAACAAATGTGCTCTCATGTGCATACACAGTCCGGAACTGGCACTTGAGTACTGCGACAGGATTCTTCTTATGAAAGATGGAAAAATTGTTTCAGATATTGATGTACATACAGCCAGTCTTTCAGAAATCAATGAGAAAATGTCTCTTATATATGATAATATCAATGTTACTGAATGTACTGATGCCAGGGGAAATGTACACAGAATAGTTCTTGCTTTGTAATAGGGGGATTTATGAATAATTGTTATTTGGACGCAGAAGCCGTAATTACATTTTTCAGAATGACCGGCAGAAAACACATTTTTATAACAGGCAGCCGCGGCAGTGGAAAATCTCATCTTGTTAATAATATGTTAAAACATATGTCCGATTCTTTCAATCTGTTACAGAGTCATAGAACGGATACGCCACAGGTTGTCATTAAATCTAATCT
>ERZ1024411.112-NODE-112-length-10456-cov-5.274974_pt1 | contig 10456 bp, 7 predicted proteins | sample MGYA00520784_ERZ1024411 | MGnify/ENA primary metagenome ERZ1024411 (study PRJEB33242, sample SAMEA3444280) | Homo sapiens | biome: Host associated; feature: Gastrointestinal tract; material: Stool | place: Uganda | collected 2011-01-01 ...
GGCATTGAATATGGGAAATGCTCCGCGCTCTTTAGCCATTTCAACGCTTGATCGGTAGGCACTAAGCGCCAATGTGCGCTGTACCTTAACCGCCATTTTAGTGGCTTCGGTTGTGCCATAGCGCAAACCAAGCGCTGCCAACATGTCGCCCTCTGCGGTGATGCCCACACCCGTACGACGGCCCTTAGCTGTCTTAGCTTTAATCTTTTCCCATAAGTGGAGTTCGGTGTGTTTCACCTCGTCGGTTTGTGGGTCGCTCTTTATTTTAGCAATAATACGATCAATCTTTTCTTGTTCAAGGTCGATGATATCGTCCATGAAACGTTGAGCCAAAGCCACATGTTTCTTGAACAAACTAAAGTTGAAGGTGGCTTGTGGGGTGAACGGATTAACAACGTAAGCATAAAGGTTAATGGCCAACAAACGGCAACTATCGTAGGGGCATAGAGGGATTTCGCCACATGGATTGGTGCTAACCGTGCGGAAACCTAAATCGGCATAGCAGTCGGGGATGCTCTCGCGTAGTATGGTGTCCCAAAAGAGCACGCCGGGTTCGGCGCTCTTCCAAGCATTGTGCACAATCTTCTTCCATATAGCAGCGGCATTGGCCTCTTGTTCTACCATAGGTTGGCTGCCTGTGATGGGGAACTGCTGGTGGTAAGGACGATTTTCGATGGCACATTGCATAAACTCATCATCAATTTTTACGCTGACATTAGCCCCTGTTATTTTGCCCTCAGTCATTTTGACATCAATAAAATCTTCAGCCTCGGGGTGGCGCACGGATATGCTGAGCATTAAGGCTCCACGTCGGCCGTCTTGTGCCACCTCGCGTGTGGAGTTGCTATAACGCTCCATAAACGGAACAATGCCTGTTGAGGTAAGTGCCGAGTTTTTAACGGGCGAGCCTTTGGGACGTATACCCGAAAGGTCGTGGCCTACACCGCCGCGTCGCTTCATGAGTTGCACTTGTTCTTCGTCGATTTTCATAATGGCACCATACGAGTCGGAGTCGCCGTCGATGCCAATAACAAAGCAGTTAGATAACGAAGCTATTTGGTGGGTGTTGCCAATGCCAGTCATGGGAGAACCCGCTGGTACAAGGTAGCGAAAATGGTCGAGGATTTCAAACACCTCGTCTTCAGATAGCGGATTGGCATATTGCTGTTCGATACGTGCAATCTCGTGAGCTATGCGGTGGTGCATGTCTGTGGGCGAGCATTCGTATAGGTTGCCAAACGAATCTTTCATGGCATATTTGTTAATCCATACGCGAGCTGCCAACTCATCGCCGTTGAAGTATGCTAACGAGGCTTCGTATGCCTCGTCGTAAGTGTATGTTTTGTTCATCTATGCGTTAGTAGATTGTAATGTAGTTAGATTTTCAAACTTTTAATGGCTTCGCCATCGAGTGTGCGAATAGCCAATGTGCCATCGCAATATGTGGCAAACGTTGGCGGATTTCCACCTTTAGGGAAGGTGGGCGAACCTGTATTGAGTATGATTGGACGCTCATCTGTAGCTGCCTCAAGTTTCTGCAAATGGGTGTGACCATAAACAAATACGTTGCAACTTGGAGCTTGAGGCATGTTCTTCTCATTATACACGTGGCCGTGGGTAATGAAAAAACGTTTGCCCTCGTCGATGAGCAGCGAATAGGTGCTCTGAATAGGAAAGTTGAGCAACATTTGGTCTACTTCAGAGTCGCAATTGCCGCGAACAGCCACAATGTTTGCCGCGCGCTGGTTAAGTTTCTCGGCAATGGCTTGAGGGTTGAGGCCGGGGCACAATCCATTACGTGGACCATAGTTGAGTATGTCGCCCAAAAGTACGAGAAGATCGTAATGGTGGGCATCATAGTAACTGAGTACCGCGTCTAAGGCTGGCAAAGAGCCGTGTATGTCTGACAAAAAAAGAATGCGTGACATTTAGAATGAAAAAGTGATGATGTTGGTTAATAATGAATGAGTAAGGCGTGATGGGCAATATACATTGATCACATAAATAGGGTTTTTGCAGCAAACCTGTAGCCCTTACTCATGGCGCAAAGTTAGAAATATTATGCTGAAAGATTACATCACTTGCCATAAAAAAATGTACTTTTGTGAATAAGCAGAAACCACTACGATTGACATAAAAAATCCTGCTACTTGCATACAAACATAAATATGGATTTCAGAACCATTGTAAACCTACCCCCAAATAACGGAAACATTGCGCTCACACCTCATTCGAGCGTAATGCTCATTGGCTCGTGTTTTGCCGACCACATAGGCCAACGCTTGCAACAAGTGTTGCCCCAACATCAAGTGTGTATCAATCCGCATGGAACGCTCTATAACCCTATGAGCATACTCACGGTGGTGCGCTCGCTCATGAAGAGTGAACCCACCGATGCAATTGACGCTGATGGCTATTTTATTACCAACGAACACGCTTACCGACATTGGGACTATGCCACATCTTTCACTGCTCCAACAAAGAGCGAACTTGAAGATGAACTCATAAAAAAATGGCACAAGGCAAAGGCAGTGTTCAACAATATCGACTTGCTACTTATTACCTTTAGCACCGACCATGGGTATTGGCTGAACACCACATCCCAGCATACACGCTTAGTGGCTAATTGCCATAAGCAACCGAGCAGAATGTTCTATGAACGGGTGGCAGACGAACAAACAATGCTCAATGAATGGGCAGAAGTACTTGCAGATTTGCAGAGGCAGCACCCAAGGGTAAAGGTGGTTTTTACACTTAGTCCGTACCGCTATGCCAAATATGGTATGCACGAAAACGCACTTAGCAAGGCACGTTTGCTCCTACTCATCGACCAATTAGAGAGCCTTTATAACAATGTAACCTACTTTCCAGCATACGAGATAATAAGCGACGAACTGCGCGATTATCGCTTTTATGCCGAAGATATGTTGCACCCTTCAGAGCAGGCTGTAAGTTACGTGTGGGAACGTTTTAGCCAGTGGTCATTTAGCCCCGAAATGCACGAGTACGCCAAAGAGCATGCGGCTATTGCAAGAGCAATGAACCACAGACCATTACACCCCGAAGGCGAGGAATACAAACGCTTTGTTGAACGCAGAGAACTGAAAAAACTTGCTTTTGAAAAGAAATGGAACATGTCTTTTTAACAATTATGGTGTAACTTTACACCCTTTGCTCTTGTATAAAAACATTGCAACTGCTAACTTTGCAATAGGGTAGGAGAACTTACTCTTCCCTAAACGTATATTATATACTCATACACAATATTTGTAGTCAGAAATAATTATTATGCACTACACCATAGATAACATAACAGCCTTGATAGGCGCGCGTCGCTTTGGTAATACCGAGGCGAGCATCGATTGGCTATTGACCGATAGTAGGTCGTTGGCTTTTCCTGAAACAACATTGTTTTTTGCCATTCGCACAAAAATGGGCGATGGACACCACTATATACCCGAACTCTATCGACGCGGTGTGCGCAACTTTGTTGTGGGCAATGTGCCTGATAATAGCGATACTCTTTATCCCAAGGCAAACTTCTTGCTTGTAGTGAGTCCGCTCAAAGCATTGCAACGTTTAGCCGAAAGACACCGTGAGGAATACAATATACCCGTGATAGGCGTGACGGGGTCGAATGGTAAAACCGTGGTGAAGGAGTGGCTCTACCAACTGCTATCTCCTTCGATGAATGTAACACGTTCGCCTAAATCGTATAACTCACAAGTGGGTGTTCCACTCAGTGTGTGCTTGCTCAACGAGCATTCGCAGGTGGGTATATTCGAAGCAGGCATTTCGCAACCTGGCGAGATGCAAGCACTTAAAGACATCATACAGCCTACCATCGGACTAATGACGAATATTGGCCCAGCACACCAAGAGAACTTTGCAACCATTCAAGAAAAGTGCTTAGAAAAAATATCACTCTTTAAAGACGCCGATGCGGTGATATATTGTGCCGATGATGATGTAATAAGCGAGTGTATGAGTGCTTCGCTCTATACAGGCGATACCATTGCGTGGTCACGCCATAATGCCGATGCACCACTCTATGTGAGTAAAGTTGAAAAAGAGGATAAAGGCACACATATCGTTTACCACTATTTGGGTTATGAAAACGATATAAACATACCTTTCACCGATGAGGCTTCGGTGCAAAACTGCATTCACTGCTTAGCTGTTTGCCTATATATGCACATCTCAGCTGCAGAGATTAAGCAACGTATGGCGCAACTTGAACCCGTGGCCATGCGCCTCGAAGTGATACAAGGTGTGAGAGGTTGCACGCTAATTAACGATACCTACAACTCGGATGTTGCTTCGCTCGACATTGCTCTCGACTTTATGAACCGCCGTCCAGAGTTAGACAATAAGCCTAAAACGCTTATCTTATCAGACATTCTGCAAACAGGACTCGATGCTTCAGAACTCTACAAGCAAGTGGCAGAAATGGTGAGTCATCGTGGCATAGATCGCTTGATTGGTGTGGGATCAGAAATATCGGCTGCACACTCTTTATTCTCTGTTAAGAAAACATTCTTTGCCAATAGCGAGGCGCTGATAGAGAGCGGATTGCTCGACACCATAAGCAACGAGGTAGTGCTGATAAAGGGCTCGCGCAAGTTTGGTTTTGAGCAGATAACGGCTGCATTGTCGTTGCGTGTTCACGAAACCACTCTCGATGTAAATTTGGGAGCTATTGTTGAAAACCTCAACTTTTATCGCTCGTTTATGAAGCCCGAAACCAAAATAACTTGTATGGTTAAGGCCTCGGCATATGGTGCAGGATCGGTTGAAATAGCTAAGACATTACAAGACCGTGGGGTAGATTATTTGGCTGTAGCTGTTGCCGACGAAGGAGCCGACTTGCGTCGTGCTGGCATTACTACAGGTATCATAGTGATGAACCCTGAAATGACGGCTTTTGACACCTTATTCCAATACGACCTTGAGCCAGAGGTTTATAACTTTAAGTTGCTCAAAGCATTAATTCATGCGGCAGAAAAGCAAGGCATACAAGACTTTCCCATACACGTTAAGCTCGACACGGGTATGCATCGTCTTGGCTTTAACCCATTGACAGATGTGTCACAGGTAATCGAAATATTAAAGCAGCAGAATGCGGTTATTCCTCGTTCGGTATTCTCGCACTTTGTAGGTTCAGACTCGCCCGACTTTGACGAGTTCTCTGCTCACCAATACGACTTGTTCTTACAAGGCTCATCACAACTGCAGGCAGCATTTTCGCACAAGATATTGCGACATATATGCAACAGTGCAGGCATCGAACGCTTCCCCGAACGTCATCTCGACATGGTGCGTCTCGGCCTTGGATTATATGGCATCGACCCTATTGACAACCGCCGACTAAGCAATGTAACATCGCTCAGAACCACTATTTTGCAAATACGCAATGTGCCTAAAGGCGATAGTATAGGCTACTCTCGTCGCTCGTATGTAGACCGCAATTCAAGAATAGCTGCCATACCTATAGGTTATGCCGACGGCTTAAATCGTCACCTTGGCAACCGCAATGGCTATTGTTTAGTAAATGGCCAAAAAGCCCCTTATATCGGCAATATATGCATGGATGTGTGCATGATAGACGTTACAGATATCGCATGTGAAGAAGGAGATGTAGTGGAGATATTTGGCGATAATCTGCCTGTAACGGTGCTGTCTGACAAACTCGACACCATACCCTATGAAATATTAACATCGGTGAGCAATCGCGTCAAGAGAGTTTACTTTATGTAAATATCCTCTTATCTAATCGTTCATTCTTATACATCTCTTACGAAATGCTAATCATTGGTATAGCTGGAGGAACAGGCTCTGGCAAAACTACAGTTGTTAATAAAATTGTAAACACACTGCCTGCAGAAATGGTAGCGGTAATTCCGCAAGACTCTTACTACAAGTCGCAATGGGACGTACCCGAAGAACAACGCAAAAAAACAAACTTCGATCATCCCGATGCTTTTGAATGGCCTTTGCTTTCTCATCAAATAGATGAACTCAGACACGGCCGTGCCATAGAGCAACCTACTTACTCTTATCTTACCTGCACGCGCCAAAAGGAAACTGTGCATGTAGAGCCTCACGAAGTGATTATAGTAGAGGGTATTATGGCACTTTACGACAAAAGTTTGCGCGACCTCATGGACTTGAAGATTTTTGTAGATGCCGAACCTGACGAACGCCTACTACGTGTTATTGAACGCGACATTGCCGAACGTGGTCATCCGCTCGAAATGCTTATCAATAAATATCGTAACGTGCTCAAGCCCATGCACGACGAGTTTATAGAACCCACTAAGCAGTATGCCGACATCATCATTCCAAATGGCGGTGAGAATGCGCGTGCCGTTTCAATGATGCAGATGTACATATTATCGGCTCTAATCAAAAGATAGGGTGTTGAGGCAGTATAAGAGAATTTTACCTCTTGATACAAACCTTAAAACCAATAAAAAAATATATCTTTGCATAAAATAGGCTACGGCTCAGCAAAACTAAAGCAAGCTTTGTTTTGCATTCGCCTTGCACTATCTTTGCAATTAGTTTGGTTGCTGCTTGATGTGGCAACAAATAACATAGTAAATCATCACCTCAAGATAAATATGACAAAAGGAAAAGTTGATGCCCTATTAGGTATCGTGTTTGGCGACGAGGGTAAATGCAAAGTCGTTGATTTCTTTACTCCACGCTACGATGTGGTAGCACGCTTTGCAGGTGGCCCCAATGCTGGCCATACGATTATTTTTGATGGAAAGAAATTTGTACTTCGTTCTATCCCTTCAGGCATTTTTGATGAAAACAAAATCAACATCATTGGTAATGGATGCGTGATTGCTCCCGACCTTTTTATGGCTGAGGCTCACGAGCTCGAAGCTGCTGGCTACGAACTTACTAACCGCTTGCACATTAGCCGTAGAGCACATCTTATTTTGCCAACTCACCGTGTGCTCGACCGCGCATACGAGGCTGCAAAGGGCAAAAACAAAGTGGGTACTACAGGCAAAGGCATTGGTCCAACCTATAGCGACAAGGCTGCTCGTGTAGGCTTGCGTGTGGGCGACATCTTGCACAACTTTGAAGAAAAATACAAGGCACTCAAGGCTCGTCATGAGCAAATTTTGCGTGACCTACACTATACAGACTACGATATTAAGGAAGAAGAAGAGCGTTGGCTCGAAGGTGTAAATTATATGCGTAAGTTCCATCTTACCGACACCGAATATGAGCTGAACCATGCACTCGAAGAGGGTAAAAACGTGCTTGCCGAAGGCGCACAAGGCTCTTTGCTCGACATTGACCATGGCACCTATCCATACGTTTCGTCTTCATCAACCACAAGTGGTGGTGTATGCACAGGTTTGGGTATAGCTCCCAATAGCATAGGCCATGTATTTGGTATATTCAAGGCATATAGCACACGTGTAGGTGGAGGCCCGTTCCCTGTAGAGTTGTTCGACGAAACAGGCGATACCATTCGTCACATAGGCAACGAGTATGGTGCTGTAACGGGTCGTAACCGTCGTTGCGGTTGGCTCGACCTTGTAGCACTCAAGTATGCCATTATGATAAACGGTGTAACCGACCTCGTGATGATGAAGGGCGATGTGCTTGATTCGTTCAGCACAATCAAGGTTTGCACAGCTTATACAAAGGATGGTGAGACTGTTACAGAAATGCCATACGACACCGAAGGTTGGCAACCCGTATACGAAGAAGTTGAGGGTTGGAACACCGACCTTACAGCCGTTCGCAGCGAAGAACAGTTCCCTAAAGCCTTTGCTGATTACATAGCATATATCGAAAAGGCTACAGGCACACCCATCAAAATAGTGTCTGTTGGTCCAGACCGCGAAGCCACTATCATCCGATAGAAACAACAACGAATATACAACATCATATATTTGTTGTTTAATATTTACAAAACCTTTTTCTCTTACCACAAACGTAACAAACGGGTAGGAGAAAAAGGTTTTGTTGTTATTTATAACACAATATAAACTAAACATAATAAAATGGATTCGTCAATAAAAGGGCATGTATCAATGTTTAGTGCCAACTGCATGTGGGGACTTATGTCGCCCCTCTCAAAATTCGTTATGGCAACGGGTTTGGTTACCCCCTTGGTGGTAACAGATTTGCGTATCACGGGGGCTATGATACTGTTTTGGTTGCTATCATTCTTAATGCCAACTGAGCACGTGGGGCATAAAGACCTTGCACGCTTGTTTGGAGCTGCTCTATTGGGCATAGTGCTTAATCAAGGTTGTTTTTTGTTTGGCGTAAGCCTAACCTCGCCTGGCGATGCTTCAATTATCACCACCAGTATGCCTCTGTGGGCCATGGTACTTGCAGCTTTCATCTTGAAAGAGCCTATTACAGGCAAGAAGGTGCTTGGCATCGCAGCAGGTGCGGCAGGCGCATTGTTGCTCATAATGGGTAGCAATGTAGACGCAAAGCCAACAGCGAGTGCAGGCGGTAGTTACACCATTTGGGGCGATTTGTTAGTGCTATCAGCTCAGTTTTGCTACGCACTTTATATAGTGGTTTACAAGGATTTTGTTAGCAAATATTCGCTTGTCACCATCATGAAGTGGATGTTTACCTACTCGTTTATCTGTGTGCTCCCATTCTCAGCCAACGACCTCTTGGCAGTGTCGTGGCAATCACTTCATTTACAAGAGATAGCAGCATTAACATTTATCGTAGTGGGAAGCACATTCTTTAGCTATATGCTTATTGTAATAGGACAGAAAAATCTGCGTCCCACAGTAGCAGGTATGTACAACTATGTGCAACCCATTGTAGCTTGCATAGTAGCCGTTTGTTGGGGAATGGACACCTTTAATTGGATAAAAGCCATAGCCGTAGTACTGATATTTGGTGGCGTATATTTGGTAACAATAAGCCGCAACCGCCACGAGGTAGAAGCCTATGAGAGCAAAAACTCTCATAAAGAGTGAAATAAGATTTATCCCCCAAAAGGTTGGCTATATCAGAAAAATTACCGAATTTAGCATCCACAACAATAAACAGCATGCTTAGCAGATGGATAATGATTGATATTCATATCATTGCCCCCTTACCAAGCTAAGCAATCGCGCTTATTGTACCCTGCTTTCTAAAAAAGGAAGTAGAGAATAGAGTTAAATAAATCAATACATCAATATCTAAAAATGCAAGAAACAATTTTAGCTATATCGGGCAAGCCCGGTCTTTATCGTTTACTGGCTCAAGGAAGAGGCAACCTTATCGTTGAAACAATCGATGCTGCAAAAAAACGCGTTACTGCAGGTGCTCGCGACCGCGTAACATCGCTCAATGACGTGTCAATGTACACCAACGAAGACGACAAACCACTTATGGAAATTTTCCAAGCTATTGCCGACAAAGAGAATGCGCAGCCCACTGCTATTGACTACAAAAAAGCTACTAAGGCCGAATTAGCAGACTTTATGGCAAACGTATTGCCCGATTATGATCGCGACAGAGTGCACGACTCAGACATCAAAAAGCTCATCCAATGGTATAACATCCTTGTAAAGGGTGGTTACACCAAATTTGTTGATGAAGAGGCTAAAGCAGAAGCTACTGAAGCTTAATATAGCAGTAGACATTCAAAATCAATAAAAGATTTTTATGTGCTGAAAGTTCAAAAAAACTTTCAGCACATATTTTTATATCATGTTTTTTATAGTGTATGTTGAGCACCTACTTTAAAAATCAAATCTTCATAATTCGATTTTTTTTGAACAGATGATGCCTTTACTCATTTTTTTTGAAAAATGAGTATTTTGTTATTCGTTGATTATCAATTACTTATAGCTTAATACACCCATTGATCTTTTGCAAGGATACGTATTCTTGTGGTCTAATAAAGCCTTTATAAGCTCACAAAGATACGCATTCTAATGATGTAAGGATGCGTATCCTTACATCGTTAGAACATGTATCCTTGTTTTTTTAGCTATTTTTATCTACAGAAAACAAAGCTTGTGTATATCATAGTATTACAGTTTTTACTCTATTTTAAAGGTTTAAAATGTCAATAAATGTTCACAAATTTAGGCATGCAAGCTATAACATTATTGCCTATTTTGTGAGCTATAAATTGAGTGATATAAAAATAAGGTCAATAAAACCCATTGAGGTTTCATTGACCTTATTTTTAGCTATATGTTATGTAACAACGTAATTTATTATTCCCACTCAATTGTTGAGGGTGGTTTTGAAGAGATGTCGTAGCATACTCTGTTTACACCCTTTACGTGGTTAATGATGTCGTTAGACACTTTAGCCATAAAGTCGTATGGAAGGTGAGCCCAATCGGCAGTCATGGCATCGGTACTTGTAACAGCACGCAAGGCTACGGGATGCTCATAGGTACGTTAGATCGGAAGAGCACACGTCTGAACTCCAGTCACGGCTACATCTCGTA
>ERZ1024411.116-NODE-116-length-10287-cov-9.111513_pt1 | contig 10287 bp, 5 predicted proteins | sample MGYA00520784_ERZ1024411 | MGnify/ENA primary metagenome ERZ1024411 (study PRJEB33242, sample SAMEA3444280) | Homo sapiens | biome: Host associated; feature: Gastrointestinal tract; material: Stool | place: Uganda | collected 2011-01-01 ...
TGTTGTACCATTCGAGCTTGTGGTTCGAGAGCGAGAGGTCGAGCTTTGCGTGCAGACCCGCCGTGAAGTCGTGTATGCTATAGTAGCGATGGTGGAGGTTGGAGATATACATAGCCTGTTCGCCCGACGCCATCTTTACGGAGTTGTACGTGCGCTCGGTGCCACGGAAGGTGTTCTGCACACTTCCGGCAAGCATCACGCCGATACGGTCTTTCCAGAAGCGGTCGCCGATGCTGAGACCGCCGATGAAGTTGGGCGCCGGCGCAGTATGGCTCTTCAGCTGCACAGGTCCGTTGCTGAAGTCGGAAGCCGAAGCCTTATAGTCTGAGCCGAACGCCTCGTAGGGCGAACGGTGGGTATAGTCGGAGCGGTTGGTCGTGAGATAGTCTCTTGCGCCGCTCCAGAAGTAGTCGCTCATGCCTACGGCGGCGTTAGCCTGCAACTGGAAGCGTGCGGGCGCATCCTTCATCACCATGTCGACCACTCCACCTGCGGCGTCGCCCTCCATGTCGGCAGTAAGCGACTTCGAAACCACGAGGCGGTCCATCAGGTCGGACGGGAAGATGTTGAGCGGAACGTAGCGGTTCTTGTCGTCGGGGCTCGGTATCTTCACACCGTTCACGAGCGTATAGTTGTAGCGCTTGTCCATGCCTCGGAGTATGGCGTACGAAGCCTCGCCCGAAGCGTCGTGCTCCATGGTCACGCCCGACACGCGCTGAAGCACGCTCGCCACATTCACGTCGGGCGAGAGCTGTATGCTCTGCTGGCTCATCACGTTGAGCACGCTCGCCGCATTTTTCACCGTCTCGACGGCGCTGCGGTCGGAGCGATACTCGCGATGTCCGGTTACTACGACCTCGCCCAACTGCTGCAAGTCCTCGTCGAGAGCTATAGAGAGCTGTCCGTCCTTGCCTTTCTCGTTGCCCTTGTCGTAGTCTTTCGCCACGTCTACCACCATCTCCTTCGTCTTGTACGCCATGTATGAGACTACAAGTGTGTAGCGACCGCGGTCGGGCAGTTCGTGCAGCGTGAAGGTGCCGTCCAGTCCGGTAGTCGTACTGATGCTCGGCAGCTCCTTCACTCTGATAACGGTGCCGATAAGCGGCTCGCCGGTCTTGTGGTCCTTGACGATGCCGTCGAGCGTGTGCGCTGTTATGGCAGAGGTAGCAGCCGTGAGGAGTGCCGCTGTGAATAAGAATCTCTTCATGCTATTTCGACTTTGTTATCGTGTGAATAATCTTTCCGTCCTTGTCTATCATCGACATCTTCAGCTGCTTCTTGTCTACGGTGAACACAGAGAAGCCGTCGGCAGAGCTGCAGAACACCGTGCCGTCGATAGGCTTCACGGGACGCGCCAACGACGACGACGAGTTGACTACGTAGTCGATATTGTCACCCTTCTTCTGTATGTGTTGGAAGTTGTGGATGTGTCCGCAGGCGTATATAGCCACGTTGTTATATTTGTGAAGCACGGGCAGCAGACGCTTCTGCATGTCGAGACGCTCGCTCTCCTTCTTGTTGGTGTCGGCATATATCGGGTGATGACCCATCACAACCACCCAGTCTTCCTTGGCGTTGCGCAGCGTCTCGTCGAGCCACGCCAGCTGCGCCTCAGCGTCCTGCTTGCAGGCGTCGGGATAGACGCTCGAATTCTTACGATAAGAGTCGATGAGCGGTGTTGTGTCGAGCATCACAATGCGCACGGAAGTGTTGCCGTGCTTGAACACCTTAGTATAATACCTGGCAGACATCATCCATCGGCGGCTCACCTTGCCGTAGTCCATGAAAGCCTGCGTATTGCCGCGATACTCGTGGTTGCCGCAAACTGGGAACCAGTCGAGCATAAGGTCGGGATGCGAGTAAACCAGCTCGTAGTTGGTCATCCAAAGCGGGTCCTGCAGCGACGCAACACCATTGAAATGATGAATGTCGCCCGCAGCAAACACACACTCAGGGTCAACCACTCCCGCCATTTCGCCCATCAGTTCGGCTATCGGCTTCTGGTCGTAATAGCCGTTGCGTCCCATGTCGTTGGTCATATAGAGCGTCACGTCGCCCTTCAGCTGCTGCCACTCGGCACGCACGTCGTCAGCAATCGGTTGCGCTACGGCAGCCGTTGTCACCTTCGCCTTGCAACACGCCTGCGCTCCGTCTGCGCTCTGCGCCTGCATGCCCATAGAACCTAAAAACATCATTGCGGCCAATGACCACACAGCCATCGTTCTTCCGCCGCCTACTCTCGCTACTTTCTTTTTCATATTTAATGCTTATTTAGTAAAAAAGTGTTTAAATTTCGGGTGCAAAAGTAAGGATATGGTGTGTCAAAGAAGTTACAGAAGTTTTATAAAAGGGATAAAAAGCGAGAGAGCAGATAGCTTTTAGTTCCGAATAGATTGATTAAATAAGGTTAACGGCGGTAAGAAAGCGAGCGCTTTTTTTTGTTGTGCATGTTGAAAATTGTAGTTTTACAACAGATTATCAACATATATTATGAGACGAACAGATTGTTTAATGGTATGGTTAGTGGCGTTGCTCGTTGGCTGCTCGGCGCTGACGAGCTGCTCCGAACAAAAGAAGCGGACGCGTAAAGCCGCCGTAAAGGTGGAGACCCTCACCATAGGAGGCTCCAACGCCAGCGGCAAGACAAAAGACTACGTAGGCACTATAGAAGAGAAGACGGGGGCGACGCTTAGTTTCGAACTGGGCGGCAACATCACGAGCATACACGTGGACGAAGGCGACAGAGTGAGCAAGGGACAGGTGCTCGCCACCATCAACCCCACTACGCTCAACGAGACGCATCGCGGAGCGCTGAGCACGCTGAAGCAGGTGCAGGACGCCTACCGTCGTTTTCAGCCGCTGCACAAGGCGGGCACCATATCCGACATCAAATGGGTGGAGATAGAGAGCAAACTGGAGCAGGCGAAAGCCGCCGAAGCCATAGCTCGCCAACAGCTCACGCACACCAGCATCAGGGCGCCCTTCAACGGGGTGGTAGCCTCGAAGCAAGCCGACATGGGCACGTACGTGCTGCCGGGACAGCCGGTTCTGAAGATAGCCGACGTGAAGGCTGTGAACGCTAAGCTGTCAGTGCCGGAAGCAGAGATATCGCATCTGCACATAGGCGACAAGGTGCGTGTGAGCGTAGGCGCATTGGGCGACGCCGTGTTCTGGGGCACGATAAGCGAAAAGGGCATCGACGCCAATCCTATCTCGCACACGTACGACGTGAAGGTGGGCATAGAGAACACGGGCAGACGCCTTCTGCCGGGCATGGTGTGCAACGCGCAGGTGACAAGCGGCGATACGCAGCCGGCACAGATCGCGATTCCGGCGAAATGCATTGAGCTCGATACAGACAACACCCGCTTTGTATGGACCGTCGTAAAGGGCAAAGCCCACCAGCAACACGTTGAGGTTGGCGGTTTCTGCAACAACGACATTATTGTTCTTTCAGGCCTCGGCGCGGGCGACGAGGTGATTGTCGGCGGACAGCAGAAGGTGTCGGAAGGCATGAGGGTATGCGCCGGCAAGAACGTTGAAAGATAAAGCGAAGGGAGGAGACACATGGAAACAAGCAAACAGGAGTCGGCCCTACGCTTTCATATAAAGCGACGCTTGACAAGGAAACCAAGCCGCATGATAAAGCGCTCGTTCATCGAGTCGGCTATGTGCAACCACAACATCGTGCTGCTGCTTGTCGGCATGCTCGTCGTGTTGGGCATGACCGGACTCGCCGTAATGCCGAAGGAGGAGATGCCGCAGTTCACGGTGCGCCAGGGCGCATGTGTGGCAGTCTACCCCGGAGCCACGTCGTCGGAAGTGGAAGAGCGGGTGGCTAAACCGCTCGAGAATTTCATCTTCGGCTACAAGGAGGTGAACAAGAAGAAGACGTACACGCAGAGCAAGGACGGCATGCTGATAGTGTTCATCGAGCTGAACGACAACGTGGAAGACCGCGACGCCTTCTGGAGCAAGTTCAAGCACGGCCTGCAGGCGTTCAAGGCCCAGCTGCCGGCAGGCGTGCTGGCGCTGCAAGCCGTAGACGACATAGCCGACACCTCTGCCCTGCTCATCACGATGGAGAGCAAGCAGAAGACATACCGCGAACTGAACACGTACATAGACGACCTGAAGGACCGCCTGCGGCGTATAGACGCGATATCGAACCTGCGCACGTACGGCTTGCAGAACGAGCAGATAAGCATATATCTCGACCAGAACAAGCTGGCCAAGTACGGCACCGGTCCGTTCAAGATTCTTAACGACCTGGCGCTGCAGGGCTTCACCGCCGTGAGCGGAAGTATAGATACGGGCAGCCTGAACATGCCTATACACGTAGACGACTCGTACAACAACGAGCGCGATGTGGCTGAACAGATTGTATACTCGGACGCCAAAGGCAACATCGTGCGACTGAAAGACATAGCACGCATCACGCGAGAATATCCGAAGCAGGACAAATACATAGAAAGCAACGGCAACAAATGTGTGCTGCTGTCGATAGAGATGCGACCGGGCAACGACATCGTGAAGATGGGCAACGACGTTCGCAAGACACTTGCCGAGTTCGAGCAGACGCTGCCCGACGATGTGCGCCTCAACACCATCACCGACCAGAGCCGGGTGGTGAGCGAGTCGGTGCTCAACTTCCTGCGCGAGCTGCTCATCTCGGTTGTCTCGGTGATTGTGGTGGTAGTGTTGCTCATGCCGCGCCGCGTTGCTGAGGTGTCGGCGCTGAGCATTCCTATCACTATCTTCTCTTCCGTAGGCGTATTCTATCTCTTCGGCATGGAACTGAACACGGTGACGCTCGCCGCACTCATCGTGACGCTCGGCATGGTGGTGGACGACTCGGTAGTCATCATCGACAACTACATGGAGAAACTGGGGCACGGCATGTCGCGCTGGCATGCAGCCATCGCTGCCCCCCGCGAATTCTTCATGTCGGTGCTTTCTGCCACGCTGAGCATATCGCTCACCTTCTTCCCCTTCCTCATAACCATGCACGGCGATATGGGCGACTTCGTGAAGTCGTTCCCCTGGGCTATGTTCATCATCCTCAGCATCTCGCTCTCGGTGTCGATAGTGCTCACGCCTTACCTGCAGTACACATTGATACATAAGGGCATCGACACCAATCCCAAGCCCGACGCGCGCAAGAAGCCTCTCGACTATCTGCAGACGGGCTACACATGGCTGCTCAATCGCTGCTTCGCACATCCGTGCGCCACGCTTGCTACGGGTGGGGCGCTGGTAGCCGCAGGCGCTGTGCTCTTCGTAAAGCAGCCGCAGCGAATGATGCCGGTAGCCGAGCGCAACCAGTTTGCCGTGGAGTTCTATCTGCCTAACGGCACGACGGCGAAGCGCACGGCGGAAGTGGCCGACTCTATGGCGCAGATACTGCAGCGCGACCCGCTCGTAACGTCTGTGACTACGTTCATCGGGCAGGGATCGCCGCGCTTCCACACCACTTACGCGCCGCAGATAGGCGGACCGAACTTCGCACAGTTCATCGTGAACACCGCAAACAACGACGCTACGGAGAAAGTGCTCGACAAGTATGCCGACAGATACTCCGACTATTTCCCCGACTGCTACGTACGCTTCAAGCAGATGGACTACAACTCTGCCACCTACCCCATCGAGATAAGGGTGAGCGGCGACAGTATAGGACGTCTGAAGCAGGAGGCAAAGAAGGTGGAGGCGTGCATGCGCAGCATCGAGGGCATACATCTTGTGCGCACCAACTACGAGGCTCCGCTGCCTTGCGTAAGGATAACGCCCGACGAGACCGAGGCAAACCGACTGGGTGTGAACAAGACTATCCTTTCAGCCAATCTTGCCATACACTTCGGCGACGGTCTGCCGATGTCTACACTTTGGGAGGGCGACTATCCGGTGAAGATGGTGCTGAAGTCGGAGAACGACAGCGACCTTAACAACGAGTACATACCCGTAATGGGCGGCACAGCGAGCGTTCCGCTTCGCCAACTGGCAAAGATTGCGCCCGACTGGCAGGACGGAAGCATAGTGCGTCGCAACGGCGTGCGCACCATCTCTATCATCGGCGAGCCGATGCGCGGATACAATGCCGACAAATTGTCGGCTGAGCTTGAGGACGAGCTGCAGAAGCGCTGCCCCACTCTCACTTGGGAGATGGGCGGAATGGTGGAGAAGGACGCCGAGACATTGCCGCAGGTGATGTCGGGCGTGATGATAGCCGTGCTTGTCATCTTCTTCATCCTGCTCTTCCACTTCAAGCGCATCAGCCTGGCGCTGGTGAACCTTTCCTCAATGTCGCTCTGCATATTCGGTGCAGCCGTCGGCCTGTGCATAACGGGCTATGACGTGAGCCTTACGTGCGTGCTCGGCGTAGTGAGTCTGATGGGCATCCTTGTGCGCAACGGCATCATCATGATCGACTATGCCGAAGAGCTGCGACGCGAGAAAGGACTCTCCGTGCGCGATGCTGCTTTCCAGGCAGGCGAACGCCGCATGCGCCCAATCTTCCTCACTTCGGCTGCGGCTTCTGTAGGAGTGCTGCCGATGATGCTCGAGAACAACACGCTATGGTCGCCGATGGGCGCTGTCATCTTCTTCGGCACGCTCATCTCAATGGTGCTCATCGCCACCGTTCTGCCTATACTCTACTGGCTCGTGTTCGACAAGCACGGCAAGTACAGCTTACGCAGAAAGGCAAGTGCCGAGCATAATTAAAAAAATATTGGTTAGCGTGTTTGCGTTATCTGTTTGAGAAATGCGACATAGCCGAGTCTTCTGTTGTCGAATGGTCTCTGCGTGGCATCACGACTCCGTTAGGTGTGGCAAGTTACCAGTTGCAGGAGGTTTATGAACGCACATTGCTTGAAATAAAGCAGGAAGCCTCAGAAGAGAACGCTTCAGAAGATGAAAAATAAATAATAGAATGTAACAAAATGGACTTATCAAAACACTTTGTTTTACTCAATGGGGAGCCTAAGACCTTACAAATAGACACCATACAAAAAAATGGGAATACAGGTTACAGTGTGCGTTTCAAAAACAACGGACGTACATATAACTATGCCTATAGCAAAGTAACTTGGCTCAGTACTCCTGAGTGGAAAGACCCCACACAATGTAAGGTATATATAAATGGAACATTGACACAAAATATAAGAGAAATATGGCGCTTCGACAATAACGGACATAGCTATTGGAGAATTATCTTTAACAATAATTTTGTATTGGATGATGCTTCTGGAAAAATCACAGTAGCACAATCCTGCCTACAAGAAACAGCCGCAAAGGATGTCCTTACCTACATGAAAAACGTGGCAACTATCAATCCTTTAGGCAGAGATGAACAGAATCATGAGGGAACACTATCGCAGATTTATAACAGTGTAGATTTTATTGATAAAGAGACAGCAGCTGCTTGCTACCTCAACCCTGCTAACAACAAGCCTAAGAAACGTTGTCATGCCGACTTGGTTTTTCCTTTTGGATGTAATACCAGCCAAAAGATTGCTGTAGCCAATGCCTTTGAACATCAAATAAGTGTCATCCAAGGTCCTCCTGGTACGGGTAAGACACAAACCATTTTGAACATTATCGCAAACATCATTAGACAAGGTAAAACGGTGATTGTTGTCTCTAACAACAATTCTGCTACAGCAAATGTGTTTGAGAAACTGGAAAAATATGGTATTGGCTTTATAGCAGCCTCACTTGGTAACAAAGACAATAAAACTGCATTCATTGCTAATCAACCCATAATACCCACAGATCTTAATACGTGGGGGTTAGAACTCACAACCTATTTTAAAGTGATACAGCACTTACATACTACCTCGCAACACTTAGACAAGGTTTATGAATTACAGAATGAACGTGCATTACTATTGCAAGAGCAACAAACGATAGGATTGGAGTGGAAACACTTCTGTAAGAACAATGGTATTGATGAAAATATAGAATTAGAAAACCATATCAATTCAAAGCGTATCTTATCCATTTGGCTAAGTTGCCAAACATGGACAGATGATAAGTATGTAAAATATACTCACGGAATTGGCAAATTAAAAGAACAAATCAAATGGTGGTGGATGAAATGGACATGTACCAACAGACTTCATATACAAAACAAAATTGACAAGAACAATTTGGCACCATTTATCTTAGAACTTCAAACTTTATACTACAAAAATAAGATTCTGGAAATCGAGCAACGTATAGAAACAATCAATCAAGAAATGGCTTTATATGATGCAAATGCATTGACTAATAATTTAGTCAAAGATTCCATGACACTCTTAAAATCGTCATTATACGACCATTATAAAGACCGAGAGAGAGTAGTTTTCACCGATACCAAGGACATGAAAAGACAAGGTGTGATGATGAAGAATGAATATCCTGTAATACTCAGCACCACTATGTCTGCACGTTCATGTGTATTTGCAGATGAACCATACGATTATATCATTATGGATGAAGCATCGCAAGTTTCATCAGAAACAGGAACTTTAGCTCTTACCTGCGCAAAGAATGCCGTTATTGTAGGAGATACGAAGCAATTGCCTAATGTGGAAACAGAAGAGGATAGAAAAAAGTTGCAGACCATTGCTAAACCTTATAACATATCAGATGGCTACGACTGTTCAAAGTATAGTTTTTTAGAATCAATACTAAAAGTTATACCCGATATAACAGAAACAATGCTTCGAGAACACTATCGTTGTCATCCGCGTATAATCAACTTTTGCAATCAAAAGTTTTATGGTGGCAACCTGCTTATCATGACAGAGGATAAAGGTGAAGAAAATGTATTAACAGCCATAAGAACCGTTAAGGGTAATCATGCAATTAATCATCTCAACCAGCGAGAGATAGATGTGGTGAAGAACGAACTATTACCGAGCAGCAGTATCGGCATTGTAACCCCATACAATAATCAAGTGGACGCTTTCCGCCAACAGCTGAATGATATAAAGATCGGAACAATACACAAATACCAAGGTCGTGAAGAAGACACTATTATCATGAGCGTTGTAGACAATCAGATTTCTGAGTTTGCCGATGACGCAAAGATGTTAAATGTAGCAGTATCAAGAGCACGAAAGCATTTCTGCCTCGTTATGACCGGAAATGAGCAAGCAAAGCACCGCAACATTATGGATTTGTTGGACTATATTGCCTACAACAACTGTACTGTGACAGAAAGCAAACTGGCATCTATTTTCGACTATCTATATGACCAATATACAGAACAAAGAATAAACTTCCTCAAAAATCATCCACAAATTTCTGATTATGCGTCGGAAAATCTTACATATTCACTGATATGCGAGGTGTTGGCATCTAATCCTGATTATAGTTGTATGAAGGTGTTGTGCCATATTCCTTTACGACAAGTTATAAAAAATACATCACTGATGTCGGCAGAAGAATTAAAATATGCTGCAAACTATAACACACATCTTGATTTTCTTATAATCAACCGTATAGGGAAGCAACCCGTACTTGCCATAGAAACAGATGGATATTCGTACCACAATGAAAAAACAATACAGCATCATCGTGATATAATGAAAGACCATATTCTATCAAAGTATGGTCTACATCTACTACGTCTCTCAACAAAAGGCAGCGGTGAACGAGAAAAGATCGTAACAGCACTGAATAAAATTGATAATATACAATCATCTAAAAGATGCTGAGCATGTGCTCGCACCCCGAGTTCGACGACGAGATGCTGCCACTCAGCAAGGAGATGCGCTTGAAGGCGCAACGCTTCGTGAGGGAGTTATCTGTGGAAGAACAGCAATTCCACAGAACGCACGAACACACAAAACGTTGCTGCGGAGTATATTCTCCCACAGAACACGCGGTTTAGCTTTTTACCCTTTTACTTTTAAAAGTTAGTCGGCTAAGCAGTTCGATGCCATAGACCGGCCAGAGCGGCACCTTGCGCACGTTTGTCCTGACGGCAGGTATGTCGAGCAGCATGAAGAGCACAGCTACGCTGCCACTTATCCACACCACGATGCCGTACACCTGCTTTATAGCTACACCCATCATGCTATGAGCATAACCGTTCATTAAGCCGGCGAAGTCGGTTGTGGCGGGGTTGACGCTCAGCAGCGTTATGTGCTGGGCGTAGCGCGCCATGTCGTCGTTCATCAAGCGGGGGAAACCCCTTGGGGTTATGTCGTTGCCCGCACGGGAGAATACACCCCCGAAATCCACTCACCGGCCCATCCCCTATGCCGCCTTTTTACTTTCCAAAAAAAAAAACGCATA
>ERZ1024411.119-NODE-119-length-10132-cov-7.275677_pt1 | contig 10132 bp, 9 predicted proteins | sample MGYA00520784_ERZ1024411 | MGnify/ENA primary metagenome ERZ1024411 (study PRJEB33242, sample SAMEA3444280) | Homo sapiens | biome: Host associated; feature: Gastrointestinal tract; material: Stool | place: Uganda | collected 2011-01-01 ...
ATTGCAAGTGTTTTGTGTTGGCCTTGGGTCGGAGTATATGGGTATATGCCATTTCCAGACACGCTCCCGCTCGTGAAAGTGCGTAGCGGACACTAAGTTCACTGCCTCACTTCGTGAGGTGCGTTCACTAAGTGCCGACGCACTTCCAACGGTCTGAAAATGACATATACCCATATACTCCGACCACCTCCCCACAAACACTTGCTCGGTTCCTATGGAACCATCGCGCCCTCGACAGGAAATTTACCTGCCCCGACTTCGGCACCATCGCCCACCGCGGGAACACTGTCTCCAGCCCCGCCTCCGCCAAAGCGGACAGGGGAAGTGACAGCGTAAGGGGGCAGGGTGTGTATATGCTGTAGCGTAAGACCGTTGGAAAGGCGTCGGCACTTGGCAAACGCATCTCACGAAGTGAGACAGTGCGCCTAGTACCGCTACGCCTTTCCACGAGCGGGAGCGTGTCTTACGATACAACATATACACACTCTGCCCCGTCCGTCTGCCACTTTTCCCTTAGTCTGTCAACCTGTGCAGCAGCGACATCTTCATATCATAATATGCAGGGCTCATGTCGAGATAGTGGTTATGAGGATTCTCAAATCTCTGCTCCTCTTCCCATATATTATCAGTGAGCTGATCCTGAACATACTTCTTAATCTCATCAATAGATACCCTGTCCATTACACGCTTGCCGTTCTTTACAACAAGCTGCTGTAATTCTACTGCTGTACAGTTTTCAAAATATCTGTTCTTCCAAGGCTTTACAGGGTCTACATAACGGTATGGCTGTGAAAGGTCAACTTCTTCGTCTGCCCCTGCTATAAGGTCTGCTATTGCCTTCTTATTTTCATCATATATTCTGTAAACCTTCTTAAGTCCCGGATTAGTTATCTTCTCAACATTTTCAGAAATCTTAATTCTTGGCTGGAATACTCCGTCCTCTTCTACTGCCGCAATCTTGTATACAGCACCAAATACAGGATCAGACTTGGCTGTTATAAGTCTCTCGCCAACGCCAAAGCTGTCAATGCAGCCGCCCTGCTCCAAGATTGACATGATAGTCCATTCATCAAGGCTGTTTGAAACAACAATCTTGCAATCATTAAGACCTGCATCATCAAGCATTTTTCTTACCTTCTTAGACAGGTATGCAAGGTCACCACTGTCAAGACGGATGCCCTTAAGACGCTTGCCCATTGGCTCAAGCACTTCCTTTGCACATCTGATGGCATTAGGAATACCTGATTTAACAACATCATAAGTATCTACAAGAAGCACAGTTGCATCCGGGTAATTCTCTGCATAATGCTTAAATGCTTCAAATTCATCACGATAAAACATTACCCAGCTGTGTGCCATTGTTCCACTGATTGGAATATTAAACATCTGACCGGCAAGAACAGTCGCTGTTCCAACTGCACCACCTATATAAGCTGCTCTTGCACCATATACTGCTGCATCCATGTTATGTGCACGTCTTGCACCGAAATCTGATACAGCACGTCCCTTAGCTGAACGTACGATTCTTCTTGTCTTAGTTGCAATAAGAGACTGGTGGTTAACCTGAAGAAGAATTGCAGTCTCAACAAGCTGTGCATCAAGTAACGGTGCAACAACAGTAATTACAGGTTCATTAGGGTACATAATAGTTCCTTCTGGAAATGAATATATATCTCCCCTGAACTTAAAATCAGCAAGATATGCAAGGAATTCCTCTCCGAAAAGTCCCTGTCCTCTTAAATACTCAATGTCATCATCATCAAAATGCAGATTCTCAATATATTCAATAATCTGTTCAAGACCTGCAAATATAGCATAGCCGGCATTATCAGGATTCTTTCTGTAGAACACATCAAATGCAACCTTTCTTTCCTTGTCCTCATCCTTAAAATAACCATTAGCCATTGTAAGTTCATAAAAATCCATGACCATTGTAAGATTTCTCTCATCAAACTGTTTCTTCATAACTACTCCTTTTTCAAAGAAAAATGTACTATTCATCAATTCTAAGTTCTCTGGTTGTTATTGTTATCTGCATATCACAATCTGAAAGATGTTCACAATTCACTTCCATCCCATACACAAGATATATACTTATTGTATCCTCAGTTCGCTCAATTTCAAGACTTTTTGTAATAATCCCCAGACTCATATTTCCATAAGGTGTCTGGTAATAAGTCATATTTTTACTGCCCATGGTAAACCTCATCTTCGTAGATACAACGCCTTTCTTTGTCACCTCTACGCTGTCACCATCAATCTTGATTATGCTGTTTGACCGTTCCTGTGAATCATCATATACTTCCTCATACCGTATATATTCCTTGCCGTTAACAACTGAGTATGTGCCGACATTTATAACCTCAACCTCATCGTCCTGTGACTCAATTACTTCAACCTCTTCACCATCACACGAGGCTTCCTCGTCCATTGTTCCCGTATATAAGCCTTTAATCTTAATAAAGACCTTATCCTTATTATTCAATCGTCCTTCCTCCACTGACTGCTTATAATCCAAGCAGTTCATTTATAAATGTTAAATATTTGAATCTTACTTTACAGCCCTTATCGGTTACTATCTTATATTCTTCGTCTGTAAGAACTCCCGCAAGCTTTTCCTTAGAATCTTCTGGAACTACGCCATACACTGCATCCACAAAGCATAGCGGCGGATACAGCACGCACCACCAGTTCTTCCCCTCTGCCTCTCCTATGTCAACTCTGAAAGCCTCATAGTATCCTGCTGGAAATGTGACATCTCCGTAAGACTTCACTGGAAAATAACTTCTCTCAAAATATACACTGACATCTTCCATAATTCCATTGTCACGCAATGTTTTAATTGCAACATTTCTGATATTATCACTCTCCGCCTTCAATATTTCTCTTGACTGCGAAAGTGACTCCGAATCTGAAAGTGCCGGTCTTATGTAATCAACTACAGCTTCCTTAACCTTAAGCTTAACCTCCTGGTCTTCCTGTGAATCACTGTTGGCCCTCACATGGAATCTGATAATACTCTCTGAGATACCTTCCGTAACCGCCTCTAAATTCCCGGCATAAGATACCCTGTAATATCCAACCAGTCCACTGACTGCAATAATAACAATAAGCAGAATACAAAGTTTCTTTTTCATACATACCTCCCTGTTTTACAAAGCAGATTACGACTGCTGCCAGCTCATCTGCCCCGCATTTATATCTTCATATCAGGGAGTATATCCATATATTTCCATTATAAACATTAATATAAAACAAAGGCTGGCACCAAAAGCCAGCCTCCATGTAACCTTAGTATTATTTGTTAAGAAGTCTGATAATACCCTTTTCCTGATTAGTAATATGCTGTCTTATAACAGTCTTAGTATTCTCCTCATCTTTCTTAGAAAGCTTGTCAATAATGTCATTATGTTCACTTATAAGGATAGAATGTGCTCTCGCGTCCTTAACATACTCAAGTCTGTATCTGTACATCTGCTCTCTTAAATTATTAATAATCTGAATAAGTCTCTGATTATCTGTCATTGCATATATAATATCATGGAAATTCACATCAGCATCTACAATTGCAACCACATCCTTAGATATAATTGCTGCTTCGAATCTCTTATTTGCCATCTTAAGTTCTTCAATACGATCCGGAGTAACGTTGCGGCATGCAAGTGTTGCTGCAAGCTCCTCAAGTGCTGCTCTTACCTCAAGAACATCTCTCATGTCCTTCTCTGTTATATGGGCAACCTCTGCTCCCTTTCGTGGAATCATTATAACAAGCCCCTCCAGTTCGAGCTTTCTGATTGCCTCTCTTATAGGAGTTCTGCTCACTCCAAGCTTATCGGCGAGTTGAATTTCCATAAGCCTTTCACCCGGCTCCATCTCACCACGGAGAATTGCCTGTCTTAAAGTATTAAAAACTACATCTCTTAATGGGAGATAGTCATTAACATCCATCTTAAGTTCACCTTTCATATAAAACCTTGCCTTTCTCTATTACTCTGAATGTGTATTATTTCCATATATATTATGGTGTAAATGTTTCCGTTGTATACACCTGCCTTGCCTCGCCCTTCTGTCTTAAGAACTGCTGACAGGCTATCATTGATTGTTCATCTGGAAATATTCCAAAAACTGTCGGTCCGCTGCCACTCATCATGGCATTAATTGCACCATGTTCTATCATATCTTTCTTAATGCTGTCAATGACAGGATACAACGGCACTGTAACTGACTCTAACACATTTCCCATTCTTGAAGCAACAAGTGCAACATCCTTTAACTTAATAGCCTCAATTATTCCATCTATATCCGGATGCTGCTTAACATCTGTGTTATCCAGTTTCTCATACACAAGCTTAGTTGATACATTTACCGGAGGCTTTGCTATAAGAATATGACAAAATGGCATATCCGGAAGCCTTGTAAGCTTCTCTCCAATTCCTTCAGCTAATGCTGTTCCTCTCATAAGACAGTATGGAACATCTGCCCCTATCTCAACACCAAGCTTCATAAGCTCTTTCATTGGAACATTAAGCTCGAAAAGCCTGTTCATTCCAAATAACGCACATGCCGCATCACTTGAACCTCCAGCCATTCCTGCCGCAACCGGAATGAATTTATTAAGATCAACTTCAATTCCACCATCCAGCTTATACTTATTCTTCATAAGCATAATTGCCTTATAAACAAGATTATTCTCATTCACAGGTAGAAATCCTATATTAGTCTTAATTCTTATCTCTTCCTCCGGAATCCTTGTCATTATAATACGGTCATACAAACCAACCGTCTGCATTACCATTCTTACATCATGATATCCGTTCTCGCGTCTTCCAATAACATCAAGTCCAAGATTAATCTTGGCTCTTGCCTTTAATCTGATACTTTCCATATATTACCTAACCTTGTATACAAAATCCATTTTCAAAACTATTATATTAAAGATATTGTATGAAATCAAGTACAATCTCAAAATGCTTCATTCTTACGGTATTTATGCGGAGATATGCCCTTTGCTTTCCTGAATGCATCTCCAAAATAATTGCTGTCATTAAAACCGCATTCAAATGCGATATCAGTAATAGACTTATTCGTTTCAAGCAGCAGATTGCAGGCATTCTGAATTCTCACATTAATAATGTATTCCTTAAAACCGAACCCCGTTGCAGTCTTGAATTTCTTTGAAAGATATGACCTGCTAAGATTAAATTTATCTGCAACATACTCTAAAGACAGATTATCTGCATAATGTTCATATATATATGTGGCAACTTCCTGAATAATCCTGTTATCCACATCAATTTCCTTAATAACATTTTCCTCATAATTCTTACAGCGGATAATAAACAGCAGAAGTTCAATTAGTCCAACCTTTATAAATGCCGGCGACAGCTCATCAGGAGAATCATTTTCAAATAGCAGTTTATCAAGCAGGGCAACAACATAATCTCTTCTCTTTTCAGGAATATTAACAACTCCAGGCTTCATGCAGTTTTCCATAAGTTCCTTTCCGGTCTGGTTCTGAATCCATTCAGTTGCATCATTTCTAAAGCTTATAACAATTCTTTCATGCATTCCTTTTCCATTATAAGTTGTCCGGTGAAGACATCCGCTTGGAACAATAACAAGATCACCCTTTCCGAACTTATAAATGTTGTGGTCAATAAAACTTGTACACTCTCCGCTCGAAAGATAGAATATCTCATTAAACGGATGCACATGTGCCCCTACCCCTGCAGAACAACCTGTATTGCTCCTTTTTATCCTCTTAATATCAAAATCCTTTGACATATCCTGGAACATATAATCTCTCCTTATCTCAAACACATTTGCGTCTATTATAGTAATTTTTCTGTATTATAAAGAATATTTTTTTGTTTAATTGTAGAAATCACTGTTTTTTATGCTTATATTATGTATAAAAGACTTTGAAATGTCAACAAAAAATCAGTGTTTTGATTATTTTTCTGTATTAAGAAGCATTTTCAACACATTTATTAAGATAAGGGGGCTTATCATGGCAAAACCAATAAGTGAAGATAAAAGAAATATGATTCTTAATGGTAATCTCTTTCATGCAATTCTTATGCTTGCGATTCCTGTTATGATCAATAGTTTTATCCAGTCAATGTACAATCTTACAGATACTTTCTGGCTTGGAAGAATAGGTACTGAGAACCAGTCGGCTATCACGCTTGTTTCTCCTTTTCAGAATATCCTGATTAACTTCGGTAACGGCATAACAACTGCAGGTGCAATCCTTATATCACAGTACCTCGGTGCAAGAGAGGATAAACAGGCTAATTCAATGGCTAACCACATCTGCCTGACTTCACTGGGATTTTCAGTATTGTGTGCGCTTATCTGCTGGCTTGTCTCTCCGGGACTTGTAAAGTGGCTCGGTGCAGAAGGAAATATATATAAATACGGACTTACATACATAAGAATTGTAGTACTTGATCTGCCTTTTCTGTTTACCATTAACCTTTTCACATCAGTCAAACAGTCTCAGGGCGACACAGTAAAACCAATGCTTCTTAACATTCTCGGCGTTGTTATCAACCTTATATTAGACCCGTTATTCCTTATGGTTTTCAAATGGGGTATCGGCGGCGCAGCACTTGCCACCCTGCTTGCCAAGATTCCATGCGCAGTTGTCGCACTTATCGTACTTACAAGACCAGGACAGCTTATCAGAATTAATTTCAGGGGATTTAAGTTTGATAAAAGCAAGATGGGTTCGATTGTAAAAATCGGACTTCCTACAGCAATCGGCGGAAGCACCATGCAGCTCGGATTCCTTCTTATGACTAAAAATGTTAATGCTTACGGTTTTATTGCTACAAGTGCTTACGGTATCGGAAACAAGATAAACAGTATCATCACAATGCCTGCAAATGGTATCGGCTCCGCCATATCAACTATCGTTGGGCAAAATATTGGTGCTGATCAAAAAGACAGAGCAGATAAAGCTTACCATTATGCTCTCCGCATGGGTGCACTGTTCCTGTTATTCTTTGGTTTGATTCTGTCAAGAAGATTTATATCTCAGGCTATGGTAACATTTTTCTCAACTGATGAAAGAGTTATTCCGCTGGCAACAGATTTCCTATCACTTATGGCATTCTGGTGCTGGAGTAATGCATTTTACAATGTCACACAGGGACTTTTTCAGGGAAGCGGCCACACCATGATTACCATGATTGTAGACGCTTCAAGAATCTGGATATTCCGTCTGCTTACACTCTGGGTATGTGCAAATGTATTTAATATGGGAGTTGCTTCCGTCTGGTATGCAGTCGTAATCAGTAACGGAACCTCTGCAGCCATACTCTATGCACTATACTGGACAGGAATATGGAAAAAATCCACTATAAAAATTGAGAAAACAGAGGGTTAATTATTCTAAAGCATTTACCGATATACACATTACAGGAATACTGTAATATTATTCTATCCAAGGAGGGATATTATGTCATTAAACGGAGTTAATACTAATTATCAGACTTATGAAACTGGCACTTATTCAGGTAACAGCAAGAAAACTTCTTCTAAAGAAGCAGAAAAGTCTACAGGTTATTCTGATGTAGCAGCAACTTACGAACATTCTTCTAAATCCGCTGATTCTACAACAACAGTTAATAAGAAAGCTTCTAACGCTTCTGTTGTTGCACAGTTAAAGGCTGATCAGGAAACACGCATGGCTCAGATGCAGAGCCTCGTTACTAAGATGTTCTCTAAGCAGGGAATCATTATCGGAACTGCAGATGATATGTGGAAGGCACTTGCAGGAGGCAATTTCACAGCAGATGCTGACACTATTGCACAGGCTAAGGAAGATATTTCCGAAGACGGTTACTGGGGTGTTAAGCAGACATCTGAAAGAATCTTCTCATTTGCACAGGCACTCGCAGGTGATGATGAAGAGAAGATGACTAAGATGAAAGAAGCATTTGAAAAGGGCTTTAAAGAAGCTACTAAGACATGGGGTAAAGAACTTCCAGGTATTTCTCAGGACACAAGAGATGCTGTCCTTAAGAAATTCGATGATTACTTTGCCGGAAAGAATTCATAAAATAACATTTTCAGAGGTACAGTTTTTGAATCCTGTACCTCTTCTTTTATCTAAGCCTTCACAAGAAGCAGCTTTGTTCCCCGTGGTATAACCACAGATTCTGACAATCCGTCAGAACATTTTGGATTGCTCGCCTTAATGGACTCTGCTGTTGTATGGTACATTTTAGCAACATCCCATAATGTTTTAGTGCCATCTGCAATATATCCGGTCATTGACGGCATCTGTGACAAATCAAGCTTTTCATCCGCAATATATGCACTCTTTATTCCACAATATTCAAAGTTCCTGAAGCAGATCACATCCAGTGATACTGATGCTTTAACCTCTATTACACCAGCACTGTTTATTGTCGCTGAAAGCTGCTGGACTGACGGCTTTATGTTGTATTCAAGTGCATCAGGGCTGACACCGTCAATTTTTATTGCGCTTGCAAATGGAATGATTGTATGCACGCTTCCAAGCGGCTGGCTGTCACTTGAAGTTATGTAGAATACATTTGCACTGACAACACCTTCCGCAACAAGTTCCCCTGCTGAATATGTCACATCATCAAGCTGCACCGTTGCTGTGCAGTTGCATATCTGCATAAGGTCAGCATAATTTTCAAGCTGTAGATTGCCTGACACACGGCTCGATACATTATTGCGCACCACAAGACAACGAAGCTGCGTATCTGAATTTTCTATCTCCATATCATATGAAGGTGAATATATATCAGCTATGACGTCTTTCTTTCGCTCCTCATATGCCTTGACATCCATATCAAGAACAACTTCAACCGCAATATCACGGTTTTCGCCATCCATATCAGGTCTTTCCTCAATTGTCTTTCCAATTATCTGGAAATTGACATATGGTATCATATCTGCATTACAGCCGCTTATATCAAGACTTCCTTCAAATGATGCTGTTGTCTCATACCACTGCACATTGCCTGTTTCGCCATTTCCGATATACATTACAAATATATCTAAATCACCAGCAAGTTTAAGGCCATCATCTCCCAGTCTTGTATTTAGATTTCTTACATCTACATCATCCCAGATTATTTCCTGTATCTCTGGTTTGCCTGCCGGAAGTGATACATTTTCCCTGATTCTGAAATTATCACGCTGATTGACTGCAAGCTGTACGAATTCCAGTTCTTTCTTTAACTGCTGGATATCTGTATTCTCTGTCTCCTCAACTCCTGTTATCATCTGTATATCCTGCAGATTCTCACATATAAGCTTAAGCGTAACAATTGCCTTCACACTTATTTTTCTTGAATTAATTGCCTTAATACTAAGATCTTCTATTGATGCCTGACATGTGACATAATCACCTGTACAGTCACTTGAAAGATTAACATTTTCAGAAAAGCTCATTTTCCCAGTCATCTTGACAGGCTTCATTCTCTCTGAATCAGATGACGCCCCAATATAGAGAAGTGCAAATTTTAATTCTCCATCAACTGTCGCTTTATCCTTATTTACCTTTACACTGTCGGTCTGGACATTTCCCCATTCCTTTACTATGAGTTCAATATCATCTTTCGTGTCCGGCACATTAAAATCATCGTCCAGTGTAATCTGTGCCACGGTATTACATTTTAAACGGTATTCATGAATATTTTCTGTTCTGAGTCTCACAGACTGACCTCCCATACATTCTACATTTTAAATACGACACTTTCTTCCCGCCGCTCCATCTTTAGCACTATTACCGGATATGTTTCCACCTCATTTACCGCTTCCCCAGCCGCAGGTCCTATCAGGTTAAGGTCAATGTACAACGCATTATCCCCCGTGTACACATCATTAACCTTAATGGAATACCCGCTGGTCTCACGTGTTCCATACCCGGCCACAACATATGTATAATCCTTAGTCGTATATGTAAGCCTCATCACTTTATCTTTTTTGCTTTCGATAAGCTTCCTGAGCTCCTCCGGCAAATCCGCATTTTCAACCACTGTATAATCAACACTGGTCTTATTATCCGGCTCTTTGCTGCCGGAACACCCTGTCATGGCGCACACAGGCGTAATTATCAACAATGCGAGCATAACAGCCATGACTT
>ERZ1024411.120-NODE-120-length-10093-cov-7.655409_pt1 | contig 10093 bp, 10 predicted proteins | sample MGYA00520784_ERZ1024411 | MGnify/ENA primary metagenome ERZ1024411 (study PRJEB33242, sample SAMEA3444280) | Homo sapiens | biome: Host associated; feature: Gastrointestinal tract; material: Stool | place: Uganda | collected 2011-01-01 ...
CCCCCTGTTGCAGGGCTTCTTGTGTTTTGATCCCCCCGCCCCACTCTATCTCAGCTCCATCCACTTGTGAGAGTTGTTGCAACGTGTTGAGGTTTTGCGGCGAAGCGGCTTTTGCGCCGTCAAGGTCTACAACGTGTATACGTTTCAACCCATGTTCAACATAGGCACGCACCATGTTTAGGGGCGACACATCGTAGCATGTTTTTTTTGCATAGTCGCCTTGCGATAGTCGCACACACTGCCCATTGATAAGGTCGATAGCAGGTATTATTGTCATAGTGAAATAAAGTTTTTGAGTATTTGTTCGCCCACATCACCACTCTTTTCGGGGTGAAATTGTGTGCCATAAAACTGTTCGTACTTCAGTGCTGCACTAAATAGTAGCCCGTGCTCTGTGGTTGCTATTGTGTCGGGACAAAGCGTTGGATAATAAGAGTGAACATAATAAACAGCATCGCCACTATGTATGTTCTTAAAGAGTTTCTTCTCTACATTGCCGAGTGTATTCCACCCCATGTGAGGAACTTTAAAATCCTTGTTTTCGGGAAAACGACGCACATGTGAGTCGAAGATGTTCATGCAGGGTGTGAGCTGACCTTGGGGGGCTCCCTCTTCAGAATCGCGACACATCACTTGTAAACCAACGCAGATGCCTAAAACTGGTTGGCGTAAGCTCTTTATTACAGGTATGAGTTTGGCATCTCGCAAATGCAACATGGCCTCGGCACAATTGCCTACACCTGGCAGCAACACGTGGTCGGCACGATGGATAGTTGCGGCATCGGCAGTAACAATATATTCGGCTCCCAAACGATGCAGAGCGTTCTCTACTGAACGAAGATTGCCCGTTTGGTAATCAATGATAGCTATCATAAATATGGTATTTTTATCTTTAAATACTCACTTATAGCACCCCCTTGCTGCTTGGCAACTCTTGGCTAAATACATTGCGATGTATGCATTGGCGCAAGGTGCGTGCAAAGGCTTTAAACACGGCCTCAATGAGATGATGGTTGTTCTCTCCACGTGCTTTGATGTGCAGGTTACACTGCATGGCGGCACACATAGACTGAAACACGTGTTTAAACATCTCGGTGGGTGTATCGCCTACATACTCTCGGGTAAAGGTAACATCCCACTGAAAGTCTATTCTACCACCAAAATCCATCAGTACCATGGCATCGTACTCGTCCATTGGCAACACAAAGCCATAACGCTCAATGCCTCGCTTGTCACCCAGTGCCTTGCGGAGTGCTTCGCCAATGGCAATGGCCGTATCCTCCATCGTGTGGTGTTCGTCTACATCGAGGTCGCCTTTGCAAGTGCAATAAAGCGAAATACCCGCATGATGAGGGAGTTGCGATAGCATGTGATCATAAAAGTGAAGCCCCGTGTTGATATAAGTATTGCCCATGCCGTCGAGGTCTACTGCCACGTGTATATCGGTTTCGGCAGTCTTTCGTTTCACCTCTGCTGTACGCTCAGTTTTACGCAAAAAGGCGGCTATTTCGCTCCAATGTGTGGTGGCAAGTGCCAAAGCCTCATGCTGCTGAGCACTGAGCATTTGCGCAGTCCAATCTGCCGATTGCAGCAATATGGCCTTACAACCCAAGTTTACAGCCAATTGTACATCGGTAGCTCTATCGCCAATAACATACGAATGCTTGATGTCGCAATTGGGCGATTCGATGTAGGGAGAGAGCATAGCTGTGCCAGGCTTACGTGTGGGAGCATGCTCGTGTTCAAATGTGCGGTCGATATGTTGCGCATCGAAGGTAATGCCCTCGCTACTGAGCGTTGATAGCATTTTATTGTGGGCTGGCCAAAAGGTATGTTCGGGAAAGCTATCGGTGCCAAGTCCGTCTTGATTAGAAACCATGATAAACTTGTAGTTGGTCTTTCTGATTTGTGCCAATGCCCCTATCACCCCAGGAACGAACTCCAATTTTTCGAGTGAGTCGATCTGAAAGTCTGCGGGCTCTTTAATGATAGTTCCGTCGCGGTCAATAAATAGCAGTCGGTCCATGATTGTGTTAGCGTGTGTAAGATTTTAAACATTCAAGCAGTTCTTTATTTTGCTTAGGTGTACCCACTGTGATACGTAAGCAGCCCTTGCAACCTACCACATGGTTGCGATTACGCACTATTATGCCTTTGCTTATGAGATAGTTGTAGATGCCATCAGCATCTGTAACTTTTACCAAGATGAAGTTGGCATCAGAGGGAAACACCTTTTCGACGCATGCCAGTGTGGGGAGTGTTTGTTGCAACAGGTTGCGCTCGTTGCAAACCTCGCTAACATGTGCATCGTGCGGTTCGTTGTGCAACCGGGTTAGCACCTCCTGTTGCGTGGGTGCATTGATGTTGTATGGATATTTTACACGCGCAAACAATTCGGTTATCCGTTTGTTTGCAAATGCCATGCCCAAGCGTAAACCTGCCATGCCCCATGCTTTTGAGAGTGTTTGTAGCACTATCACATTGTCATAGTTCGAGAGTAGTGTAAGGGCCGACCCTTTGCTTGAGAAATCGGCATAAGCTTCATCTACCACCACTATGCCTTGGAACCGCTGCGCCAACTGCTCTATTTTACTTAAAGGGAAGGCATTTCCCGTAGGGTTGTTGGGCGAACATATCCACATAAGGCGTGTGTGATTATCGACGGCGCTAAGCATATCATCTACCGACAAACTAAAGTCGGTGGCACTTAAAGCCACCTCTTTCACCTCTACATTGTTGATAGCTGCAGCCACTGCATACATGCCGTATGTAGGGGCTATGGTCACGACATTATCAATGCCAGGTTCGCAAAATATGCGGAAACAAAGGTCTATTGCCTCATCACTCCCATTGCCCAAGAACAATTGGTCTGCACTCACCCCCTTTTGTGTGGCAAGTGCCTGTTTAAGTTGTTTTTGATGCGGATCGGGATAGCGGTTCACACCATTGTCGTACGGACTCTCGTTGGCGTCGAGCCACACCGAGATGTCGCCTCCTTTATATTCGTCGCGCGCGGTTGAATAGGGCATTAAGGCCTCTATGTTAGGTCTGATTTTATACATACATTCGGTGGTTAGATACGTCAAGAGTTCTTACTAATTCTCACATTCACGGCTTGTGCGTGGGCATGTAGTCCCTCGGCCTCAGCCATGGTTACGATGGTAGACGATAGCGAGGCAAGCCCCTCACGGGTGAGTTCTTGAAACGTTATTTTACGCATAAAGCTATCTATGTTTACCCCGCTATAAGCTCTTGCCCACCCACTTGTGGGCAAGGTGTGATTGGTTCCGGAGGCATAATCGCCAGCCGATTCGGGCGAGTAGTTGCCCACAAACACGCTTCCTGCAGCCGTGATGTGATGAGCAATATCCCAAGGTTGCGACATAGAGATAATGAGGTGTTCGGGGGCATAAGCATTGGCAAAGTAGGTGAGTTCGTCTCTCTCTTTCAGCACCACAATGCGGCTATGCGATAGCGAACTCTCTACCAGTTCGCGGCGTGGCAAAAGGGCAGTTTGTCGTTCCACCTCAGCCCTCACCGCATGGGCAAATGCAGCATCACTACACACAAGCATGGCTTGACTATCAGGGCCATGTTCGGCTTGTGAAAGCATATCGGCTGCCACATAAGTAGCATTGGCCGTGTGGTCTGCCATAACGAGCACCTCGCTAGGACCTGCTGGCATATCGATAGCAGTGTGGGTGCTAATAAGTTGTTTGGCATGGGTAACATAGCGATTGCCTGGACCAAAGATTTTGTCTACACGCATCACACTCTCAGTACCGTATGCCATAGCTGCAATGGCTTGCGCCCCCCCAATGCGATATATATGGTCAATGCCACACTCGTTGGCGGCATAGATTATCTCGGGAGCAATGCGTCCGTCGCGCCCTTGCGGAGTGCAGAGCACCACGTTCTTACAACCTGCAATGCGTGCTGGTGCAGCCAGCATAAGCACTGTTGAGAAGAGCGGTGCACGACCACCGGGGATGTAGAGGCCCACGGTTTGTATGGGTACAGCCTTTTGCAAGCAGCGAACTCCCGCTTGCGTTTCTACATCGAGCGTAGGGGGCATTTGTGCCGAATGAAAAGCCTCGATATTATGTAGTGCATGGCGTATGGCTTGCTTCACTGAGGGCGAAACGTTTTGTGCCAATGCCTTACGCTCTTGTGCCGATAGTTCGATGTGGGTGATAGTTGTGCCATCGAATGTTTGGGCATATTCTCTTAAAGCTTCATCCCCCTTTTGGCACACGTGGGCAATGATTTGCTGCACGCTCTCAACCACTTTGTCGTCGCTCGGAGCATTGCGCTCGCATAGTGCTGAGAGCTCTTGGTTGAGATGCAGCATGCGCTCGGAGGCTGTTATATATTGTGTAAAATCTGTAATAATCATTCGGCTTAGGTTTGTTATTATATGTATTGATTGATGGTAGATGTTAGGGAATAATATTCTCGAGATCGAGCACAAGAATGCCTTCGGCACCAATGGCTTTGAGTTGTTCCACTTTTTCCCACAACTCGCCTTCAGAGATTACGGCATGAAGCGAACACCACCCCTCTGCAGCCAATGGCAAGATGGTGGGCGAGCGCATACCGGGCAATATCTTCACGGCTTGGTCTACAAATTTTGTGGGTACATTCATGAGTACATATTTGTAGCCTCGACTATTAACAATAGAGGAGAAGCGAAACTTGAGTTTCTCGATATCTGCCAGTTTGTCGGCTGATAAACCTTGATGAGCAATGAGTGCAGCCTCGCTGTAAAACACCTCTTCTACCTCGCGCAAGCCATTCTGAACCAACGTGCCGCCCGATGATATGATGTCGAAAATGGCATCGGCCATGCCCACAGCAGGAGCTATCTCTACCGAACCTGCTATTTCGTGAATGTCGGCCTTTATGCCCTTTTCATCAAAAAATTGCTTGAGCACATGGGGGTAAGAGGTGGCTATTGTGCGACCATCAAACCATTCTACGCCTGTATACTCAACCTCGCGTGGCACTGCCAACGATATGCGACAAGCACCGAAACCAAGGCGCATCACCTCGTCTATCTTCATTTCGCGTTCTGCTACCTCGTTAAGACCAACGATGCCAACATCGGCCACTCCCATGTGAACGGCTTGCGGTATGTCGTCGTCACGTAGGTAAAGCACCTCTATCGGAAATCCCTTGGCACGTGCTACAAGTTTGCGCTTGCTTTGCGCCACATCTATGCCTGCATCTTTGAGCAAGCTCATAGTGTCTTCATTTAATCGCCCCTTAGCTTGTACGGCTATTCTCAACATAATCTTTCGTTTTTAAATTTCGTTGCAATATTCGGCATTTATTATGAAGTGAGCAAGATATATGCATTTTATTACACCATTTTTAAATATTTATTCATGATTAAGCCGTTTTTCATCCTATCCTAAACAAATAACTGCATATATGCAATACAAAAGCGTTCTTCTTGAGCAATCATCCGAAAGATTGTTCTATTTTTCCTATTTTGCTTATTTTCTACACTCTGAGAATTGATTGTTTTTAACCACCGATGCTTCTGGTAAAAAACAACGAAGTTTTGAGCAAATAGCATAAACGCCTGATTATCAACAAGAAATGATTATTCATATATTTTTATTTGCTTGCAAACAGCCTTAAAAGCGTGTTGTTTCACTCTAAGCATACGTATCCTTAGGGCATAAGGACACGTATCCTTGTGTGCTAAGGATACGTATGCTTGTGATATAAGGATACGCATCCTTGCGATTTATCATCGCAAAATAGGGGCGAAACAGTAGGATTTTAGCCCCTAATGCCCACATTTCTGTTCTATTTTACAACAAAATCCGTCCCAATAATATTGTTCTATTTGTCGGTTTTTACGCTGCGCATAAGGCAACTGGCAAGTATGCTTTAGGCATTATCCAAAATTACGATTGCAACAAAAAAAACGGCAGCGTTTTATGCCTTGCATACACGCTGCCATTTGCCCACGAATAATGGGGATTATGTTGTTTGCTGAGTGCTCTTAATAAAAGAGCAAGCCATCGTTTTCGATGCGGCTTTCAATGCGCTTCCAGTCGATGAGATACCAAAAGTTGTTTACATACTCAGCCCGGCGATTTTGATAGTCAAGATAATAAGCATGTTCCCACACATCAATACACATAAGCGGGCGCATACCTTGCGTAATAGGGTTGCCAGCATTGGGGCATGCCACAATCTTTAACACGTGGTCGGCATCTTGAGCCAACCATACCCAGCCCGAACCAAAAAGGCCAATGGCTGCTTTTATAAACTCGTCTTTAAAGGCCTCAACACTGCCAAAGTTAGCCACCAAATGCTGCGTGAGCGTAGTGCTCATGGGCACAGGTACAGGGGCGAGTTGCTTAAAGAATAGTATGTGGTTGTAAGCCTGCGCTGCATTGTTGAGCAATGCCCCCGTTGCATGTACTATGATGTCTTTAAGCCTAAAATCGGCATAAGGTGTATCTTCTACCAAATGATTAACATTGTCGAGATAAGTTTGCAAGTGCTTGTTGAAGTGAAAGTTAAGTGTTTGCTCGCTCATACGAGGCTCAAGTGCATTGAGCGCGTATGGCAATTTAGGAAGTAAATGTTTCATAAGGCTACAATGTTTTTTAAAGTAAGTAAATAAGGTGCTTTATACCATACAAAGCAAGGCTTGCCAACGCGTTTCAAAACAGGCGATAAAGATTGATAGAGATGAGGGTATACGCCTATTTATCACACATTTGCAACACTCCTTATGGGTTTGATAGCGAATTTATGAATTAAACCTATGCCATGCCACTTTTTACCCACTTTTTTTTGATTAACGGGCATTTTCGTACTATACAAAAGCCTATATATTAACAAAATGTTACAACATATCCCTTACAATAAAAACAATTATAAAAATATTTGGAAAAAGCAAATAATTATTTGTATCTTTGCAAACAAGATTGAGTGAGGGGCTTTCAAAAAGTTCCTCACTTATTTTTACCACTCAACAATATTAAATGATAGACAAGAACTTTGTAAAGAATTTGGTGGACGAATGGTTAGAAGGCAAAGACTATTTTCTAACCGACCTTACCATTAGCTCTGACGACCGCATCGTGGTGGAAATAGACCACGAAGAGGGCGTGTGGATTGAAGATTGTGTAGAACTCAGCCGCTACATCGAGAGCCACTTAGACCGCGAACAAGAGGACTTTGAACTCGAGGTGGGAAGCGCTGGTATAGGACAACCTTTTAAGGTGTTGCGCCAATACGAAATTCACCAAGGCGAACGAGTGGAGGTTATCACCACCGAAGGCAAAAAACTTGAAGGCGTGCTCGATAATGTTACGCCCGATGGATTTACACTCACCATCGAAGAGAAAGTGCGCGAAGAAGGAGCCAAACGCCCCAAACTCGTGAGCCGCGACATTCCCTTTACATTCGGCGATGTGAAATCTACCAAGTATATCATTGACTTTAAATAAAGAATTAGAACAAAAAGACTCTACCTATACACACATGGCCAAGAAGAAACAAGACACCGTAAGCCTTATCGACACGTTTGCAGAATTTAAGCAAAACAAAAATATCGATATTACTACCATGGTGGGAGTTCTCGAAGAGAGCTTTCGCAGCGTAATTGCCAAAATTTTCGGTTCTGACGAAAACTTTGACGTAATCGTCAATCCCGACAAAGGTGATTGCGAAATTTATCGTAACCGCGTAGTGGTAAACGACAACGAAGTTGAAGATACCAACAAACAGATTTCACTCTCTGAAGCACAAAAAATCGATGCTACCTACGAGGTGGGCGAAGATGTGTCTGAGGAAATTCACTTTGCTGATTTCGGACGTCGCGCCATTCTGACCTTGCGTCAAACACTTGCAAGCAAAATTCTCGAACTCGAACACGATGCGCTCTACAATAAATATAAAGACCGCGTAGGCGAACTTATCACTGCCGAAGTTTACCAAACATGGAAGAGCGAAACACTCTTAATGGACGAGGAGAAAAACGAACTATATCTCCCTAAATCACAACAAATACCTCGCGACTTCTTCCATAAAGGCGACGCTGTAACTGCCGTTATCGACCGTGTGGACAATAGCAATGGTAATCCTAAGATTTTCCTTTCGCGCACATCGCCCGTGTTCTTGCAACGCTTGCTCGAAAACGAAATTCCCGAAATCAACGAAGGTGTAATTAAGCTTTGCCGCATAGCACGCATCCCTGGTGAAAGAGCCAAAATAGCTGTTGAAAGCTACGACGACCGCATCGACCCCGTAGGTGCTTGCGTGGGCGTTAAGGGTAGCCGTATTCATGGTGTGGTACGTGAACTTCATAACGAAAACATCGATGTAATAAACTATACCACTAACACTTCACTCTTTATCCAACGCGCACTGAACCCTGCACAAGTTTCAAACATCGTGTTGCACGAGGATGAAAAGAAAGCCGAGGTATACCTACGCCCCGAAGAAGTGAGCCTTGCTATCGGTAAGGGCGGTATGAACATCAAGCTCGCATCAATGCTCACCGAATACACCATCGATGTGTTCCGCGAGATTGAAGGCGAAGAAGCAACCGAAGACATCTACCTCGACGAGTTCTCTGACGAAATAGACCAATGGGTTATCGACGCCATTAAATCTATTGGCCTCGAAACAGCTAAAGATGTGCTCAACGCACCACGCGAAATGCTCATTGAGAAAGCAGACCTCGAAGAAGACACTGTAGACGATGTGTTGCGCATACTACGTGCAGAGTTTGATGACGAAGAAAAAAACGCTGCCAAAAAGAATGATGCTCCGGCTACCGACAACGAGATAAGCCAAGACTCATCTTCTACAAACGAGTCTGCCGAACCTTCAGCAGACAAAGAAAGCTAATGCATTTGATGTGATAAATTGACTTTGATATGCATACATTGCTGCAATACAATGCAAAAGGGTGCATATCAAAAGCAATTTCTCATGAAAGGATAAGTGTTAATCAATTCCACAAAAAAACATCACGTCATTAGCTACCTATATCGACCCATATAGCGTTGATGAAACATGATGTTTGAAAGCATTAGTAAAAATAAACTTGCATGAGTATCAGATTAAATAAAGCAATTAAAGAATTTGGTGTCGGACTTCAATCAATCGTAGACCTTCTCAATGAGAAAGGTGTGCCTGTAGCAAGCAACGACCCTAACCAAAAGCTCGACGAAAAACAATACGACCTTCTGAAAAAAGCCTTTAGCGCTGACAAAAACCTACGCGACAAGGCCGAAGAACGTATGCAAAACCGCCAAGAACAAAAGCGTACTGCTAACAAAACACGCAAGGCCGAACCTCAGACAATTGGAACCACTGTACCTGAGGTTAAGGGTCCACACATCGTAGGACACATAGACCTTGACGACAATAACAATGGCAGAAAACAAAACAAAAAAGACAACGCTAAACCTAAAAACGACTCTAAACCAAAAGCCGAAGCCAATAAAGCTCCGGCTAAAAGCATAAATAAGCCTCAGGCTAATGCAAATACTGCCGCAACATCCGCCCTTAGTTCTAAAAATGAGGATACGGAAGCAAACAAAGCAAATGCTAAAGCCAACACTTCCACTCCTCAGCCTATGAACCAAGACTCAAACGGAAACAACAAACCTACACGCCCAACTGTCGAAGAACGTGCCAAAGCTATTGGCGAAGAAGAAGATGGTGTATTCAAACTAAAAACTCAGACCGAAATCACTGGTCCTAAAGTGCTTGGTACTATTGACCTTAGCGCCATCAACCCAACTACACGCCCTAAAAAGAAATCGAAAGAAGAGCGACGCCGCGAACGCAACAAGCAAGGCAATAATGCTCAAAACAACAGCAACAGCCAAGGCGCACAAGCTAACGGACAACGCAAAAAACGCAACCGCATCGGTAGCGAAAGAGTTGACATTAATGCCGCTGCAAACCAACCCAAACAAGGGGGCAACAACAATGGCAAAAAGCGTAATAACAACAACAATAATAACAATAACGCTAACAAAGCCAACCAACCTAACGCACTTGGAAACCTACGATGATAGCCTCCGAAGCGGCTGCCAAGGTAACATCG
>ERZ1024411.121-NODE-121-length-10082-cov-6.388850_pt1 | contig 10082 bp, 8 predicted proteins | sample MGYA00520784_ERZ1024411 | MGnify/ENA primary metagenome ERZ1024411 (study PRJEB33242, sample SAMEA3444280) | Homo sapiens | biome: Host associated; feature: Gastrointestinal tract; material: Stool | place: Uganda | collected 2011-01-01 ...
AGACGAATTGTATCATCATCTCTGTTTATGCCGCAAAGGCTTATCGGACGCGGAAGCAGCTTACTCTTGTCGTTTGAGTAAACCGATACAAACTGTCCCGCCTTTGCTGCCTTTGCAATTTTGTCTGTCTTTAGTGTGAGGTCGTAGATGCCATTGCCAAGTGAGCTCTGGTCAACTACAACTGCAATCTCCTCAAATTTCTCTGCCATTTTATCTCCCTGGTTTCGTTTGTTAATATATTTAAGCTTTCTGAATAACTTATTAACGATTTGCAAGTGCTCCTGAGATATCCTCAATCATATCCTCAACAGCCTTGCGTGATGCATCTGCAAAATTCTCTGCTGTGATACCCATATCCTTGTACTTATCCTGCTTGTATGCGCAGATGATTCCACGTGATGAATTGACAATTGCACCAAGTCCGTCCTCATTGAAGAAATGAACAAGGTCTGCGCCCTTGCCTCCCTGTGCGCCGTAGCCCGGTACGAGGATGAAGCTCTTTGGCATTACCTTACGAAGAATCTTACCCTGCTCAGGGTATGTTGCGCCAACAACCGCACCTACATAGCTGTATGAATCACCCATGCAGTCAGCTCCCCACTCTGCAACCTTCTCGCCTACCCACTCATATAATGGGCGTCCGTCAATCATACGGTCCTGGAACTCTCCACTTGATGGATTAGATGTCTTTACAAGAATGAAGATACCCTTCTTCTCCTCCTTGCATACATCTACGAATGGCTTGATACCGTCTGTTCCAAGGTATGGATTGACAGTGGCAAAATCCTCATCAAAGGTAGAATAGCTCTTGCTGCCGATCTGTACCTTTCCGAGATGTCCTGTGGCGTATGCAGCCGATGTTGAGCCGATATCTCCACGCTTTACATCTCCGATAACCACGAGATCCTTCTCGTGACAGTAATCCACTGTCTTCTGGAATGCCTTAAGACCCTCCACTCCAAACTGCTCATACATGGCAATCTGTGGCTTTACCGCAGGAATCAGGTCATATGTGGCATCCACAATAGCCTTGTTGTACTGCCAGATAGCCTCCGCTGCACCGGCCGGTGTCTCTCCAAGCTCATCAAATGCCTTCTTTGTGATGTGCTCAGGCACATATGAAAGCATCGGGTCGAGACCTACTACGATAGGTGCGTTTGTTTTCTTGATTTTGTCTACTAATTTGTTGATCATTCTTTCGTCCTCTTTATGCGTATTTTATTATACAGACAGATATTGTGATTATTAAATATCTGCATACAGTTATAAATATTTTATAGCATAAACTAAATTCTTGCAACCAAAAATATAATAGCAGGGAGTATAGCATTAATTGTTGCTATACTCCCTGCTAATTTCACCTTTACAGCTTCCATTTTTCAATCACACATTGATGTTCTTTTGTCTTTTTATCCTAATTTATTCCAACAAGAAGCAAATTACCCTTATAATCCTTCAAGGCTTCCACATACTGTCTCGACTTTATCTGTGAAATGGCGCCATCAACATTCTTATCATATTTCAATTCAATAACAACTGCCGGCTTATCCAAATGACTCACTCTTGGAATAAAGCATACATCAGCAAAGCCTTTTCCTGTTGGTAATTCACGAACTATTGAGTAATACTCCCTGGCCGAATAAAATGCCAAATTAATTGTACAGCTTAAAGAATTCTCATCATTATACCGTAAAATAGATATCTCATTATGTGCCTTATCAATTCCGTCAGCAACCGCAGCACCATTCATATTCCACAAACTCTCAAGCAATTTTTGTGATGCTTTTATTGATTTTGATACTTCATCCCAATCCATTGTACTAATTGCATTAAGATATTCCTTTGACACCTCTCGATTTGGAATTGAAACCTCTTCCGTCTCACTATCATATGTCAGGTAGCCAAGATGTACTAAAAGTGTAAGCACATCATCCTTTGTGGCAAATGATGTCATGTCATTTTCAAATGTGCCTGTATTTATTTTCTCACTTTCACCGGCAAGCATTTTAATCACGGCATCTTTTAGACCATCCATATTCATTTGAATATAAACCTTGAGAGCCTCGTAAGTTTCAGTCTGATTCCAATAAGTACCAAATTTATGCTTTAGCATGGCTTCTACTACAGACTTCGGACTGTACATCGCATATTTCTTTACTCCATATTTGCTATGGGACACGAGCTTATATCCATTGTACCATGCCCTTGCCTCTTCAAAGTCCATATCATATCTGTCACACAATTCTCTGACCTCATCATCTGTAAAGCCAAAGTACTCTGCCAAAGCTCCCATATCTGTCATGGAATATTCCGTGAACATATTAAGAGCAGAATGTGAACCATATTTTTTAATCGGCAGTATACCTGTCATGTATGCAAGCGCTATATAGTCTTTATCCTTAAGCCAGCCTCTCAAAAAATCAAGGTATTTCTTCTGCGCTTCTTTATCCTGCGTAAATTCTCTAAACAGACAATCCCATTCATCAATAAGAATCACAAACGGCCTGCCTGTAGACATAAAAACATCCTGCATTACTCTCACAATATTTGACTTGTCCCGAAAAATAATATCCTTACACTCTATTGAAAAATCATCCGTAATGTATTCGCACAACATTTTAAGCATATCATCAACACTGTGTGTAACACTCAAAAAGTCCTGCATATTAATTTTGAGTACATCATACTTGTTAATATGTCTGTCATACGACTCATCATGACTTATTTTAAGGCCTTTAAATAAATTTTCTGCATCAGTCTTTCGACCATAATATGCTGAAAGCATATCCATGGCCATTGACTTTCCGAATCGCCTTGGACGGCTTACACACATATACCTTTGTAATGTATTTATACACTTATTCGTTTCTTTAATCAGACCGCTTTTGTCAACAAAAATCTCTGAATTTATCGCAAGCTCAAACGATCTTCCTGTCGGATTAACGTAAATGCCCAATGAATATGCCTCCCTGTTAATATGTTACTCTATATTATACCTGCTATTTACTGGTTTGCAACAATATTTATCTATTGTATTATTGATAAGCAACGTTATTGCTATAAAAATAGACTTAACTACTAATTCTACAATAACGCAGCATATTATGATTGTGTATAGATTCATATGCTGATATTTCAATTCACACTCCCACGAGAGGAACGACGGCAGGTACAGGCACAGCCACTAACCTTGCAGAATTTCAATCCACGTTCCCACGAGAGGAGCGACCATATTACACAATCGTTCGTATTCAGGTTCTTCAATTTCAATCCACGCTCCCACGAGAGGAGCGACCATTTCCAACGGACTTTGTGACGGCTTTTATGCCATATTTCAATCCACGCTCCCACGAGAGGAGCGACTTCACCGGGGACTACACCTTTGAGGTGACACTGATTTCAATCCACGCTCCCACGAGAGGAGCGACTATTACTATCATAGTAATTTCCGTCTAAAAATAAATTTCAATCCACGCTCCCACGAGAGGAGCGACGCAGGCCTCCAACATAATTCTCATAAGTTCCATCCATTTCAATCCACGCTCCCACGAGAGGAGCGACCGAAATCGGGATAAAACTCATCCAGATATGCTCTATTTCAATCCACGCTCCCACGAGAGGAGCGACCAGGTGCAATTTTAGATATAATGCCAATTAGTGACATTTCAATCCACGCTCCCACGAGAGGAGCGACGCCTATCTCCATGCGGTTCACCCACTTAAACGATTTCAATCCACGCTCCCACGAGAGGAGCGACGTTATACTCGTGTGGAAGTTCTCTCGTTTTGCACATTTCAATCCACGCTCCCACGAGAGGAGCGACATTCTTCACTAGCGGCAATAAAAACGATGGTATCTATTTCAATCCACGCTCCCACGAGAGGAGCGACAAGGCAGCAGGTTATAGATTATCTACAGGGCAAGAATTTCAATCCACGCTCCCACGAGAGGAGCGACGTCGACAAAGCTATTGCATCACCCAGGGAAATAATATTTCAATCCACGCTCCCACGAGAGGAGCGACACTATTGCCGCCCGTTATGCAGAAATTTCAGGGATTTCAATCCACGCTCCCACGAGAGGAGCGACGTGTCCTTCAAGTTGATTGTATATATCATTCAATATTTCAATCCACGCTCCCACGAGAGGAGCGACAGCGGCCGGAAGTGATGAAATTTATTCTTTTTATGAATTTCAATCCACGCTCCCACGAGAGGAGCGACGATACCTTCCGTATTATCTTCTTTTTCACCCTGCATTTCAATCCACGCTCCCACGAGAGGAGCGACAAATGCAACGCCATTCTTTTTGCCAAGAAAGACAATTTCAATCCACGCTCCCACGAGAGGAGCGACAAAAGCCATTCTGGAAGGCTTAAAGGATGTGCAGATTTCAATCCACGCTCCCACGAGAGGAGCGACGTCTTACGGATTGCACTTTTTTTGTGCATTAAAAATTTCAATCCACGCTCCCACGAGAGGAGCGACACAGATAACCAATAATTTAATACGTCCTTATCAATTTCAATCCACGCTCCCACGAGAGGAGCGACGGTAAAGTATGTGGCCAATACAATTCAGCACAAGATTTCAATCCACGCTCCCACGAGAGGAGCGACTATCAAGCATTTAGAGTTTGACGGCAAGGAATACATTTCAATCCACGCTCCCACGAGAGGAGCGACGGCAATTAACTGCCTGATGGAGCTCCTGAAGGGTATTTCAATCCACGCTCCCACGAGAGGAGCGACTGATACTAAGATCAATGTAAGTCAGGCGAAGGATATTTCAATCCACGCTCCCACGAGAGGAGCGACCAGCGCCCTTATAAACTCTTATATAAAATTTATACTATTTCAATCCACGCTCCCACGAGAGGAGCGACTAAGACAAGCGTTATAATCATACCTATCGGTTTTAATTTCAATCCACGCTCCCACGAGAGGAGCGACTATGTTACTCCTATCAAGGGGGATAGCATTTTTATTTCAATCCACGCTCCCACGAGAGGAGCGACTGTTAATTTGATATATCTGATAGATAGCCTTTTTATTTCAATCCACGCTCCCACGAGAGGAGCGACAAATTATAGTGGCTAGGGTGATTTACCATATCAATTTCAATCCACGCTCCCACGAGAGGAGCGACCAATTCCATGTCAAATTTTCCGCTGGCATTAATTATTTCAATCCACGCTCCCACGAGAGGAGCGACTTATTGTGTGCTACTACCTCTGTTTTGTTTTCTGATTTCAATCCACGCTCCCACGAGAGGAGCGACCATGTCACACCTGAAAAGTCACGTACCGACATTATTTCAATCCACGCTCCCACGAGAGGAGCGACCTGTAGCTCTGTTTAGTTTTTGGCGGCTCAACATGATTTCAATCCACGCTCCCACGAGAGGAGCGACAAAGTCACAAGAAGTCTAATAATCAAGTTGAAAGTATTTCAATCCACGCTCCCACGAGAGGAGCGACATTAGAGCCAAGCTTTGAAACAGTGCTAAAAGATATTTCAATCCACGCTCCCACGAGAGGAGCGACAGCAATATTGCACAAAAAATTTGTTTATTTTTATACAATACCGACAATAAATATATAATAAGATAAATAACAAGTAAAACCAAAAACCTATTATTCATTTTATTGTACAAATTTACAAGTAATTTCAGGTGCGAGACAACCGGTACATTCATGTTTACTTATCTTTCGCACCACATTTTATAATATCAATGTCTGATCAGCAGGAATTCCATGGTCAACACCAACATGTTCTATCTTCGTCTGATAACGATTTCCTAAATAATAGAATCTGAGACTATCCACATCTTTATCAATAAGATCCGTTAATATGGCCTTTAGCATCACACTTTGAGCATTATCTAGTATACATTCAAACACAGAATTCTGAACTCTGCGCCCATAATTTACACATTGTTTAGCTACTTTTCTCAACCTGGTTTTTCCTTCAGCAGTTTCAGTATTCACATCATATGTAATCAATACAAGCACACCATCACCTCATTTCCATAAAAATACAGGGTACTCATCCAAATCTCCCCTTAAATATCTTGCCAACAGCATTGCCTGTACAAATGGAACCATTCCCCATTCCACCTTTTCATTAAGATATGGGTGTGTAATAATCTCCTTTTTCTTGTTTTGCCATTCTGATAGTAATTTTTTACGAATATCTGTATCCATCAATACAGCACCATTTTCTTTTTTTATAAAATTCTTACCGTTTACAATCTTTTTATTAATCAATGATAAAACAAATCTATCAGCCATGACTGCTCGCAATTCTTCTATAAGATCTAATGAAAGTGATACTCTACCAGGACGTTCCGTGTGCATGTAACCAACATAGGGATCTAACCCTACAACCTCTAGCGCTGATGTAATTTGAGTTGTAAGCAATGTATACGTAAACGACAACATTGCATTTACATTATCAAGAGGCGGACGCCGATTTCTCCCTTGAAAGAAAAAATCTTTCTTTTGTTGTAAAATCAACTCATCAAATACGCCAAAATATATACTTGCAGCTTCACCTTCATATCCTCTTAACTGATTCATAGACTGTGAATTTTGGATATAATCAAGAAATTCTTTCAGCTTTATAGATGCTTTTTTTACCTTATCCACATCTATCTGCATTGAATGATCTCTAATTGCTCTTTCTAGAACCCATCTTGAATTATACACTTTTCCAAGAATACAGTTTTTTGCGATTTCCAGGCACTTTATACCTTCACTACTGCTTTGGAATTGTTGTTTCCTTAGCACGACATTTCCCTTAACTTTGCCTGAAACTCTTGCAAGAAATTTCCCCTGTGGTGTCAGATAACAAAGAGAAATATTTCTATCCGCACAAGCTCCCATTAATGCCGGACTTGTTCCTCTATATCCAAATGAAACTATTGCTTCGAGATTGTGTAAAGGTAATCTGCCTATTTCATTTTTATCATCATATACAACAACATTTTCTCCATCCAACCCCAGATAACTATTTTCCGATGTAACATACAATGTATTCAATAATTTCTTCATAACGTTTCCCCCAGCATCTTATTGATATACGATTTCACCGAACCACTTTTATCAATCTTTGGCATACAAATATCTTTTAAAGAGCAAGCTACACACCCTTTCGACGTTTTGACCTTAGGTGTATAATTTCGATCATAATAATCATGCATTTCTCCAAATATTTTTTTCACTTCATCCCGAAGTTCATCTGTAAACACTATCGGTTGGCGTCTTCTTGTCTCACCATAAAATATAGCACCCTCTGTTATTTTTGTTGAAAACATTTCTTCCAGACACATAGCCTGCGCCATTAGCTGAAGTTCATCTTCGTTTGACTCTTTGGGTTTCCCCTTTTTGTACTCAATTGGATATAATGAATATGTTCCACGATGTCCATAGAGCTTCACTCCATCTTCACATTTGTGAAATTCAACAATATCACACTCCCCACTCACACCCATGCTTCTTGAGGATACAGGAAGAGCTCTGACAACCAGAATATCTTTTCTCTTTTCTGTCAGATATGGATCATGCGCTTTTTTATGCATAAGTCCGCCAATAACAGTATGTTCATTTTCAGCCCACTGCTGCTCAACATGAATAAGCGCCCATTGTCTTCTGCAAAATTTAAAATGCTGTATTCCAGAAATCATCAGATAATCATCTTGAGAATATTCCATTAAATCATCCTTTTCACTTCTACCGTATCCGGTATCTCATCATCATTAATAGTAACTGTATAATCCTGATATTTTCTTGGATATTGTATATCATCATTTTTCTGCACTTTAACTGCATCAAATAATTTATAAGCAGGACAGTCACCAAGCTCTTTACTATGCTTAAAAACAATAAGCTCACGAACTGCCATCTTTCCTCTTGCAGCAGAATGGTCATTTTCAAACATATTTATTATTGCATTCCATAACAATTCTAGATCTTCCTCAGAAAATCCAGTAACTTTTCTTGCAAGATTTGCTGAAATATAACCTTCTACACGATACAAGCCATATGGAACAATACTCTTTCTTCCCATCTCGTTACTCTTATTCTCAGCATCTTTTTCTGTTGTAATGGCAACTCTCGTAATAGTTACCTCCTGACTAATAACAGGATCAATACTTCTTGCAAATCCAAGCTGTACAGGACCTCTTACCTGCCCACAATTCAATGAAGCTTTAACAAAAGTTGTCATTACAGCACCAAATGCACGAATATCATAAAAATTTCTGCACATATAATCCCTTAATTTTATATCTGCATCCTTATCTGACTTTTTTAATTTTTTTAATGCTTCTGTAACCTTTTTATCTTCATCATCATTTATACCAAGACTTTTGCATGCCTCCCTGTCACTTCTGTTAAGAGGAATATTCTCCTTGATATAAATTTTATATCCCTCTTCGTCCTCCTTCACAGTCTCTATGTAATTTCGAATCTTACGTTTTAAGCATACATCAGTTACAATTCCTAAGCCACTTTCCGGATCAATTCTTGGCATATTGCCAGCATCAGGATCCCCGTTAGGATTTCCATTTTCCACATCAAATAAAACAACAAACTCATATCTGTTTTTAATAACTTCTCCCATTTATTTGTCCTCCTTTTTTTCATACTTTTTCTGTGTCTGGTGATAATATCCCAACATGAATTTTCCTTGTTCTTCCAAAGATAATCTCCGTGGAAATAATACTAATTTGTCCATAAGGTTTCCTATTAATTTTTCATAAAAAATCTTAGAACCGCTACCTTTTTCACGCTCAAGTTTTTTTATATGACTATTTTCTAATTTAAATAAAATTGGAAAAACAGATGCAGGCGTAGCGCATGCTGAATTAAAATACCTGTCTTTAATTGTAGCATTTATTCCCTGATTCGCCTCCTTTTGGATTGACTCCAAAACTGAAAATAATCTTCCCAATATGTATGCAGTATCACTGCATGTTTCTTCTAATCCCATATAGTTTTCTCCTTCCTTCCATGAATAATTTTTTATTAAATAAGCCTTGATAATTGAAGCTCTTCCCCATGTAACATTTCCTTGCTCAGATCGTATTCTGATAACAGTGTCTGTATAAAGACTTGCAGGATATCTGTTTCCCGATAAAATACTTTGAAATACCATTGCAGACATATTAGGGATTGGCGTCTTATCCTTTGAATTAGGATTGACAGTCTCTCTTAACAATTCATATACGCTCATATATTTCTTTTCCACCCACAACGGTTTCACAATATCCAAACGTTTATAATGTTCTTTTATATTTTTTAAAATATCACCAAATGTGTTTTGATAGAAAAAACGAACAGATAATCTCGCAGCATTCGGTGCAAGACATAAAATATAAAATGACTGCTCAAAGTCTATCTGAACATTATCTACATCCACATATCTTGATTTTTTCAAGCTGTCAAATATTCTTTGAAGCTGTTCCTCATTATCTACATGAGGATTCATAACAAAACTAAATGTTTTCTGATATTCTTCCATGCCATTTTCAGCCCAATAAACCACCATTGAATCACCTAATTGAAATGTCTTATCCCTATTACTCAACAAATAATTCAATGCAGTTGTATATGCAAACTCTGCATATTTTCCTACAGGTGCATTATAGCTCTGTTCCTTGCCATATGATTCAAATGCCGGTGCATTAAACGAAACCAAAGCAGCTCCACTTGTCTGTGCTCCTGGAACACCTTTTATTCCACGATGAATTCTTGATATCTCCGTTTTTTCACCTGTTGCAAGACAAATACCATCATTGGTATTTTCTGTCTGATGTACAACATAGTTGTCCCAAATTTTTTTAATTGTATCATTATCCTGTGCGAAATCATTTCCCATACAGAAGATGACATTACCACCCTCATTTAATTCATCTGATTTTTCTCTTACACATGCATTATCATAAGCCGTCTCTGGATTCCATAAATTAAAAAAATTACAAATTGCATTTGCCATAGGCTCATCAACATTCTTTAACAACGCTAAATGTTTTTTAGAGCAGTGATGAAGCGTGGAGTAATAGATTTAAGGGACTGTGAG
>ERZ1024411.126-NODE-126-length-9993-cov-6.836889_pt1 | contig 9993 bp, 7 predicted proteins | sample MGYA00520784_ERZ1024411 | MGnify/ENA primary metagenome ERZ1024411 (study PRJEB33242, sample SAMEA3444280) | Homo sapiens | biome: Host associated; feature: Gastrointestinal tract; material: Stool | place: Uganda | collected 2011-01-01 ...
GACTTTATAAAGTTGCTTGTTTTTGCATAGGATATTGCCAAATGCAAACGAATGAAATCACAATATAATCCTCGTTAATAAGCATTTCTTATCAAATTACAAAACTTAATTAAGCAGATGCTTGAAAATAGATAATTCTCGAGCATCTGCTTAATGAATAGTGTGACTCATGCTACCACACAATCTTTATTCAATTGTCTTTTATCACCACTCCACAAATTGGCATATGCAACAATCAGCACAAGATAGTTAGTATGCTTCTCATATTATATATATGATATGAGATATTGTTTTCATCTGCCTCCAAACGTCCTGGTATTACCACGTTTGAGCGAAGAGTTTCTACTATTTGTTGAGCCATTTTGCGAGCGTTGTACGGCGGGCATTACATTGCCATTGCGCCTATAAGTAGATGGCAAAGTTACTCGTCCCACGCCTTGTGCACCACCTCGATTGGTTTGTGGCTGGCTATTACCTGTTTGACGATAATTGGTGTAAGGGTCGTTAAAGATGGGATGCGATGAAGAGCCTTGCTCTTTACTTGGACGTTCGTTTTGCCATGGACGATCGTTTCTTGACGGATTAGGAACGTTATTGCGATTGTCATTACGCCAACCATCGTTGCGACCATTTTGCATTGGTGGACGATGATAGTCAATAGGTTTACCATTCTTAAATGAGAAACCATCGTTACGCCCTGGATGCCTATCACCCGGACGATTGGGCAGACGATTACCGCCATGATTTGAGCCAAACCAATTGCGGTTTTGATACAAATCGCGCATGCCCGAACCGCGATGAGGGCGTAATCCTATATACGGACTTGGAGCATCGGGTCCACGGCGATGCCACATTCCGCCACGATAAGTAATGCAAACCATTGGACGTTCAAAGTAATAATAACCATAGCGATAATGGTCGAACACAGGGAAATACCATGCCGACTGATGCCAACGCACAGGACGGAAAAAGTAGTTGAGTGTACGATATAGATTGTACTGCCAATCGAACAATACGCAACGCAAGTCGGCATCACGATATTGCCAATAATATCCATTGCAATCTGATGCAGTGCGCACATTCATCAAGTAATCAAGGTTAATCTGATAAGCGCGATCGCACTGTTCGGGGGTTAGATTGAGTTCGTATGCCATTTTATCGGTCAAGAACCATGCTTGCTGGCGAGCCTCTTCGTAGCTCATAGCTTTGGCTGCAAATGCGCTCAAAACAAAGAGCAAAGTTAAGATGTATCGTTTCATAGTTATTGCGTTTCTGAGTTTTTATTCAATTTTGATTTTTGACATCATTGTCTTTCTTTTGGCAAATATCGTGATTAGTTCTAAGATAGTTCACAATAGCTATGCTCTTTTTCGTTGTTTCGAAACACTTTTTAAACAAAAGGCTAAACGCTAATTGTTATTCTAAACAATAGTTGATTATTACGAAAGATGAATTTTCTGTTTCTCATAATTCAAACGAAATTCACGAACACCTTCCACGCTCTATTTTAAGCGAGTTTTGAGCGGTTTTCACTAAATCACTGATTATCAGCGAGTTAAGTGATTTTATAGACTCTTTTACCTTCAAAAAACAGCTCTTTTTTCGTTATAAACGCGTTATTATAGCACAAGGATACGTATGCTTATACTGCAAGGATACGTATGCTAAGCACCTAAGGATACGTATCCTTAGCACCTTATAACACGTTTATAAGCAAACAACAATAGGTAAGTCAGGTACAAATCAAGCGGTTTTTAAGTCTTTATCACATTCATATACATTCATTAACTACTATTTCAGACATTCCAAATGTCAATATTTGTTACCATTTACGTGGTAAATTTCATCCAAAAGGAAACGAAAAGAAGAGGAAAAAAGCAATTACCAATTTTTATTAGTAAATTTGCAACGATATTTTGCCCTAAAATAGGCAATAAACATTACACACTGAAATACTACATTAGAGAATTATAGCTATCATCATGCCACAACCTAACACAAAAGAAGAATTTGAGCAAGTGATGCGCAACTGTCGCGAGCTATTTGTTAAGAAGCTTCACGACTACGGAGCTGCATGGCGCGTAATGCGACCCGAAACCATGACAGACCAAATATTTATCAAGGCTGCACGCATCCGTTCGTTACAAATGAAAAAGTGCGCAATGGTAGACGAAGGCATTGCACCTGAGTTTGTGGGCATCGTAAACTATAGTATCATTGCTCTTATCCAGCTCGAAAAAGGTGTAGCTAACGAAGAAGACATAACACAAGAGGAAGCTTTAGCCCTCTACGACAAACACGCCCAACAATCGCTCGATCTTATGCTGAAAAAAAATCACGATTACGACGAGGCTTGGCGCGGAATGAGAGTGAGTTCGTATGCCGACCTCATATTTATGAAGCTCTTTAGAACCAAGCAGATTGAGGAACTTAAGGGACAAACACTTGTAAGCGAGGGTGTGGCAGCCAACTACATGGACATGATGAACTACGCCGTGTTCGGCTTAATAAAACTTACAATTGAAAAATAAGTTTATCATATATACAGGCATCGGCTTTACATGGTTATGCCGCTTGTTGTTGTGTGCCACTTTCATCTTTTCGGGGTTTGTTAAAGTGGCAGACCCTATGGGCATGGTACACAAATTGCATGCCTATACGGTGGCTCTCAACCTTTCGGTGGCCGAAAATTCATTGCTGCTCGAAGTTGCTGCTACGGCTTTAGGCACCATTGAGTTTGTGTTGGGCATGTATTTGCTTTTGGGGTTTAGGCGCAAATTCACCACACGCACCATAGCCCTATTTATGCTTGCATTCACCCTTGTCACTGCATGGATTTATGCAACCGACCCCGTGCCCGACTGCGGATGCTTTGGCGAAGCCATCAAACTAACCAATGGGCAAACCTTTGCTAAGAACATTGTTTTGCTGCTTGCCTCAGCGGTTATGCTGATACGTCCATTCTCTGGTCTGCGGCTCATGTCAGAGCGAAATGCATGGATACTCTCCATTTATTCGTGGTGTTATGCCATCGGATTAGCGCTCTACACGCTCCACTATCTGCCCATTATCGACTTTTCGGGATATGTGAGGGGAGCAAACATTAAGCAAGCCGTAATGGGCGAGGCCGACGAAGCTACTACCGAAAAGTTGGCTAACTTCTGCCTTATCAATGCGCAAACTGGCTACGATGCTACCCTCGATGTGCTTAACCACAAAGGATATACGTTTTTGCTCACCGTTCCTTCAACTATCACGGCCGACGATGGTTGTTGCGACCGCATCAACGACCTTTACGACTTTTGTCTTGACCACCATGTGCCCTTTTATATGGTTACGTCATCAACAGGCAAAGACCTCAACAAATGGATAGACGAAACGGGGGCAGCCTATCCTACCCTACTTGCCGAAGACACAGAGCTGAGCACCATGGTGCGCTCTAATCCTGGCCTCATGTTGCTTAACAATGGGGTGATTGAGGGTAAATGGAGCAACAACAACCTACCCGAAATCGACGACAACACGCATAGCGTTACACAGCTCGTTGGTAGCAACCCTGATAAGAACCCCACAACCACGCTATTGTTATGGTTTGTAGTTCCATTCATTATCATTGTATTGCTCGATACGCTTTGGACAGGACATCAATTTTACAAACAACATATCTACGTTAAACGTTTTAAACTCAAAAAAATCATGAGAAAGAAAATCGTTGCAGGTAACTGGAAAATGAACAAGAACCTGCAAGAGGGCGTAGCTCTCGCTAAGGAACTGAACGAAGTGCTTACAGCTGACAAGCCCAACTGCGGTGTAATCATCTGCACTCCTTTCATCCACTTGGCTTCTGTAGCTAACATCATCGACTCTAACATCATCGGTCTTGGTGCAGAAAACTGCGCAGACAAGGTGAGCGGTGCCTACACTGGCGAGGTTTCTGCCGAAATGGTTAAGAGCACAGGTGCTAACTACGTAATTCTTGGTCACAGCGAACGCCGCGCATACTATCATGAAACTCCCGAAATCTTGAAGGAGAAGGTTAAGTTGGCTCTTGCTAACAACCTCGATGTTATCTTCTGCATTGGCGAGGTTCTCGAAGATCGCGAAGCAGGCAAGCAAAACGAAGTTGTTAAGGCTCAACTCGAAGGCTCACTCTTCGACCTTACTGCTGAAGAGTTCTCACACATCATCTTGGCTTACGAACCAGTATGGGCTATTGGTACAGGTAAAACTGCTACTGCTGACCAAGCTGAAGAGATGCACGCATTTATCCGCTCTACTATCGCTGACAAGTTTGGTGCTGAAGCTGCTGAAAACGTTTCAATCCTCTACGGTGGTAGCTGCAAACCAACTAACGCTAAGGAAATCTTCTCTAAGGTGAACGTTGATGGTGGCTTGATTGGTGGTGCTGCTCTTAAGGCTGCCGACTTCAAGGGTATCATCGATGCTTGGAAAGCTTAATTAAGCAAACTCTAAGAGCTAATAATAAACAATAGCTCTTTAATGTGCAAATAAGAAAGCAAGACTCTCAACTTAAATTATAGGTTGCCTTGTTTTCATATTTGCACATTTACCACTTTTTGAAATAACTTTTTTTGAATAGCTTCTTACGCATTACTATGTTAAAAAACAAGGGCTTATAGTTTCAAAAGGGTTCAATTTCAAATCATTAAAAAACATACCGCAACATTCGCTCAATGAAACATTTTCTCTTCATTATTTGTGCCACACTATTTGCATGCCAAACGCTTAAAGCACAAAACACATACACCGAGAAACTACGCCAAAACGAAGTAGGTAAGGGCACTGTAATTATTAACCATTCTGCCGAAATAGACCGCATTGTTAATGGTATTCATCAGTCTGTAAACAAGAGCAAAACGAGCAACAACACAGCCAGCAAAGCGCAAGCACAAACACAAACAGAAGCAAAGAGCACTACAATACACCCAAGCACTATTACCAATATCGTTGCTAACAAAAACGAAAAAGCTAAGCACGAGAACAAAAGCAAAAACGAAGTTAAAGGCGAAAACAAGCACAACACCAAACAAGGTGATGCAAAACCCAATCAAACCAAACACGAAACAAACAACCCTACAACTTCGGCGTACATCAGCCGCGCACGTCACAAAGCACGCGGTTACAGAATATGCATTTTCACAGGCGGAAACTCACGCGCTGACAAGATAAAAGCTATACAAATGGGCAACAAATGCCGTAGAAAATTTGGCGAACTTGCCGCATACACCAGTTTTGAACCTCCACGTTGGGTAACTCATGTAGGCGATTTTAAAACACGTCAAGAGGCCCAAAAATATGTTGTACGCATACGTCGCGCACATATATCATACGAAGTGCGAATCGTGGCAAGCGAAGTGAACATACCCTACTAAAACAACAACAGCAAGCAACAGAAAAAAGCCTGTTCATTTACTGATTTTTTACATATCAAAAATGGAAACAGATAAACTCGAACAACTACAACACCACTATCACGAGATACTGAAACTATTGGGCGAAGATGCTGAACGCGAGGGACTTTTAAAAACGCCATTGCGAGTGGCTAAAGCCATGCAAACCCTTACAAAGGGATATAACATGAAGCCCGAAGATGTGCTTAACTCTGCCAAGTTTAAAGAGCCTTATAAGCAAATGGTTATCGTTAAGGACATCAAGTTTTACTCGCTTTGCGAACACCACATGTTGCCTTTCTACGGCAAGGTGCATGTGGCCTACATACCCAATGGTTACATCACAGGACTATCTAAGATTGCACGCGTTGTAGATATCTTCTCACACCGTCTACAAGTGCAAGAGCGCATGACTACACAAATTAAAGAATGTATAGAGAACGCACTCTCGCCCAAGGGCGTAATGGTTGTAGCCGAAGCACATCACATGTGCATGCAAATGAGAGGTGTTGAAAAAGACGACTCAACAACCGTTACATCCGACTATAGCGGAGTGTTTGAACAGGCCGAAGCACGTGCCGAGTTTATGCGACTCATTGAGAAACGATAAGCATAAAAGGATAATACTTTTTAACGCTGTTTGTAGGTAGTATCATTTCTATTTCAGCATACTTGCGATGCAGATTGATAGGCCCACTCACAACATTTTTTGTGTTTATCATATAATAAAAAGCCATTCTTTCCGTTAATATTAACAAGAGCCATGATAGAATTTATTAGAGGCAACATAGACGATATCACCCCCACAAAAGCTGTTATCGAAGCAAATGGTGTGGGATATGCACTCAACATTTCGCTTAACACCTATACGGCCATCCAAAACAATAAGGATGCTAAACTCTATGTGTTTGAAGTGATTAGAGAAGATGCATACACCCTCTTTGGCTTTGCCACACACTTAGAGCGCGACTTGTTTGAGTTACTAATCAGTGTGTCGGGAGTTGGCGGACAAACGGCCCGAATGATACTATCTGCCTTTACACCTGCCGACTTAGCTAACATTGTTCAAACAGAAGATGTGCGCTCACTTAAAAGCGTAAAAGGTATCGGCCCCAAAGCTGCACAACGCATTATTGTGGACCTTAAGGACAAGATGACCAACTTTATCGGTAGCAGCGAAAGTAGTGGCAACACAAGCCAAGAGGTTAAGGCTAATTCGCCAATCATCGAAGAGGCTGTTCAGGCACTTACAGTGCTTGGCTTTGCACCTGCACCAACACAAAAGATTGTCATTCAAATAGTGAAAGAAGAACCATCAATCCCTGTAGAAGGAATTATAAAAAAAGCACTTAAAATGCTATAATTTGGGAAAACTTGCTATTTGTAAAGATGGGTTTGCGTTGCTAATAGTTGTATGCTCTACATTGCCCTAATAAAATAAAAAGTCTTATCCGCTCTCTCCGCACACATAAGCTAAATAACTAATCTGATTATCCTTGAAACATACGTTCTACATACTGCTGTTTGTATTAGCCTCTATCGGTATAGGGGTGGGACAAGCAGCATTTATGCAATCTGATAGACAGACGGCACATAGCAGTCGGCCCGAAGCCAAAGAAACATCTGTTACACAAAAAAACGTTGTAACAGCAAGTGATTCGTTGCCTAAGGTAAAAAAAACAACGCTTGTTACTTTGGCCGATACCACTCATGGAATGGTTGACCTACGCGACCCCGACAATCTGAAAACAGAGGGTGAGTTTGACGAAAAAACAGGAACGTATCTCTTTGGTACAAAACTGGGTAAGGACTTTCTTGATACTCCTTTCTCTATGACCTGGCAAGAGTATCAAAAACTGATGATGCAACGTTCTATTGCCAACTACTATCGCGCTAAAAACGCTGAAGAGTTTAAAAATAAGGGGAAAGATAAATTCGACTTTACAGATATGCACTTCGACCTTGGACCAATGAACAAAATATTTGGTCCTGGGGGTGTGCGCATTAAAACACAAGGTTCTGCCGAACTAAAAATTGGAGCTAACACGCGCTTTACTGACAACCCAAGCCTTTCTGAACGCAACAGAAAGGTTTTTGGCTTTGACTTTGACGAAAAGATTAACCTTAGTCTGAATGGTAAAGTTGGCGACAAAGTAAACATGGACTTCAACTATAACTCTGAAGCCACTTTTGACTTTGATACACAAAACCTCAAACTACACTACGAAGGTAAGGAAGACGAAATTATCAAACTTATTGAGGCGGGCAACGTGAGTATGCCAACCAACTCATCGTTGGTTAAAGGTGCCACATCGCTTTTTGGCGTTAGAACCGACATGCAATTTGGTAAACTTAAACTCTCTACCGTTGTAGCACAAAAAAAGTCTACTTCATCAAGTGTTAGTTCAAAAGGTGGTTCGCAACTTTCTAGTTTTGAGTTCTCTGCCGATGCATACGACGAGAACAGACACTACTTTCTGTCTCACTTCTTTCGCGATCACTACGATGAGAATATGCGCCAATTGCCCAACATAACATCGGGTATAACCATTAACCGCATCGAGGTGTGGGTGACAAACAAAACGGGGGCTACTACAGACACACGTAACATTGTGGGATTTACCGACCTTGCAGAGCACGACCATATTGCCAACAATCGTTGGAACGGAACTGGTAGCATAAACCCAAGCAACACCTCGAATAATCTTTACTCAATACTGAATGCTACACTTGATGGGGCACGCAATATTTCATCGGCTACTTCTACGCTTGATGGGGCTGGTCTTGTGGGAGGTATCGATTATGAAAAACTTGAATCGGCACGCAAACTTTCTTCATCAGAATATAACTTGAATAGTTCCTTGGGCTATATTTCGCTTAAACAAACGCTGCAAACAGACCAAGTGCTTGCCGTGGCGTATGAGTATACTTACAAAGGGCAAACTTATCAAGTAGGCGAATTTGCCTCCGACCATAAGGATAATAAAGAGGTGCTCTACGTTAAGACACTAAAGAACACTGCTTGCACACCCGCTGTGGGTAACTGGAATTTGGAGATGAAGAATGTTTATGCCTTAGGTGCCTCGTCGGTACAGAAAGATAAGTTCAGACTTGACATTAAACTGCTTTCTGACACATCGGGTGTTTATCTTAGCTACTTGCCAGACCCATCTATAAAAGACAAAAAAATACTGACATTGGTGGGACTTGATCGTTTAGACAACAACAATAAGATTGGACCAAATGGTACATTTGACTTTGTTGAGGGCTACACCATTGATGCGTCGAGCGGTAGAGTGTTCTTCCCTGTTATTGAACCCTTTGGCTCTTCATTAAGAAAGGCTATCGGCAATGATGCCGTTGCAGACAAATATGTTTTTCAAGAACTTTATGACTCTACACGCACCGTTGCTAAGCAAATAGCCGAAAGAAATAAGTTTCTCATTACCGGACAATATAAGGCTACCCGAAACGATGAAATCGTGTTGGGAGCTATGAATATACCCCGTGGTTCGGTGATTGTTACAGCTGGTGGTCAAACGCTTATGGAGGGGTCGGACTATACAGTAGACTATAACTCTGGCGTGGTTAGAATTTTGAACAAGAGCATACTCGATGCGGGCACAAATATTAATGTAAGCTTTGAGAGCAACAGCGACTATGGCATGCAACGTAAAACCATGTTTGGAATGAACTTTGAATATAACTTTTCAAAGGATTTCAAAATGGGCGGTACGTTTATGCACTTAGGTGAGAAACCTCTTACCACGAAAGTGGCTATGGGATCGGAGCCTTTAAATAACACTTTGTGGGGACTCAACCTTTCATGGAAGAAACAAAGTCAGCGACTGACCGATTGGATTAACAAACTACCGCTTATTCATTGCACAGCGCCATCGAGCATAAACTTTACAGGTGAATTTGCTCAACTCTTTGCAGGTAAAAGCAGAGGGGCACAAGGAAATGCCTCGTATATAGATGACTTTGAGAACACTAAGAGCGATATTGATATCTCTAATCCTAAAGAATGGACTATATCGAGTGTACCCTCTGTATTCCCAGAATCGAAGTATACAAACGATGTACGCTATGGCTACAATCGTGCATTATTGGCATGGTATTACATCGACCCATTGTTTACTCGTCGTTCTTCAAGTCTAACTCCAAGCCACATAAAAAACGATTTGGCTCAACTTTCTGACCCTAATGTACGTGAGATTTACAAAAGCGAATTGTTCCCAAACAAAAGCGTTAATATGCAAGAATCTAACACGCTCAATGTGCTAAACCTTGCCTACTATCCTAATGAACGCGGTCCGTATAACCTCGACCCATCGCTCGACGTAAATGGTCATCTGCTCTATCCTGAAAAGAGATGGGGTGGCATGATGCGTAAACTCGAAACCTCTGACTTTGAAACCTCTAACATCGAGTATATTGAGTTTTGGATGCAAGACCCCTTTATCAAAGCTCGCGAAGCAGGAAAAACATTTAATGGCGACCTTTATTTTAACTTAGGCGAAATAAGCGAGGATATTTTGAAGGATGGTAAGAAGTTTTACGAAAGTGGCTTACCTATTGA
>ERZ1024411.129-NODE-129-length-9941-cov-6.366579_pt1 | contig 9941 bp, 7 predicted proteins | sample MGYA00520784_ERZ1024411 | MGnify/ENA primary metagenome ERZ1024411 (study PRJEB33242, sample SAMEA3444280) | Homo sapiens | biome: Host associated; feature: Gastrointestinal tract; material: Stool | place: Uganda | collected 2011-01-01 ...
GACCACCGAGATCTACACTCTTTCCCTACACGACGCTCTTCCGATCTCTTTAAGAAAATGATGGTTGGTGAATCATACGAAACAGAAAAGGAAATGTTAGAGCGTCAGCGCCGTGAAATGGAAGCTCTTGAAGCTGCAAAAAAAGCTCAGGAAGAGGCGGACAAAGCCAATAACGCCGGTAATACAGGCGGTAATTCATCTTCCGGTTCTGCTATGGTTGACCAGAACGCTCTTAACAATGTTCTTAAGAACCACACTGCCGAAGATGTTGCCATGCTGGCAGCCATTATCGAATGTGAAGCCGGCAACCAGTCATATGAAGGCAAATGTGCTGTAGGAAGCGTTGTTGTCAACAGGGTTGCAGATCCGCGCTTTGCCAACAGCATAAGTGGTGTAATATATGCACCATATCAGTTTTCACCTGTTGCCAGCGGACGATTTGCAATAGTACTTGCAAGAGGTGCGAATGCAGCCTGCACCCAGGCAGCCGTTGATGTGCTTAACGGTTATATCAATATTAATGCACTATATTTTCATGTATATAACAGCGCCGTAGATAAAGGCGGAACTGTTATAGGAGATCATGTATTTTATTAAATATACAAGAAGGAGAATTACTTACTATGAAAAAAGCAACTAAAGCATCTGATAACAGATATTATCAGGCAAGATTTAATGCAGCGCAGGAAAATGCTGGCTTTGAAAGCCGTGAAGCAGCTTCTGATGTTATAGGAATAGACAGAACAAGACTTGCAAGAATTGAGCTTGGCAATGTCACACCTTACGCAGACGAGGTCGTATCTATGGCAAAATGCTACAATGCTCCTGAACTCTGCTACAATTACTGCTCAAGCGAATGTCCGATTGGAAGGCTTACAATGAAGGAAGTCGAGATTAATTCATTTGACAGATTATCATTAAAAATGCTTGGTTCTTTGAATGATATTGAAAATCTGCGTGCTTCTATTATCAATATCTCTGCTGATGGTCAGGTTGATATTGGAGAACAGGAGGAATTCAAGCAGATACTTGAATCCCTCGACCTTATTTCCAATAATGCGAAAGCCCTTGAACTATGGGCTAAGAAAAACATTAAGAATATTTAACAACTATATCTTACATAATCTACTGTCACGAAACCTTTGTTTTCGTTCTTGACAGAATTATCGTGCGATACATATACGCCGCTCTTTACACCAACCCATCTTCCGGCTTTGGCAATAACGGAAACAGGGCTGGTGTATTCTTTTCCGTCTGTGCTTATCTCTATTGTTACTGTCTCAACAGGTGCTTCCTTAACAGGAAGTCCTCCCTCAACATAATCTTTAGTTCCTGTCTTTTTTACTGTATATCTGAAATATATTTCCTTAAGATTATCGTATGAAGCAAGCAATTCTTTAGTCTCTTTAGTATAAGCCTGGTCACAATCAAACTGCTGCACACCCTTTACTGCATACACTTCCATCCTTCCATCTTTTACAGTCACATCTGCTGCCAGATAATCCATTCCCATATGAATGAATCCGGCATTATCACCATCAGACATTCCGCTGATATTCATCTTAGTAACACAACTGAATTCCGGTGCAGGCCACTTCTGCATGAGAAGATTTCTGTAATCACCGATTGGCCTGTTTGATACTCTGCCAACTGCATTAAGCTTTATATAAGAACCGTCATCAGACACATTTCCACTTTCATCAGTGCCGTACTGCGCCCAGTCACTGTCTGGATTGGCATTCCACTGCCACTGAAGTCCCAGGCTATCTTCTGTGAATTCATCTGTAGTATCTGGCTCACATATCTCATAAACTGCACCGACATCAGGTTTTTCGTACTCCATCACAGGCTCGCCGTAATCATTACCATCTTTCTTAACTCCAATTACAGGCCAGTCATTCTCCCAGCTCATTGGCTGCAGATGTGTTATTCTGCCCGCTGCATACACATCCTGAAAATGTATGAACCAGTCCTGCCCTGTAACTGTGTCAACCCATGCCCCCTGATGAGGTCCATTGACAGGCGAATCTCCCTGTCTCATAACCACTTTATACTCATATGGTCCAAACACATTTTTCGACCTTAACACTGTCTGCCAGCCTGTCTTAACGCCGCCAGCCGGTGCAAATATATAATACCATCCGTTTCGCTTATACATCTTAGGACCTTCTATTGTAATCTGGTCATTTAAGTTACCGTCAAATATAACCTTTTCCTCACCGATAAGTCCCATTCCATCTGGCTGCATCTCTACCATATGAAGCACACTCTTGTATCCGATACGGCTCTTGGCAACTCCTGCAACAAGATATGCCTTTCCGTCCTCATCCCAGAATGGGCATGGGTCAATCCAGCCTGCACCTGGTCTTATGTTCACCGGCTTACTCCACTCACCATAAGGGTCTGTTGCTGTAGTCATATATATTCCTTCATCCGGCATTGGAAAGCACACATAATATGTACCCTCATGATATCTTATGGCAGGTGCCCACACTCCGCATCCATGAATTGGATTTCTGTATCTGAATTCTGGAACTTCAGGCAAAATGTAGTTTACAACCTTCCAGTTTACAAGGTCCTTAGAATGAAGCAACGGCATAGCCGGAGCATTAGAAAAGCTTGATGATATCATAAAATAATCATCACCGACACGGATTGCGTCCGGATCTGAATAATCAGCGTAAAGTATTGGATTCTTGTATCGTCCATTTCCTAAATCTGCTGTCCACATATATGACCTCTTTCTGCCAGTTTATGGCTCAATAATTTATTTCTGCTTATGCAGATATTTCTCTGCTATCATATTACAACAGTTAAATAAAAATTTCCAGCACTTTTGTAAAGTTATTTTATAAAAGTTTTTAGTTAACATTTTATTATTAAGTATTCTGCACTTAAACCGATATTATATATAACCGTGTTCATTGCTGAAGATGAAAGGCGGGTATACTTATGATAATTGCAGACAGCAACCTGAGTATGTCTTCAAGAAGACACTACTCACAAAAGGTATCAAGCGGCATGGTCGCAGCAGGCAGCTCTGGTAACTCCTTTAGTTTTGGAATGAGCCAGGCAAGAAGCAGCTTAAGCCAGAAAAAATCATATTTTAGTAATTCTTCTGATTCTTCGGGCAGAAAGTATGACGACATGTTTCTGATGATGCCACTCTACAATCGTTCTGGAAGGCTTAATGTCCCGGACGATTCTTCTAAAACGGATTTGGCTGGTGAGGAATCACCAGAAGGCACGGAGGCTTTAACACCTGCTTACAACAAAGCCAGCTTAGTTTCTATGCGGCAGAATGTAAGCTTCAGTTACACAGAAATAACAAGAAAGGTTTATATGTCCCTGTTGGATTTTATTCAGTCTCTGTCTTTCCGTGGAATGTTTCATGATACTGACAGTTTATCCTGCAATTCAGTCTCTGGCACATCTTCATCTGACAAAGCCTCAAAAACCCTTTCTATTACTAACCAGATTTCTCCTACTGTGTGGACTGTAAGAACCAGATATTCTTCAACCTATGAAGAAAAGGAAAGCACTTCATTTTCAACAACCGGAACTGTTAAAACAGCAGACGGCAGGGAACTTAATTTTAATCTTGATATGACCATGTCACGCAGATACATGGAAGAACACAGCATTGAATTTGTTTCCAGCTTTGACACTGTACTTACAGATCCCCTTGTTATTAACCTCGGAAGTAATCCTGTATCTGTTTCCGATAAGTCATTCAGTTTTGACATTGATGGTGATGGTAAAGACGAAACTATTGCACAGATGAATCCTGAAAGTGGCTTTCTTGCTCTTGATAAGAACGGCGACGGAATTATCAATGACGGCAGTGAGCTGTTCGGAACCAAGACCGGCAATGGCTTTTCTGAACTTGCAGAATATGATTCTGACGGTAACGGCTGGATAGATGAGAATGATGAAGTCTATGACCAGTTAAAGGTCTGGGTTAAAGACGAGAATGGCAATGACAAGCTCCTCTCTCTTAAGGAAGCTAATGTCGGCGCAATCTGTCTTGGCAGCTCCAAAACAACATTTCATGTAACTGATGATGATAACAATCTTAAAGCTAAAGTACGAAGCAGCGGTATGTATCTTCATGAAGACGGCAGCGCCGGTTCTGTACAGCAGGTGGATTTTTAATTCTGTATTGGGGATATCGAAGATATCCCCAATATTTTTTGTATCCCTTACTAATGCCTGAGTGCTATTTCCCTCCGTTCACTGACACGATTCTATTTTTGCTGTTTTGCCACAGGCTCTGTTTTTTTCCGCGCAGCTGCTTATCCCCCGTTGGCTCTGTTTTTTTCCGCGCAGGCTGCTTGCGACCTATATATTCATAATATTTGCTCTCTTATAGGCACATTTTGCGCCTTTTCAATCCCAAAGCTTCTTCTCAACCTATAAGATTCATTATTTCTATTCTTTAATAGGTAAAACCGCTCTCCACAATCTGAAAATTCACAAAATCACATAAATTTTCCCAAATATCTTCCTATAAGAAACTTTATTATGCGACTACCTATAGGTATCACGTATTGTCTGCGTATGAAGCTTCCTTTATTCTACAACCATATTTTGCCCAAGCTTGTTCTTTCGGTATATTTACATATTTTTAATATATCAAGCTATTGATTTTTATATATTTGTATAGTATATTTATTAAACAGTTTTACCTATAATCGCAAAAGGGGGTTTTTAATGAGAGATATACAGAATTATAATATGGAACATGTTGACACATTAGCACCTGACACAATTAAAGAGTCTGTTATGTGCAGGCATTCACAATTGTCTCTTTTACTAGCTGATATACAAGGAAGAATTTCTAATGCTCCTGAAGGTTCTCTGCGAACTGCCAGAAAAGCTCATGGCTGCCAATATTATCATAAAGTCGAAGTAAATGACACCAAAGGAACATATATCAAAAAGCATAACTATAATTTTGCAATCGAACTTGCACAAAAAGATTATGATTTAAAAATTGAACAATGCCTGCTGAAAGAATTAAACTTTCTTGAAGTCATACTTAAGAAATATAATCCATCAGAAATCCAGTATATTTATGATTCACTTAACAGCTTCCGCAAAGAAATGGTTACTCCAGTTTTTGTATCAGATAAAGATTTTACTGCAAACTGGAAAGCCTCAGAATATACTTCTTTAGGATTCACTCCTGACTGCGCTGAATACTATACTGATAATAATGAACGCGTACGGTCTAAGTCTGAAATTATCATAGCTAACAAACTCTATCGCTATAATATTCCTTATCGATACGAATATCCTCTGCAGCTGCAATCTGGTATCATAACACACCCGGATTTTACATGTCTTAATGTTAAAACAAGGCAGGAATATATATGGGAACATTTTGGCATTATGGACAATGCAGAATATGCCTGTAATGCCATCAAAAAAATTAGTGATTATGCTAATTCAGGATATATCCTTGGCAGGAACTTCATAGCAACATTTGAAACCGCTAATACTCCAATCAATGCTAACTGCATAGATTCTTTGATAAAAAGTCATCTCTGTTGATACCAGTATGCCCGCCTTACTTTTATTCTGTAAGGTGGGACATACCTTCTATAGTTTATCAGATTATTCACCACTGCCACACCCACACGAACAAGCATACTACTTATTTTATAAGATCATATGATACCTTTTTATAGTCGCATTTTTGAATTCTTATAGGTCGTTCCTTACCAGATTTTCCAAAAATGTTTCTTATTTTCACAAAACATCCCTTAATAAAGACAAATTTTCCTATCAAATAGCTTTAGCTCACTATCTGATAGGAAATTATCCTGAATTTTATTAAGATTGTGCTGAAAATGACCTATTAATCATGTGAAAAATATTTTCTTATAGGAAAACCAAATCTCACCAAGACATATCTCTTTCCATCTGCACAGAAAACCCGACTGTTATGTAAGAATCCCACCAAAACAATCCCACCATGCATAGTCCTTCCTGACAGCTTTCTAGAAATTCAAATCAATATCTATCCCCTTAATATCCTCATTAAGCAGCTTATTATCTTTCATTATCCTGACTATCTGCTTCCGGGCTTCAGTTACATAGTCGACATCATTGCTTCTTATATTGGCATTCATCTCTAGCTTGTCAGCCTCTGCCTGTCCCTCAATAATCTCTTCCTGCTCTTTTCTTTCCTTGCGCTTTTCGTCAATCTTTTCCTGCTGTTCTTCCTGCTTCTTCTCTGCTTCGTCAGCTTTTTCCTTATTCTCTTCTGCCTTGTCATCAATGTTGTCTTTGCCTTCATTTACAAGCAGATTCTTAACCTCACCCTCAACAGCACCTATTATCTGGTCCGCTGAATCCTGTGCCTTTAGCATTTCCTGAGATTTATCCCTGTCGATTTCAGCAAGTGCAATTGAAGCTGTCGTGCATGCAATCTTAAGCTCCTTCTGACCAATTTCATCCTTAAAATGTATCTGTGATGAATTCAGCTTAAGCACTTTCTCCTGATACTCTGTAAGCGGCGTATTCTGTAATTCCTTTAAACGGTCAAGTTCTTCCTTTGAAAATGTGTCCTCAGCCGAACCATAACGGTTATTCTGATATTTTTCAAGCAGCTCAAGATCTTTTTGTTCCTGTGAATTCATATCAACACCATAATCTGCGCGGTAAGCCTCTTTTTCATTCTCCAAATCACTAACCTTATTCTTAAGTGCTGTGATTTCATCAAGCTTATTAAGCTTATCGAGCTTCATATCCTCAATATTCTTATCTCTCATATCAGAAGATTTCCATGCATCAGATATGAGCTTCATAGCTTGCTTTCTGGCTCTGAGCCTTTTAGCATCAATCTGGTTATCATTGTATGGCTTCAGATTAAGCTCTGATGCATTAATTGTCTTTCTGTTCTTGGTTTGCTTTGAATTATCAGTATTCTTATCTGCTTTTTCTATTCCCTGTGCAGCTGCCTGATTATTCATTGTGCTTCTTATCGTAAGTGACATATGCCCTCCTTGTCATAATCCTATCCCAAACTCCTTTTCGGGATTCACATTAGTTTATATATATATCGGCATATGTACCACCATTATTATAGTCAGTTCTTGTTTATAATGAATAAATATGATATAGTCTTACTATCAATTTATCATGAGGGGAGATTATGATGAAATTTGCAAAAGGAACTGATAAAGTGCTGACAATCATATACACTGTTATCAGTGTTTTACTTATTGCCACATTTATATTATTACTTATATATGCAGGAGGTCTTATGAACAATGCCGGCGGCAGTATTATTAAAGCTGGCAGCTATTCACCTGATGATTACACAGCAGGATATAGATTTATGGGACATTTGTTTTATGGTGGACTTTCTTTCACAGCATCTGTTTTCTTATATATAATCGCTATATATGCAGCACTTTTTGCTTTACCGCTTATAATAATTACAATATTTGCTTATGTTGGCATGGCATTATATAAGAAAACGCAGAATCCAAAACACATAAAACGCAATCTTATTGTTAAAATCGTATATACCGCAATATGGACAATACTTGCACTTATAATGACAATCAATGATGTTGGATTTGTTGTTATGTTCGTAATACTGGCTCTTGTATTATCGCTTCTTTTCAGTGCTTTGTACGGCATGACCAATCATGAATATTTTTCCGAATACTAAAAATAATGGCAGGACACGGTATTAATCCATGTCCTGCCATATTATATTTAATCTTACAAATGAAGCACTCTCTCCTTAATCTCCTGAGTTCTTCCCTGATTCCAGAACTGTGTTCCGATATATCCACATGTTCTTCTTGCAACATTCATCTTGTCCTGATTACGGTTTCCGCAGTTAGGGCATTCCCATATAAGCTTTCCGTCATCATCAGTTATAATCTGAATCTGACCTGTGTAACCACATTCCTGACAGTAATCACTCTTAGTATTAAGCTCTGCATACATAATATTATCATAAATGTACTGCATAACCTTAAGTACTGCAGGAATGTTATTCTGCATATCAGGAACCTCAACATAGCTGATAGCACCACCTGGGGATAATTCCTGGAACTGTGATTCGAATTTCAGTTTATCAAATGCATTGATATTCTCTGTTACATGAACATGATAACTGTTAGTTATATAGTTCTTATCTGTTACACCGGCAATCTTACCGAATCTCTTCTGTAAGCACTTAGCAAACTTGTAAGTTGTTGATTCAAGTGGTGTACCATAAAGAGAGAAATCAATATTAGTCTCTGCCGCCCATTTCTTACATATATCGTTAAGATGTTTCATTACCTCAAGTGCAAATTCTGTACCTTCTGACTTGGTATGTGTAACACCCTTCATGTAATATGTACACTCACAAAGTCCTGCATATCCAAGCGAAATTGTTGAATATCCTCCATAAAGAAGCTTATCAATTGTTTCACCCTTCTTAAGTCTTGCAAGCGCACCATTCTGCCAGAGAATTGGAGCAACATCAGAAGGTGTTCCTTTAAGTCTGTAATGTCTGCACATAAGTGCTCTCTTACAAAGCTCAAGTCTCTCATCAAGGATACTCCAGAACTTATCCATATCCTTTCCTGATGAGCATGCAACATCAACAAGGTTAAGAGTTACAACACCCTGATTGAATCTTCCATAATACTTTGGTTTTCCTGTCTCTGGATCAATATATGGTGTAAGGAAGCTTCTGCATCCCATACATGGGAAACACTGACCATTGCCATTTGCATCAACCTTTAATTCCTTCATCTTCTTTTCAGAAATGTAATCAGGAACCATTCTCTTTGCTGTACATTCTGCTGCCAGCTTTGTAAGTTCCCAATACTTGCTTCCTTCTCTTATATTGTCTTCTTCAAGAACATATATAAGCTTAGGGAAAGCTGGTGTAATCCATACACCCTTTTCATTCTTAACACCCTGCATTCTCTGCTTAAGAACTTCCTCTGTAACAAGAGCAAGATCTTCTCTTGTTCTTCCTTCTGGAACTTCATCAAGATACATGAATACAGTAACGAATGGAGCCTGACCATTAGTTGTCATAAGTGTGATAACCTGATACTGAATCATCTGGACGCCACGCTTAATCTCATCTCTTACGCGAAGCTCTGCAACTTCTCTTATCTTCTCATCAGAAGCCTCTATACCCGTTTTCTCAAATTCTTCCCTAACCTGTACGATAAACTTCTCACGGCTTATCTGAACAAATGGAGCAAGATGTGCAAGTGATATACTCTGTCCACCATACTGTGAACTTGCAATCTGCGCAATTGCCTGAGTTGCAATATTACATGCTGTAGAAAAGCTGTGTGGCTTCTCAATCATAGTCTCACTTATTACAGTTCCATTCTGTAACATATCCTCAAGATTAACAAGACAGCAGTTATGCATATGCTGTGCAAAGTAATCTGCATCGTGGAAATGTATAAGTCCCTGCTCATGTGCATCAACAATATCTGCTGGGAGAAGAAGTCTTTTAGTAATGTCCTTACTTACCTCTCCTGCCATATAATCTCTCTGCACACTGTTAACAGTAGGATTCTTATTAGAATTTTCCTGCTTTACTTCCTCATTATTACACTCAAGAAGGCTTAATATCTGCTCATCTGTTGAATTAGACTTACGCACAAGTGCTCTCTTATAACGATATGTAATATACTTTCTTGCAACTGCAAATGCTCTGAGATTCATAATCTGATTCTCAACAAGATCCTGAATTTCCTCAACGCTTAATGAACGGTTCATCTCTTTACAGATGCTCTCAACATTATTAGATATTGTCTCGATCTGTTCTTCTGACAGTCTTTCGCTATGGACAACTTCCATATTAGCTTTTGATACGGCGGCCATAATTTTACTTATATCAAATGTAACCTCTAGATCGGAAGAGCACACGTCTGAACTCCAGTCACGGCTACATCTCG
>ERZ1024411.132-NODE-132-length-9877-cov-6.847078_pt1 | contig 9877 bp, 9 predicted proteins | sample MGYA00520784_ERZ1024411 | MGnify/ENA primary metagenome ERZ1024411 (study PRJEB33242, sample SAMEA3444280) | Homo sapiens | biome: Host associated; feature: Gastrointestinal tract; material: Stool | place: Uganda | collected 2011-01-01 ...
AAAGCGTGGACCACGTGCAAATCACAAATACACAAAAGATGTGGTTGTTTCATTTATACAAGAACATAAATGTATAACATATGCTGATTTTAGGCGCATAAATGAATACGCATATAACCAAGCAAAGAAAAATGGTTGGTTGCCTAAATTAGGTTTAATACAGGATAATCCAGGAAAGAAATTCTGGACTAAAAAGAAGGTATTTGAAGTAGCTCGCAACTACTCAAATAAAACGGATTTTCAAGAAAAAGAACCAGCAGCATATAGTTGGGCAAGTGAGTACAAAATCCTTGATAAATTTGACTGGATGAAGCCGCGTAGTTATGACGAAAGGAAAGAAGAGCATAACTCAACTGTGTACGCCTATGTTGATGAAAACAATAAAGTTGCATATGTAGGTCTAACAATAGATAAAAATAGTAGAAAGAGAAGTCATAAATATGGTTCTAATAGTGCGGTAAGAAAATACTTTGGCAAAAACATTCCAGAACCAATTATTTTGAAAGACGGGCTGACAGTATTGGAAAGTCAATACTACGAGGATTATTACAAGAAGCAATATGCAAATGATGGTTATAATCTTTTAAATGTAGCAGCAACTGGGAAAAACGTTGGTTCTATTGGTGGTATCGCTAAGTGGACTTCAAAAGAAAAAGTTTTTGAAGAATCAAGGAAATACCATAGTAGGAGTGAATTTCAAAGAGAGGCTGGAGGTGCGTATAATCATGCCAAACACAACAAATGGCTTAAAGAAATGACTTGGTTAACAACACCTGAGAGAAAAATCAAATGGACTCACGACGCTGTTATTGAAGAAAGCCATAAATATGAATATAAATGTGACTTTAGAAAAAATGCAAGTGGAGCACATCAGGCCGCAAGTGAAAAAGGATGGCTTAAAGAAATGACTTGGCTTAAAGATAAACATAAGCCACATAACTATTGGACAAAAGAAAAAGTTTTTGAGGAAAGCCACAAGTATTCAAACAAAAAGGATTTTGGAAATAATGCAAAAGCAGCTTTCCAAAAAGCAATGAGTAATGGATGGCTACCTTTGATGACATGGTTAAAGCCTCTTCCTTTAGGCAAAATTTCAAAATGGACAAGAGAAGCAATCATTGAAGAATCAAAGAAATACACATCAAGAACAGAATTTGCAATAAATAGTCCGACAGCATACCAACATGCATGTGAAGACAAAACAATATTCAAGGAAATGCCGTGGATAAAAGAGAAAAAGAAGCCCGATGGCTATTGGGATGTCAAAGAGCATGTGTTGGAAGAAGGTAAAAAGTACAGAAATCGCAAGGCTTTTTCAGAAGGGGCTTATACGGCATGGAAAAAGGCAAGGAAATATGGGTGGATTGATGAAATAGAATGGGCCAAGTGAGCTTTTTGATGTCGCTCTTTCTCAATGCCGTTAGACAAGAGAACAGAAAGGCTCGCTTCAATGCTGGGGCGGAGCAAGGCGTGAATGCCAAGCGGATAATCTCGTCCTGTGAAAGATGCTCCTTGTCAGTTGGGATTGTCTCGATACGCTCCAAGAAACCGTTCGGGTTCTCCTTTATCTTGCGGTCACGATAGGCAGTGTGGATTGAAGCACGGAGATAGAACTTCTTTTCAAGCAACTGAAGCAGAATTTTCCTCTGAGATATTTCTATGGAGAGAGTGCCAATGCTATAAAAATTCAAATTTGGGTAACTCTTATTGCCAATCTGCTTTTAATGGTCATACAAAAGCGCATAAAACGCTCATGGAGTTTTTCCGGGTTAGCAACTATGTAAAAATTATGCTCATGTACTATGTGAACTGCCATACATTCCTTGAAGAAGCGGAAAAAGATTGGGCGAAGATGCTTGGAGAAGCAAGGAAAGTGCCTCCTGAACCAACCTTATTTGACTAAGGTGGGCTTACTTTTTCAAAAAATCATCCGCAATGCCTGTTTATGGGCATTGCGGATAGGGTTGCTACGCTATTTTGAGTTTTACCGGACAGCAATAATCTCCTATAAATACAGCCCCTACTCCCAACTCATTGTAATTTATGAATTAAGAGTATTTTTCATTTAGCACAAGCCCCCCAATGTTATAAAATCACTTATTTGAATAATCATGTCATGCTCAAATGATTTTATTAGCTGAGCATATACCGACTGTCCGAAGAAATGTGTACTTATATAGTTTTTTATATACATTATTTCTTTTTGAAATTCAAAAAGAAACCAAAAGGACTGATACTTTATTATAAGTACCAATCCTATTTTTATTTGTTTATAAAATATTTAGCAGACAGTAATAGGTTCAAATTTATAAGAAACTAAATTCGAACACCTACTTATCTATTTAAATATTAAACTGTTTACCTTGTTTGCCATCTTCAAAACCTTTGGCATATCCTTCTCTATAACCATTGACATAGTTTTGTTTTTCGGCATTGGTCGAAAAATTACTTGATTCATCATAGGTGGCATGGTATGAGTGCGAGGCACCATCATCGCATCCACTGGCATAACCATCATCGTAACCAGCTTCGTAGGGGTTGCGTGTATCCTTACCCAAAATAGTATCGGGCAGTTGAGCAGATGGCATGGTGTCGGGAGCTTGTGGCATCACACTCGGATCGATAGTAGTGTCGGGTATGGCCACTTGCTGGTGAGTAGTATCGTTATTATGTAGGCCTATATACGATTTTTGCTCGTTTGCACTATGTTTCATATATACAATGCCTATGATAACCAAAAGACTGATGGATAAAATAGCCACGGTGCGCCAGCGATTTTCAGAGTTATTATGATTATTAAAGTTCATAAGTTTTTTAAGCTTTATAATAAAGGTGTATTATCGTTTTATTTTTCATCAGTCACCAAAGTTCTCTACTATAAGAGGCGATGATTGAGTTCTGTGTGTGTATATTAAACAACACATCTTTATTTTATTATCGTGTACCACTAATCGGACGTTTACGACTTGCATCCATTCTTAAGAATATAAAGAGCATGAGCGTGAAGCCCCATAGCGACGAACCGCCATAACTAAAGAATGGTAGCGGAATGCCAATAACTGGCGTTATGCCCATAACCATTCCAACGTTGATAAACACATGGAAGAGCAGTATGCTTGTAAGCGAATATCCATAGACTCGGGCAAAGGTGGTTACTTGCTTTTCGCTTAGATAGATAAGCCTTAGTATCATACATAAAAACAGGAGCAACACGCCTGCAGAGCCTAAGAAACCTTGTTCTTCGCCTACGGTACAGAAAATGAAATCGGTATCTTGTTCTGGTACATATTTGAGTTTTGTTTGTGTGCCATTCATAAAGCCTTTGCCTTCAAGTCCCCCCGAACCAATAGCTATCTTGCTTTGGTTTACGTTGTAACCAGCATCTCGATTATCCTCATTCATACCTAAAAGCACCTGTATGCGCACACGTTGGTGTGGCTCAAGCACATTGTTGAGTGCAAAGTCGGCTGTATAGAGAAAAGCCGTGCTACCTAATGTAAAGAGGGCTATCAACAAACATGAATTTACGCGTTGTCCCAATGACTGCCATGCCAAATAGCCTGCCATGAAAATACATAACGAGAGCAAGACCCACGATATATCAAACTGTATGATAAACTCTGATACAAGCAACGACAAGCTGATAGCTACCACACCAACCACTAAGAAGATATGGCACGCTTTGTTGCGAGATGCATATATACGCAACATGCCCATAGTGAATATCCATATCATAACTAGCACTACAAACTCGCCAACTGAGGAATAGGTACCTGGCAACTCTACCTCGCCAAAACGTATGCCAATCACAAAATAGGCTACTGCTGCCACTGCTGTAAACAGAATACAACCAGGCATGCCCTCACGGTAAAACATAAGGAAGAAAGCTAAGTAAACCAAAGCCGAACCCGTTTCGCGTTGGAGCACAATGAGCACCATGGGTAGCAGTATAAGTCCTGCAGCCTTTGCAAAATTGTGCATATTGTCGAGCGTGAAACCATATTGGTCTATAAGTTTTGCCACCGCTAAGGCAGTGGCACACTTGGCAAACTCTGCTGGCTGAATGTTGCAAAATCCAAGACTTACCCACGACTTTGAACCTTTAATGTCGTGTGCAATAAAAGGGGTTATGAGCAAAACAAACATCATAAGCCAATAGAAGAAGCCTGCCAAGGTATCGTAATAACGGTCAGAACTCATCATAATGACAAACCCCAACGCAAAGGCACAAGCGATCCAAACTATTTGTTTGCCCGTACGTGCCGACCATGCAAAGAAATCGGTATCGCCTATTTCATGGCTTGCACCGCAAATGCTAAACCATCCGCATATAAGCAGCACAACGTAGAGAGTGAGTATCACCCAATCTGCATTAAACAGTGGATATTGTTTGTTTTCGTTAAGCATTCTTTTCTATTTTCTTGTTTGTTTTATTTTTCTCAATACCCTTACCAGCATCTTTTTTAGTACCTTTTTTGTCGTCTTGTTTGGCTTTGGTATCTTTCTTTGAATCGCCATATTTGATGTGCATGTTTTGGAAATGCTGAGCTTTTGCTTCAGAACCCTTCGATAGTTTACCATTAAGATACTGCTCCATGATTAGAGCACCTATAGGCACACCATATACATTACCAAAACCACCATTTTCAACATATACTGACACGGCTATACGCGGATTGTTCATCGGTGCAAAGCCCATAAACACAGAGTGGTCGTGACCGCGGTTTTGTGCAGTACCTGTTTTACCACACACCTCATAACCTGGCAAGTTGGCTGCACGACAAGTACCATCGAGCACAGCCTTACGCATACCAGCCACACAATATTCGTACCACCGACGGTTTACACCTGTGTAGCGACGTTTGTAATAAATAGGGTCTATGCGCCCATCTTGAATACTGTGTACCACATGAGGAGTAATAAAGTAACCTCTGTTAGCAACCGTTGCTGCAAGATTGCAAATTTGCAAGGGAGTGGCTGTTACCTCGCCTTGACCTATGGCAATAGAGATTACGGTTAAGCCATTCCACGATTTTTTGTAAGCTTTGTCGTAATACTGTGCATTGGGTATCATGCCACGTTTTTCGCCTGGCAAGTCAATGCCCAATTTATACCCATAACCCATGCGAACCATATAGTTTTTCCACGTTGTCATAGCATTTTGTACCGAACCATATTTGCGTTTGTTGCTCAACAAGCGGAACAAATTCCAACAAAAGTAGGAGTTACACGACGTACCAATAGCAGGAACAAGGTTGATAGGCGATGCATGGCCATGACAGCCAACATGAAGTCCCTTGTAGTTAAAACCATGATGACAAGGAAATGATATTTGAGGGTCGATTGAACCTTCTTGCAATCCGGTGAGTGCTTGCGTTATCTTGAAAGTTGAACCTGGAGGATAAGTACCCATTATAGCACGATTGAGCAAGGGTTTTTGCGGGTTGTTACTAAGCATGATGTGGTTTTTACCACGATCACGCCCCACCATAATGCGGGGGTCGTAAGTTGGTGCAGATGCCATACAAAGCACCTCGCCTGTCTGAGGTTCTATAGCAACTATTGCCCCTTTCTTTCCTTCGAGCAAGCGTTCGGCAAGTGCTTGCAAGTCTTTATCGAGACCAAGAGTAAGGTTTTTACCTGGCTGTGCTTGCTTGTCGTATTTACCATTTTGATAGTGTCCTTGCGTTCTGCCGTGTACATCGCGCAGCATAATGCGCATACCTTTTACGCCGCGCAATTGCTCTTCGTAAGCACGCTCTATACCCAACTTTCCAATGTAGTCGCCCGATGCATAATAGTTTGTAGAATCCTCCTCAAGTTCCTTTTCACTTATCTCGCCCACATCGCCTAATATATGTGCACCTATAGCACTAGTATACTGGCGTGTTGAGCGTTTTTCAATGCTAAAGCCTTTAAAACGGAATAGTTTTTCACGAAACAAAGAAAACTCTGTTGCAGGTATTTGAGCCATAAAAAGCTGTGGTGTATAACGCGAATAGCCAGGATTTTTCTTAGGGTCTTTTATGTCTGCCATTCGTTTGATATAGTCATCCTTGCTTATGCCAATGGTTTGGCAGAAGTCGAGTGTGTCTATACCACGCTGGTCGTTCATTACCACCATAATATTATATGATGGTTCGTTATACACCAAAATACGCCCTTTGCGATCGAGTATTAAACCACGCGAAGGGTACTGAATGTCTTTGCGGAAAGCATTGGAGTCTGCATTTTTTTTATAATCATCGCTCCATAGTTGCAAGGTGAATAGGCGTATCATATAAATGAGTATAATGCCTATAGCCACCCCTCCGATAACAAACTTGCGTATTTCAAAATTGTTTGATGCCAATTGATGAAATTGTTTTTAGGTTGGTTATTTATATGATGGGTCATTTTCCACGAATAAGTTCCATTGCAACAATAAACAAGGTTGTGAGCAAAGTGCTACCAACGATGTTAATAAGCAATATCAACCAATCAAAGAATGAAAAAGCTTCGAAAATAAAAAATACGACACAGTATATAAACACACTGAAGAAAACGTATCTAACAAATGCTCCCCACTCCATCGTTTTGTGTGAAGGTTCAAAACTATCGTTGTTATCACTTGGCGAAAATACCTTCAATAAAAGTGGATTGATAAGTCCCAACAAGCATAGTGCACCTGCTGCCATGCCTGGGGTGTTGGTAAAGATATCTACGCACAAACCCAAAACAAAACCCAACAACACATAAAGCCAACGCGGTGTATTGCTTGGCATAATGAGCAAAAAATAAACATAGGGCATGGGAGTGGCAAAGCCTAATATGTGTACATGGTTAAAAACCAATGCTTGTAGCAATAGTAGCGAGATAAACCATCCCACTCGCGACATAACTGTTTGAAACACGGATGATAATTGTAGAGGTTTGATAATTCAATGAGGTGTATAAGTAGGCACAGAGAGCTATGCTTACTTATACACAATAATATACGTTTAGTGGGTGCTCTCGGTTGCTTCGTCCACTTGTTGTGCATGTACTTGCAAGGTGTCTATCTCAGCCTTATAAGGTGTGGTAACAACAGATACATCGCGCAAGTTTGCAAAGTTTGTACCCAATGTCACGTCTAATCTGTACGACTGTCCATCAGATGAATTGCGCACTTTGCGCACACGTCCTACAAATATGCCAGGAGGAAATACCGCCGAGTAGCCGCTTGTTTCGACTGCTTGCCCTACATGTGGACGTGCATAACGTGGCACATCGTCAAGATAAGCACTCAACATACTCGAACCATCCCATTGCAAATAGCCAAAATAATTTTGACCTCGTATGCGGCAACTGATACTCGACTTGCGGTTAGTAACTGGTATTATCAACGAATGATGTGGACCTACCAGATACACAATACCTACAACACCACCTCCGCCTACAACGCCCATTTCAGGGCGGATGCCATCGGCCTCACCACGGTCTATTACAATATAGTTGTTTGTGCGGTCGGAGCTGTTAGACACCACCATTGCAGGTATCATATTGTAACCAACAAGTTTTTCTTTCATCAGTTTTTCTGTGATGGTTGTGTCTTTTGTAGCCGTTATCAGTGCTTGTCGCAAATGTTCGGTTTCGCGCTGCAATGCAATATTTTGGTCAGTAAGACTACGGTTTACCTCTTGCAAATGGATAAAGCTAACGGCATCTGTGTAAATACCATTAACCTTGGCCACAAGCGAATTGGCAGCACTAAACCACACACTGCCTTGGTAGCTATTAAATCTAAAAAGCAATGCCATGCTAATTGCCTCGAGTATGACAAAAAGGAAGCAATAGCTATATTTGCCTATAAAGTCTACTAAATTGCTTTTTGAGTTATTATCGCTCATAAATAAGAGAGATATCTATGTTGTAAAAGAAAGCCTCACCCAATTGGTCGCCCTCTCCCCTTGGAGATGGGGACCGAGAGGGTGAGGCCACTCGTCCTTATTTTAGTTATAATAGTAACTTACCTTTTGCATTCTTCATTATAAGATTTGGCTTTAATCAAGCCTTTATCCCATTTCAGAATAAAGCAATATGTACTATTGCATTATCGCATCAAGAAAGTAAAGTTCTCAACATTTTTGAGCGCAATACCTGTACCTTTAGCCACACAAAGCAACGGATCTTCTGCTACATGGAAAGGTATATTAATCTTGTCGCTCAAGCGCTTATCAAGTCCGCGCAACAAGGCACCACCACCTGTAAGATAGATACCATTCTTCACAATGTCGGCATACAATTCGGGCGGTGTATTGGCCAAAGCGTTCACTACAGCCTGTTCTATCTTAGCAATAGATGTTTCCAAGCAGTGAGCTATCTCTTGATAGCAAACAGGCACCTCCATAGGCATTGTTGTGATACGGTTAGGACCATGAATAAGATAATCCTTTGGCGGATTAGGTAAGTCGGTAAGTGCAGCACCCACATTAATCTTAATGCGCTCTGCCATACGCTCGCTCACACGCACATTGTGCTGACGGCTCATATACTCTTGGATGTCGCTCGTAAAGTCGTCACCAGCCATTTTAATTGAGTTGTTCGACACAATGCCACCCAACGAGATTACTGCAATCTCTGTGGTACCTCCACCTATATCAACAATCATGTTGCCTTCAGGGGCATTCACGTCAATGCCAATACCAATAGCAGCAGCCATTGGTTCATAAAGCAAGAAAACATCACGTCCGCCTGCATGTTCGGCAGAGTCGCGCACGGCACGAAGCTCCACCTCGGTAGAACCACTTGGCACGCCAATCACCATTCGCAACGAGGGCGAGAACAAGCGTTTGCCCGAGTGTACCTTCTTTATCAAGCCGCGCATCATTTGTTCGCAAGCATTGAAGTCGGCTATCACACCATCGCGAAGAGGACGGATTACACGTATCTTGTTATTTGTTTTTTCGTACATGCGTTTGGCATCTTCACCCACAGCTATCATTTTTTCGCTATGTGTGTCGAGTGCCACAACCGAAGGCTCGTTTACAGCAATCTCACCATCGGCAATGATAATCGTGTTGGCTGTACCTAAGTCAATAGCCAACTCTTGAGTAAATGAAAAGAACTTTGAAAAAATTCCCATGTTATGTATTGAGTTGCGAGATAAGCTTTAGAATGCATCTTTTATACGTGCAAAATTACACGTCTTATCTCCGTCAATAAAATGCTTTATTTTTCAAACCAATTATGAATAGCAGTGTCGTAGTGACTGCTTACGCCAAAAGCCTTTGTAGCAAACCAACGGCGTTCTTCTATTTCGGTTTGAGCTCCGTTTTTGTTGATAATGTCGAGCAAAGGTTGATATTCAGCCTTCGAGGGTACAATTACAACATCCTTAAAGTTCTTGGCACCAGCACGGATGAGCGAGATACCACCTATATCAATCTTTTCGATGATGTCGGCCTCGCTTGCACCGCTTGCAACGGTTTGTTCAAATGGATAGAGGTCTACGATTACGAGGTCGATTTCAGGAATTTCGTAGTGAGCCATTTCCTTTTTATCCTCTTCGAGTTCGCGACGGCCTAAGATACCACCAAAGATTTTGGGGTGAAGCGTTTTAACGCGTCCACCGAGTATTGAGGGGTATGTTGTTACCTCTTCAACCTTTTGGCAAGGATAGCCTAAAGATTCAATAAACTTTTGTGTACCACCTGTAGAGAGGAACTGAACACCTTCTTCATGAAGTTTAGCAAGAAGTTGGTCTAATCCATCTTTATGAAATACCGATACAAGTGCGGTTTTGATTTTCTTTGTTGAGGACATATTGGGAATGTTTTTATGTGTATCCTATAATATTTATAACTAGATCGGAAGAGCACCACGTCTGAACTCCAGTCACGGCTACATCTCGTATGCC
>ERZ1024411.139-NODE-139-length-9574-cov-8.312638_pt1 | contig 9574 bp, 12 predicted proteins | sample MGYA00520784_ERZ1024411 | MGnify/ENA primary metagenome ERZ1024411 (study PRJEB33242, sample SAMEA3444280) | Homo sapiens | biome: Host associated; feature: Gastrointestinal tract; material: Stool | place: Uganda | collected 2011-01-01 ...
AAAAAGAAAGCTGCGCCACAGCCTTGGCAGGCCATCGCGCAGCGATTTTGTTCAAACTGAAATTTAGCACTTCCATACCATTGTAAATTTCTTTTCTCCCGTATTATCATCTACACATTCAGATTGAATACTAAATTCTTCTCGCAGATAAAATTGAATTGCTCTCTCATTTTTTTGATAAACGTTCAATTTTAGAGTGGACTTGATTTTCTTCACCTGATCCAATAACTGTTTTCCAGTTCCCTTTGACTGTGCTACATCTTTTATAAAGATTCCTTCAATATAGTCGTTATTTAATCCAATAAATCCATTCATAATAGAAAATGTTAGATAAAAAGATTCATTAGAACTTATAACAATCCACTGTATATTTTTAAATCTTCATCCTTAAACACATTAAAGATTACCTTTTTTATTCTGCTGTCTTTGTTAAGATACTGCTTTACAGTGTTCGTTGCAATCTCGGCAGCCCGTCCCTGTGGAAAACGAAATACACCTGTAGACAAACAACAAAATGCAATAGATTCCACACCAGTATCAGCAGCAAGCTTTAGGCACTCTGTGTAACAGCTTGCGAGCAGTGCTTCATCTTCTTTCGTGACTTTCCATTGTATAATTAACCTCTTTTCTCAATACACTGCTTCGGACAAATTTCTGCACATCTTCCGCAATGCAGACAATGATTCTGATTGATTACAACAGGAACTGAAGATATATCAATGCATTTTTGCGGACATACCGAATAACACAACTTACATCCGATACAGTCTTTCCCAACAAAATACCCCGTCTGAACAACTTCTGCTTTTCCAATTGTTACAGTATCCCTCACAATATTTGACGGATTGCTGATATCAAAATACTCTCCCTGTGCCTCATATAGCTGAAACACTTCGATTGCGTCTTTCGTATCTCCCGGATAGATTTTCTTCATGTATGGATTTCTCTCAAACATAATATCAAGATTCTTTTTCCCGATGTTCTTTATTTTTCCACGCAAAGACACCGCTATTTTATCTTTTGTAGCGGATATTGCCACATACTGCTGCTCCATTAACTGGTCATAAAATGCCTTTCCCTTTGCTGTAAGGAAATACACACCTTCTTCATCATAGTACATCATATCTATGATTCTTGTCTGAGGATGTCCATCTGATCCTATCGTTGCAACTGTTGTTGAATGAATTTCATTCACAAGAAGTTTGAGATAATCCATTTTTGTCATTTCAAAATCTCTCCTTTCAGTATCGGTGTAAGTTTTTTATATATCATCATGGTAATTGCTCCAATCACCAAACCTTTTAAGATATTAAACGGCAATACATTGAATAGCACAACGTCCAATTTTGTCTTAATAAATGGCAGAAATTCGCCAAATGATGCGATCAGCTGAACCAGCGGCATAAATGTTTCAAACAGGGGTAGCAGAATAAAATAATTTACAATCGCTGCGGCTATTCCCATAACTACGCTTGAAATAACACATGCCCACATCGCCATTTTCTTTGTCTTTTTGTATTTGTATATAAAACCGGCAGCCAGTACATAGGATGCACCCATCAAGAAATTGGCAAGTTCACCAATTCCTCCTGTTGATGTTGACAGAAGCTGTAATATATTTTTTATCAGTTCTATCATCACTCCTGTAACCGGTCCAAACGCAAATGCCCCAATCAGTGCCGGTAAATCTGACAGATCCATTCGTGCAAATGATGGACTCAAAGGAACCGGAAACTCTAAAAATGCCAACACATATGATATAGCTGCCAGTAGAGCTGTCATTGTTATCGTCCTTGTAGAAACCAGATTTTCTCTTGTTTTAATAGTTGCTATATTGTTACTCATAAATCTCCTTTTTGTGAGATATGCCTGAATTTAAAACAGCCCGCAGGACGGGATTTCCTGCGGGACTTGCTTTATCATATCTTCTCTCATCCGGACTTTACCGTCGGTTATGGAATTGCTCCATATCAGCTTTTTGCTCGCAGACTATACTGCCGGTCAGGAATTACACCTTGCCCCGAAGACTGTATTTTTTTGTTGATTACCTGTTATTAAAATTCATAAGGTGGATTTCCAGAGAAATCTGCGATTACACCATGAGGATTTTCAAGATAGAATACCTCAAAAATAGGATTATCTGCTGTCTGGTACTGTCCCTTAACGATAGGATTATTCATGCATCCTTCCTTTACACTCTTGTTGTCCTCAAATACTGCTTTACCATGAATACGAATCCATGCATATTCTGGCGAAGAAACAGAAACTTCTACTTCAGGATTTGCTAACATATCCTTGTAAACATCCTTTGTGTTGTTTGTACAGAACCAAAGCTTTCCATCCTGCTCAAAGCAGAACATGAATGGACGGCATTTTGCCTTTCCATCTCTTCCGACTGTTGCTAAATACTGAACTGGATTTTTCTGTAAAAATTCTACTACTTTCTGCATTTTTAATTACCTCCTTAATTTGTTGTAACAATGTTTGTTACATCTTATGACTGTACTATAGCATTTATTTGATGTAATATCAACAGTTACATCAAACTTTTTGTAACTTTTTTTATTACAACTTCCTTTAAAGGTTTTGCATTGATTACAACAAATGAAAAAGGCTCCGGAAATTGTGATGATATAATCACGCATCCGAAGCCTTCTGTATGCTACTCTTCCTCTATATACACTGCAATATCTTTTTTTACATCAGCAAGTGTCATTTCTGAAAGCTTTTCCTCCATTGCCCTCTGTACCTCTAACAGCCTCTTATCAAGAACATGGTGAATATTCTTTCCTACCGGACATTTCTGATTGGGATTCTCATGAAAATGAAACAGTTCTTCATCTGGTGCACACTCCACTGCTTTATACACATCAAGGAATGTAATCTGCTCCAATGGTCTGGTAATTGTCACACCGCCTGTTCCTCTTGCAACTTCAATAAGACCGGCAGCCTTTAATTGTTGCAATATTTTACGGACAATCACCGGATTGGTTCCAATGCTTGCTGCCATAAAATCACTAGTCATCTTCTGATCTGAAAATGTATCTATACAGGCAAACATATGGATTGCCATTGTAAATCTGCTTGAAATCTGCATTATTAACACCTCTCTTTGAAAATAATCATATCAAAGAAAAGATGTAATTGCAATTGTTACATTTATTCTTCTCGCCATAATGTCTTTTTATTTTCAGTTCATGTGCAATCACATCCATGTCATTATAAAATGCCGTTCTTTCTAGCGAATCAATTTTTAAAATTTTTTCAGCATCAAAATCTGTGTTTTTTTGCATAAAAACTTTTATCATGTCCTCCTATGGGAGAAAACCAGTGAAATGATAATGCAACTATTCCTTTTGTTTCTTTTGCTTCTTTAATAGCATGCTCATTTACTGTCTCCTGCATAAATACCCCATCCTTCCATGAAAGTCTTCTAATCATTTCTATACACATTCTTCCGTTATGTTAACAAAGCACAGGATTTACTTCTTAATTCAGATATGAGTATTGATTACATTGCACAGGAAACAGGCTTCTATGATTGCAGTCATTTTATCAGACAATATAAAAAATGGCGTGGTATAACACCAAAGCAGGAACGTAATAAGTAGTGTGCTGCTTATTCCAATAATTAATCCTGGATTATTCATGACAAAATCACATACAATCCAGAATTATCTTCTCACACCTGTCATATCCAAGCTGTAAACTGTTCAGGCACAACGTATAATTACTGGCTTTTTCCCATTTCTGCTCGGTGTAAAAGTTATAATTTGTCATACGTCTTTTATCTGTGTCTGCCATCATTTTGACAGCTTCCTTCTCTTCAACATTATATAAGCCCATGATGCGCTGTGTTTTTTCCGGCATATCCCCATGAATAAACACATTTAACACATCATCCCTGTCTTTCAGAATGTAATCAGCATTTCTTCCAACGATTACACAAGGCTCCTTTCCAGCCAACTCCAAAATAACTTTTCTCTGTGCTTCATATACGATATCTTCTATGGACTTTCCTGTAATGTCACGTCCAGCAAATGCATATGCAAATAAACCTTTCTTTGGTGAGAAGAGGATTTTGCCTCCTTTTTCTGCATAAAAAAAGTGTGCACTTACCCCGTAAGCCGGACTTACGCTGATAAGCTACACACTTTAAAATGCATTATATATTTTTCTTTTTTTAAAATGTCAAACAAAAATTGGAAATTACTATTTATCAAAATCAATCAACTTTTTCAACCGGCCATGACTTTCTGAGTGCCACATAGGAAATCAGAAAATTTGCAAACCAGCCGGCTGGTACAGCAAGCCAGACAAATGCTATACCAAAACGCGGTGCACAAATCAGAGCAACTGACAGGCGGATTGCAAGGTTAACCATATTTGCTATAAGAAATGGCCGCATGATTCCCAGCCCACGAAGAACTCCATCCGTTGCCATCTTGATACCCATGAAAATGAAAAAGTAACCTAACCATTTCATATAATCCCCTGACACCTGATATGCCAAAGCTGTTCCATCTTTACCAAGGAACAGTGAAGAAATGTGTGTATGCAGTGTCTCAATGACTATGAAAGCAAGGACTGCAAAACATATATCTAACACAAGCGCAGCGTGATATCCTTTTTTAATACGCCCAATTTTCTTTGCGCCAAGATTCTGGGAAACATAAGGTGACACTGCATTTCCAATGGATACAAATATAAGTGAAAATACATTTTCTACTCTCATTGTCGCAGCATAACCTGCGAGTGCCTGTGTACCAAACGGATTTACAACTGCCTGTACTATCATCATACCAATCGATACTGTAGACTGCTGAAGAATTGATGGTATGGCAATCTGAAGCATTGAACGTAACTCCTTCCTGTCAAACCAGTCAAAGTTACTTTTATACCGACGCATCCGGCAAAGGAAAATCACAAATGAAAATACAGCTGAGATACCCTGTGCAATCAATGTTGCAAGAGCTGCACCAAACACGCCAAGTCCTAAACCAGCAACCATCCAAAGGTCCATCAGAATATTCAAGACGGAAGAAAATATCAGAAGCACCAACGGAATCTTTGATTCACCGATTGAAGTAAACATTGTTGAAAGAATGTTGTACATAAACAGAAACGGAAATCCCACAAAATAAACACGAAGATACAGTACTGCCTCATCCAGTATATCAGCTGGTGTCTGTAATAAACTCATCATTGGATGTGATAACCCGAAGCCAAAGATTCCCAATAATACACTTAAAATCAGGAAACTGATTAATGATGTTGATACACTGGTCTTCATTTTACTATAATTTCTTGCACCAAAATAACGGCTCACAAGCACTCCGGCACCTACCCCAGCACCAAGTGCCACGCAAATAAATACATTTGTGAGAGCAGCGCATGCTCCGACAGCCGCAAGTGCAGATGAACCGACAAACTGACCGACAATAATTGAGTCAGCCATATTATATACCTGTTGGAAAAAACTGCCCAGAATCATGGGCATGGCAAAAACAGTCAGTGCTTTAAGGGGCGCATCGGTAATTAAATATTCATCCTTTGACATTCTCTTATTTCTCCTTGAATTTCTCGTTTTTATCCTCTGCCCATATACCCCCTGATATAATTAACAGCATCACTTATTTCATCAATAATCTTATCTGGAATCTGCAGATTATATTGTCTTAAATCTACATCCTGTAACAGCTGTCCAAGGCTTGTACCCTGATTGTATTGAACAATGAACAGGCTGTATAGAGGTATTTTGTCCCCGAATACATCCATGTAATTATTAACAAGTGAGAAATTGATAGTTCCAAGCATTGTGTGACATTCAGCAAGATACAATTTATCAGGAATGTAGTCATACACATGCATTTTATCATTCTTAATCTCTTCTAACAATAATTCCTGCTCATCTTCTGATTCAGCATCCATATCTTCTTCATAAAAATCTGATTCTGACGCAGCAGCTGTATCCTCACTTGAATGGATTTCTTCTGCTGTCTCCGGGAATTCCGATATATCAATTCCTTCAAACAAAGGACTCATATCCCCTAGATTATTATCTTTTTCTCTCTCCTCAGCCTTGAGATCCCAGCCATCAACAAACTGCTTATAATTACCATAATTATTCTTAAGAAATTCCATATTATCATATATTTCCTGTTCATTGACTCTCATCTTTACAATGGTAAGAATTGCATTGCCAAGCTGGTCAATTGTTCCCATATATTTGCCGGTAAATACATCATCCTTTAACACAAGCGACAGAAATAATGGTTCTCCTGACACATTTTTATAACCGGTATCAACAAATACATTGGTTGCATCATAACTTGTTACCATCTTAAGCTTAACATCCATATATATAATATGTTCATATGGATCAGCCAGAACATAATCTATTATCTTTGATATAGTCGGTGTCTCCACCGTTTCATCCACATTTTTTCTAATATTATATAAAACTTCTTCTTCTTTTCTCAGATAAATATTCTTGTATATATTGGTCATTGCCCTTCCCCCCTCTCACTGTAAAAGCTTCATAAGTTCAGGAACAACCGCCTTCAATTGTTTCTGTACCTCATAAGGAATCTTTCCATAATCAATATTATCTGCCATATGGATTATTGCAGTATACTGATATTGTGGAATTGTTAATGTATATACGCTTCCGACAAACAAAGAATTAATAATACTTACATTAATCTTTCCAAATAATGTCGTTATCTCCGCTATTACATATGTACTCTTCTTAACCTCATAGACAACCGGCAAATTATTAATATTCATGCTCTGGATAATTGTCTGCTCCATCTCCGCGGCATAATTACTATCGTCACCGGTATACATCATTTCCTGCGTTTCTTTTATCTTGTTACTAATAAAATCGACAGTTTTAGGAATCAGTGGCTTTAGCTCTCTTTTAGCACGCTGCCATCCAATCAGATAGCTATAATAAACAATATCATTCTTGTGTGCCTTATTAAATGGCAGTATGGATAATGAAGCTGCTATCTTGTTAAGCGTCCCACAGTAACTTCCTACAAATGCGTCACCTCTCTTAGTAAGATTAATATAAATAAGTTCTTTAGTATCAGGTTTTATATATCCGGTTTCAACCAGGGCATTGGTCGCTTTATGAACACTTTGGGGTGCCATTGAAGCATCCATATGATAAATTCTGTTTTCTATATCTTCATTGACATATGCAACAATATCTTCAACACTAATCTGACCAGCGTACACATGAAGCAGATAAGCTATATTATTTTTAAGACTCTCAACTCCCTTAATGGTATAGCCTTCTGCAATAGTAGCATTCCGTGATTCCACACTAACCCCTTTACTTTGATTGCTAAAGACTCTCTTATTTCCTGATGGACAATAAAATGTGAGATATTTGGCATCAATTTGTGCAAAATAATTCTCAATATCAGCATTCGCTTTTTCCAAAGTCCTGATACACTGCCTTTTTCTGCTCTTCTCAAGTCTTCTGTTATCAAGAATCATTGCCAACTCATTTGTCGGAATCCTTGTATCATCAAATGACCACTTGATAAGTGGCAATCCCGCATCTTTTAATCTTTTATTAAGGTTATTCGGATTCTGTGAATAATGTGTATCACTTATAAATGCTTTAATTTCCTTATGTTTAAGTGCGTTAACATCATATAATGCCTCACTGTTCTTATGCATTACATGCCTCATGTCAGAGGCCCATTCAAGTACATCACACTGCTGTTCTGTCAGGCTGTCAGCCAAATTCGCAGATGTAGCTATTTCCTTGTTCCGCTCCATTCGCATTTTTACATATTCTTTTGATAAACTTATAAATATCCCTTCCTTCTATATTATTTTAAACTTGACAAATGCTGTTTATATTATAAACTTTTTCACATGTAATTCCAATTAATTTATTATAAATCTGGTCATTTCACGAAAACATTTCTTTACCGGTAATATTCAAAAAAGCGCTCAGAAACTTCCCTGCAGCCTATCCGCTGCTTCTGTCTCTGAACGCTGTTATTATTCTCAAACCCATATTATATTTTCTATTACTGTCAGACATTTTACTTTACATAAGTCTGTTAAGTGCTTCTGTCGCAAGTGCGCTACGCACAGACTCTTTCTCTGTAAATGTTATCTGCGCACATTTAGTACTGCCTTTCATATTATGAGCAAGATATGTGAGTCCTGAATTAGTTTTGTCTAGAAATGGGACATCTATCTGGTTAGTATCGCCAAGAATCACCAGCTTAGACCCCTGTCCACATCGTGTGACAATATCCCTAATGAGCGACCTTCCTATATTCTGCGCTTCATCACATATTATAAAACTGTTCTTTATGCTCATACCCCTTATATAAGCTAATGGAAATACCCTCAACAGCCCTGTCTCCATCATATCATCTATCTGAATCTGTATCTGAGCATCTTCTTCATGATTACCCTTTCTAAGTAAATCCTCAAGATTAGAATAAAAGCATCCAAGCAATGGTCTTGTCTTATCCTCAAGTTCTCCAGGAAGAAAACCAAATGCTTCATCACTTGATACATTTGCACGTCCGATATATATTTTGTCATATGATGTGCTACTGGTATGTCTTGTAAATTCATCAGTATATGTCTTATCAAGTGCTGCTGCCATAGACAAAAATGTCTTTGCAGTTCCGGCAGGTCCGCGAAGTATTACAAGCGGTATCTCCTCTGCAGGAGCTAAAAGTGCATCAAGTGCAAATCTCTGAAGCCTGTTCTGTGGTCTTATTCCAAATGCAGTTGTATCCTTCAGCAGCCTGATACAATTGTCTCTATATACACATAATGCAGAAGTATTACCGTCTGTAAGTGTTATATATTCATTTGCCACAAAGGGCTTTTCATCAGCAAATATCTCTGGAGCAAGACTCTGCTTCTTATATATATCATCAATAATTTCCCGTGATGTTTTAATCTCACTATACCCCATATATGAAGACTCTTTTATCTGATCATTCTTATACTCCTGAACTTCAACTCCACATGCCGCTGCAGCAATTCTCATCATAATGTCATTAGTAACAAGAATAACTGCTCTCTTTGTCTTTCTTGCAATCCCAATACATGAGCTGATAATTCTGTTATCCGGCTTCTTAATGTCGAACCCCTCCGGAAGATTTTCCTGTGAAACCTCATTTGGCTCAAATATCAGCTTACCACCTGTTTCTTTCAGCTTAACTCCCTTTATAAGATTACCCCTGTTTCTTATATCTTCCAATATTCTTGCTGTCTGACGCGCATTATATCCAATCTCCCCATCAAAATTTTTCTTTGAGTCCAGCTCCTGAAGCGTCGTTCCCGTAATAACAACCGTATTATCTTCAAAGCCATATATAGCACCAGGACTCTGAAGCAGGATATTAGTATCAAGCACATAATATTTTTTCATAAGAAAATCATCCTCCTCTGCATATATTTACAGAACCTTTGAGCCATTTGCCATAAGTTTAAATGTTGCCCCCAGCATATCGGCTGCACCTCTGCACATCATCATTCTTCCAAGAAATATCTCAAAATACTCATACATTGAACATATCTT
>ERZ1024411.140-NODE-140-length-9571-cov-7.419399_pt1 | contig 9571 bp, 8 predicted proteins | sample MGYA00520784_ERZ1024411 | MGnify/ENA primary metagenome ERZ1024411 (study PRJEB33242, sample SAMEA3444280) | Homo sapiens | biome: Host associated; feature: Gastrointestinal tract; material: Stool | place: Uganda | collected 2011-01-01 ...
AAGATGGGGATGCGAATATAAAGTTTCCAGAATATTCATTAGCTTCGACTGATGTAGATAACATAATTAAAGGATTAGAAATAGCTGGTGACTGTATTGACAAGGTCTTACTTACTTATCGTAAGCATTTGGACATTTTAAATGATGAATTCAAGAAGAAGGAAGAAACTTACAATCTTGAAAAAAAATACATTGGCGTATTGGAAAGTTTCCAAACATTGTTGGGCAATCTTTCGGATATGGGGAATTCGCCAGTTGTAAAAGACAGCATAAAGAATATCAATCAAATTCTTTCAAAACAAGGGTTTGAAGCTCTTGATTACACAGAAGAGGCAAAAGGTTTGTTTAATGTCAAGGAAGATGATATTAATACAGTTGAGCAGTTTACGCCTGCTATTATCAAGAAAAATGCGTCAAAAGTCTCTTTGATTTTAAAGGGAGATGTCGTAGTTCCCACGAAAAAATAACATTGAATTATGAAAAATATTGTTGGTATAGATTTTGGACATGGTGAGACTTCTGCAGGTTTTTTAAATTCTGATAATGTTATTGGAAATGAAGTGCAGATGTCAGACCTGAATATTGTCGGAGAAGAAAAAGTAATACCTTCTGTTGTTTGTATTATGCCAAGTGATGAGGTTGTAATATCGCCAAGTGCAAATCAAATAGCAAAGGCAAAAGAGTTTGGTATAAGCTTTAAGGATCCTTTAATTGGGAGCGAAAAATACTCTAAAATATCAGATTCAAACTTACGTTTTTTTGAGATGTTCCTCTCCAAAACTTATGAGGCAATAAAAGGAAATTCAAATAATCCATTACTTGTCTCACAAGATGGAGAAACTGATTTCCTTGTTTATATAGCATGTCCTTCTGGATGGAATGACGAGCAAATAGAAGCCTATAAAGAATTCACAAATTCAACTTGTAACATTCCTGTCGTCGATATCGTTAAAGAATCAAGGGCAGCGTACATCGCTGCACGTCGCGCTGTTATTGGTGGTATTAGAACACAAGGAGGAAACGTTTTGGTGATAGATTATGGTTCTAGTACAATAGACTTTACTTATTTCAATAATGAAAGCCGATTTGAGCCAGTTCATGAGGGATATAAACTTGGAGCAAGAATAATAGAGGAAACTTTTCTTGAATATCTTAAGGAGCATGAATCTGAAGCTTATGAGAATATTTCATTAGTTGAAGAGAACTGTGGTTCAATTAAAGGCAACAATGTTTTGCTTTACGTAATAAGAAAGTTAAAAGAGGAGTATTTTAGTTCTCCTAACCAAGAAAGATTCGAACTTTCTATAGACTTAAGTAGAATTCTTCTCGATAAATCGCTTCGTGGAAGATATATAGAACCTTCTTCTGGGGAGGGATATTCAAAGCAAGAAGTTCTTGAAATTCTTTCTGTTTACATAAATGATCTTGCAAATATGCTTGATGTTTTTTTGACCAAGGAAGGTGTTTCTTCAATTGATAAAGTTATATTGACTGGAGGAGCTTCAAGAATGTTCTTTTTTAAAGAACTTGTGTCTCAGAAATACAATGTTAGCAAAGATAACGGAACTCTAATTGTTGACCTCAATCCAAGTCTAACAATATCGCGAGGGATTGCTGCATTCGGCTACATGAACGAAAAAAACAAATTGGTTGATCCGCCATTATGGAAGTCCGTTGAAGAATGGATTCACAATCAATTGCCACAACTCCTCAAAGCGACTATAGAGAAATGCATAGGCGACATGTACTATTCTGAATTTTCTAACATAACTAGTAGATATGAAGATGGTTATATTATTAAGGATAGTAAGCATAATCTCGATGGATTAGAGGATGAACTTATAAATTTGCTAAATAGATGGTCTGCCAGTGGAGATGTTATGGCTGAAAAAATTAATTTAGCTGTTCAAAATAGCATGATATCGTCCATAAAAGAAAAATTGTCAGCTTTTGCCAAAACTTGGGGATTGGATGTGGTTGATTCTGATTTTTCTTTTAATATAGAACTGGATATAAGTGCTTCTTTAACTCCTGATTCATGCCAAAGCTTGATACATTATATTTGGGAGGAAGCAAAAAAGTTTATCAACGATAGAGATTTTTGGCCTTGGGATGACAGTACGAGTCCTTATAGAGATCGAGATTTAGGGAACAGAAAATCAATAGTGCGCAACATGAACACTAACTTGCGTACCTATTTCAATGGCTTAGACTATATTAGTCCCTTGGATGACACAATTTCTGATATAGCAACCATGGTGAGGGCAAAAGTTAGAGATTTTGTAGATAATGCTAAACTTCAGCAGTATAGATAGATAAAGATATAGGCTGTTCAATTTGATATTTTCTATTTTTCAAGTAAATATCACAAATTGGACAGCTTAAAAAACTTATTCAAATGAGTGCTCTTATATTTTACGTAGGTGAAGAGGAATGTAGCTGTGTCTTGCAAGAAGAACCTGTTTTTGGAAATCACATGAGACTGTACGATTTGCGTATTTCTGATGATATGGTTATTGTCCCTACGCTACTATACGAAAATACAGATGGAAAGTTTACAATTTATCCAGCAATAGTAACATCAAAAAAAATCCCGATAAAATTAGGTTCTTTGGATACACTCAATAAAGAGGAAAAAGACAACCTGCGTATATTCATAGCTCTCTTATATGGTGCAGTTCTTTCCAATAGAAATAATCCTGATTTGTCAAAGATTTCCTTATATTTCTCTTTTCCATTAGAAAGGTTAAGCGTTTACCAAATATCAGAACTTAAGGCATTCTTAAAAGACGATTGTTGTGTTCCTGTACAAGAAATAATACTGTCTAAACAAATTATGCAAGGCTATGTCTTCTATAATTTTCGTATAGCACTATCAACAATAAAGAATCAAAACGAAGAATGTTTAGTAATTGATTATGGAAAAACAACTACAAAAACTTACTATAAAGGAAATGAGGGATATATAGCTCATTGTTTTGCAGTTGGAGCTGATGAAATGACTAATTTAGTTTTTGAGTATCTTATAAATTGCAACACAGAATCTAAAGAAAACTATGATTTGATTGTAAAAGAAATAGGAGAAACAGAAGCTCGAAAAAGATTAGTTTCGTATGTGAGGTATTACTTACGTGATAGCTCTTGTTCTCCAAATAATGGAAAGTATATGCCACCTATTTCATGTGATTTGGGTAGGTTACTAGTTGACCGTAAATACAGAGGAAAATATATAGAACCAGATGACTTTGATTTTAAACGTGAACAATTTTTAGAGATAGTCAGTAAGCATATTCTAAGACTGTGGAGGATTCTAAGAATTATCAAAAACGATATAAATGGACAAAGACCAATTAAGATAATGTTGATAGGAAGCGTTGAAGGAAGTCTTGCGTTAAAAGAACTTGTTGAGGAAATTTTTAATGTTTCAAAAGCGTGTTCAACTCTTCACATAAACTTTAATACACCATTTTGTTATTTACAAGGAGCATCTGGTTTTGTTTCCTTATTGAAAGCGGAAAATCATTAAAATATTATCAGTTATGCCAGAATTAGTACAAAATCAATCATACGAATTGCAAAAAGAGCAATTCAATGATAGCTTAGCTCAAGTTGCGACAGCAACAATGATGGCTCAGAGTCTTTCTATGTGCCTATCTCGTAAACATCTTGTAAATATAGATAATAGTCAATATTTCAAGCTTGCAAGACGTTCTGCGCCATCAAAATCCTTGCTTAATACAAGTTGGATAAAGATAAACCAAATAGGAAAGCCTGTGAATGATAATCTGCATGTATGCTTTGAAACCATGCAGAACATTTTGCAGTCATGCGCAATACCTCATACACGTTTACTGTTTCTAATTGCAGGGAACGGTACTTGTTTTAATCTCTATTTGGGAGTACACGGTGATGAGATTTCCATAATGGATTTTCAGTCAGACGTAAACAACTTTATCAATGTAAGTTGGAAAGGATTATCATGTAATCCTGTTTGTGAAGAAAGTCAAGAGTATTATGACATTAAAGAATGTCTTGATGAGAGATATTCCTCAGTTCATGCTATTACAGGTATACCTTGTGTTAATGCAGAAACAGGTTATCCAGATTCTGTTGAATACCTAATGGGTGGGCAACGACATGGAAAAATGGCATACCTCGTTGTCGCTGAGCCAATTGATGAACAAGAAATTGACAATATCATATCTACTTGCAACGAAATGCAAGGACAAGCAGAATCCATGAAATCGTTCTCTTTTGCAGAAAGTATGCAAAGAGGTCATAACGAATCCATATCACAAGCCCATAGTATAACCCAATCGGAATCCGATGCTATGGGGGAGAATAGGAAAGACCCTAAAATGATAGGTAAGTCATTGCTTGTGGGAGGTGGACTTATTGCTGCGGGGGTGGCATTCCCTTCAATTATGCCATTTATTAATGTAATAGATTTCTTGGCTTCTCCTGTATCTAATGGTGGCTTAGGTGGTATTAGCGTTTTATCAGCAATGATACCTCAAAAAACTAAAACGCATACGATGCAGCATGGAACAAGTGACACAACTACAAACACACATGGAACATCTGAAAGTTATACTAAATCTATAACTAAAAATTTGGTTAATGCACATATCTCACATATAATAGAGCACCTCAGCAAACAGAGGATTAGATATGAAGAGGGAAAAGCTGTTGGTATGTGGAATGTTGGATGTTATCTATTCTCCAATTCTGGAAATACAACAAGTCCACTTCAATTAAAATCGATTCTTAGCGGAAAAGATTCAGTTTATGAGCCTATTAGATTCCATGATATAAGTTCTTTCTGTGAAAATGCAGGAAGGCATAGTTACTACGGCTTTCTAAAAGCGCCATATATAGAGACACTTGTCAAGACATCTAACAACAACTCACCTACCGCATTTTCTCATCCTTTTGGTGCAAACTTCAATGGGTTAACCACAATGTTAACAGCTAAAGAACTTGCGTGTATGGCAAATTTTCCCTTACACAGTGTTCCTGGTATTAATGTAGTTGACGCTACTCCTCCTTTTAAGATTTCAGTACAAGAAGGATTAGAAGGAAGTAAGTGTATCAATATGGGACATCTTATGTGGAGTGGCACGAAAACGAATCTTACTGTCAAACTTCCCCTCGACACCCTCTCTCGCCATGCCCTTGTCTGTGGTGTAAATGGTAGCGGTAAGACCAATACAGTATTAAGCGTTCTTGACGGTTTTATGAAAGCAGACCGTCCTTTCTTTGTTATAGAACCTGCCAAGACAGAATATGTAGATTGGGCAATAGAATACAATAAAACAGTCAAAGACCCGAAAAAGAAAATTAAGATATTCATTCCAGGTTGTGAGAGATATGCGAAGGGTGGAATAACACCAGACAAATTGCAGTTGAATCCATTTGAAGTAATAGATCTTCCTAACAGCGAGATGAGAGTAATTTCTCACATCGACCGTCTAAAGGCTACGTTTGCATCAGCATTCCCTATGCAGGACATTCTTCCTGTCATCATGGAGCATCTACTGTATAAACTCTATACAGACAAACATCAGATGCTTGACAAGGATGACAAGGCGAACTATATGAAGAAAGGATTCCCTACGCTTACAACTGTGAATGCTCCTTTCATTGACGAATTGATGTCTGGCATAGGCTATGCCAAAGAGAACACTCAAAACATCTCGGCAGCATTGCGCACTCGTTTCCAAAGTCTGAAATATGGATGGAAGAATGAATTACTCAACAATGAGAAACTAAGCGGAAAGACTTGGAATGACGAAAAGAAAGCATGGGAAAATAATGAAATAACATGGGAAGAATTGTTTGGCTCTCCTGTTGTTGTCAACCTTTCATACGCTGGCGACGATCAAGACAGAGCCTTCATCATGTCATTGTTGCTTCAGTTCCTCTATGAATATCGAATTGCAGAATCAGAAACAGGCAAGGTGGACTTCAATTCCAACAAATGCCGTCATCTTGTGGTTGTGGAAGAAGCACATCGAGTGATGACTAACTGCTTGAATCCTGAATTGCCACAATATAAATCGGGACAGATGTTCAGCAACTTCCTTTCAGAAGTTCGTGCTTACGGACAGGGCATGATGGTAGTTGACCAAGTTCCCACACGACTGATTGAGGATGCCATAAAGAACACTAATGTCAAGATTATTCACAAATTGGTGGCATCGGATGACTCTCAACGCATAGCAGAATGTATCGGTCTGACACCAGAGCAGCAAAAGGTGATAGCAAAGTTGTCTATTGGTCAAGCAGTCTTGGCTGGTTTCAATAGTGCGAATGTTGGTTCAAGTGATAGTTCTGACATCTATTTGGCACAAATCAACAAGATGAAGTAAAAAATGAGATAGATATTGCAAAATGCTTATCTCTATAATAACAAAAGAAATAATAAAAACATGGCAGAAGAAAAGAAATATACAGGATATGGCATTTGTACGTTTGCCAATGGCGAATATACTGGTGAGTTGGTTGATGGCGTTCGCCAAGGCTATGGCGTGTTTAAGTTCTCCAATTATGACATTTATGATGGTGATTGGGAAGCTGGCAAGATGCATGGTAAGGGATTTTATAAATCCTACGACCCTATCAAGGACAAATACGCAAGCAAGTATGAGGGAGACTTCAATAATGGAATGCGTGAGGGAAAGGGTAAAATGACCTATGCCAATCATGATGTATATGTTGGCTCATGGCAAAACAACCAACGTACTGGCAATGGTATCTGTTGGTTCGGAAGTGGCGACGTATTCCAAGGAATATGGAAGTTCAACCAAATGGTACGTGGCGTATTCAGAAAAACCAATGGTGAAGTTTTTGACGGAGAGATAAAAAATGGCAAATTCAATGGCTATGGCAAACTGTTTTGGAGTAATTCCAAATGGTTTGAAGGTATCTTCGTTGATGGTAAACCATACAACGGAATGTTGTTCACAGTAGATGGCAAGATTTCTGAATATAAGGACGGAGAACAATTATAAAAAAGCGTATGGGCAAACAGAAGGTCATCATGTTGTTGATAACGTATAAATGCAATCTGCGTTGTAGTTATTGTTATGAGCCAAAGGTTAGCAACTTCAAGATGAATGTGACAAAAGCCAAAAATATCATCCAAGAGCAAATGGATGCGTTGGGCGATGAGTATGAGACTGTTGAAATTCAGTTCATGGGTGGCGAACCATTATTGGAATTTCCTCTTATCAAAGAATGTGCCGAGTGGCTTTGGTCAACACCTATTACTGACAAACAAATGATGTTGTTTGCTCCTACCAATGGAACCTTGCTGACAACCGAGATGAAAGAATGGTTTGCCAAGAATAAAGACAGAATTCATTTGGGATTGAGCTTTGACGGAGACATGGCTATGCAAAATGCCAATCGTTCATCATCATTCCATAATGTTGATTTGGATTTCTTCGTCAATACTTGGCCAAACCAAAGCGTGAAGATGACCATTTCGCCAGACACGATTTCGAATATGGCGAATGGTGTCAAGTTCCTGCATCGGAAAGGTTTCAAATATATATCTTCCGACTTGGCGATGGGAGATTCCGTGGGGTGGTCTAAGGAAAAACTTGGCATTTATCAAACGGAATTAAAGAAATTGGTTGAGTATTACATAGCAAATCCCCAGTTGGTACCATTCTCTATGTTGAGAGTTGATATTAATGCCATTATGCACTCGAATGCTGAAAACTATAAAACATGCAGTTGTGGTGAGGATATGGTATGCGTGGATTGGACAGGAAAAACATATGCTTGCCATTTGTTTTCCCCTGTGACAATATCAAAGGATAAAGCAGAAAAGGCAGTTAAGGCTATTAATTTCAAAGACCATTCATGTTTCAACAATGGCAAATGCGCAAAATGCATTCTCAATATGGTCTGCACTCATTGCTATGGAATGAATTATGTTTGCTCGGATGACATCAATACGCCTTCGCCTTTCCATTGTAGCGCATTCAAACTGCTGTTTGTGGCAAATTGTCGTTACCAGTTGCAAATGGCAAAGAGAAATGAGGATAATGCTACTATACAGCAGATAAACAAGGTAATCAATAAAATCGTATAATCAAAAACGAAAATCAAAATGGAAAATGAGATGTTGGAAACCAACGAAAAGTTGGAACAGATAGAAGCAAATGCGTTGGAAAATACAGATGAAGTAACTCCTTTAGAGAATACAAATGAGTCTGTAGAACCGACAGAGTGTGTCAATGAACCAAGTATGGAAATGAGCAGCTGTATGTGTATGGGTAGCTGTGGCTCTAACTACAGCGTTAGTACAAACTGTATGTGCATGGGCAGTTGTGGGTCAAATTATCACAAGTAGATGGGATTGGAATCATTAGAGAAAATCGAAACTATCCCTATCAATGAGGTAGTGGATGATAAGTTGGAACCATTGGCTGATAGTTCCAACGAATATATTGAGTCTGCATCATTAGAAGAAGTAGAGAATTTGCAATCACGTTATGAAGGTGCGGAGCTTGTTACAGATTTGGAAATGTCAGAAGGCATAGCAGATTATCTTGAAAGTGTAGAGGAAATAAAGTATGAGAACTGGCAGAATCTCTCTTTGGAACAAAAGGAAGAGGTTCTGAATAAGATAGAACAGCATATTGCCGCTATAGAACACCGCCCCGCCCTAAAAGTCGAGTTGGAAAACTTGCCTGAAAGAACTCTTGGCTACCAAAGTGCACCAGAACACAAGATAGTGCTTAATTCAATGTATGTAGGTTCGTCTGCTCCCAATATACATAAGGAGGTTATTAATACAATCATTCATGAAGGGCGACATGCTTATCAACATTATAATGTGGATGTAAAATGTATTCATGAGTCTGGAGCAGAAGTGGAAACATGGCGTGAGAACTTCTACGATTCGCAATATCAATATTATCGGAGTACAGGCCAAAGGATAGTTATTCCATACAATGATGGTTCTTTGCACGATGTGGATTTCCGACTCTATTACTATCAGCCTGTTGAAATTGACGCTAGAAATTTTGCAGACGATGTGATGAAGAGATTGGAAGAGAAAGGAATAGTTTAATTTATAATCAGAAGAAAGGCTCATGAATAAGTCGAATTTAACTATAATGCTATTCTTTAGTGTTTTAGGGTTTACATTCTTCACCTCTTGTAAAGGTTCGGCTGGCAAGAAAGCAGCGACAGAAACATTGGAGTTCATCGAAAAGAAAGCGGCAAGCAAGGCTGCCAGTAGTGTTGAAAGAGAGGCTGGGCAAGTGGAACGTGCGATAGAGGAAAATGCAGACGATGCCTATCGCTCAACAAGAAGCAGTCGTCCAAGCCGTCTGAGGCATCATTCTTCTTACGATGATGGTGACAACGATTATGAAGATACTCAGTCGCAGGCTAATTATGCCACATGTCCATATTGTAATGGCGGTGGTATAGTTTATGCCACTGATATGTATGGAAATGTGTTGGTTGATTATTATGGCAATCCACAAACTATAACATGTGGTAATTGTGGCGGTAGTGGACAAGTAATTGTTTATTAATAAGATTGTTT
>ERZ1024411.141-NODE-141-length-9541-cov-6.042589_pt1 | contig 9541 bp, 6 predicted proteins | sample MGYA00520784_ERZ1024411 | MGnify/ENA primary metagenome ERZ1024411 (study PRJEB33242, sample SAMEA3444280) | Homo sapiens | biome: Host associated; feature: Gastrointestinal tract; material: Stool | place: Uganda | collected 2011-01-01 ...
ACTTATAACCAAAATAATACATGTTCTGCGAAGCACAGAAGCCGAAGTCGGGAGTAGTTTTGAATAAAGAAGAGAGAACAGTCATAAGCTATTTATAAAGATTGTAGGTGTTGGATAGGAATAAAATGGTAGAAAGTTTTTATTGATAAGCCCTATAATAGTTTGAGCAATTCATCGGGATGGTGGATGAACTGTGTGTTGGTTGCCAAAGGTAGTGAGCGCAAAAAACTCTCGTCACGAAAGCCCCATGTGACCAAAGCACAACGTAGACCTGCATTCTTTGATGTTTCGAGGTCAACCTCTGAGTCGCCCACATAAATGGCATTGTTGGAGGTACTCCCCAACTCGTTTAGTGCTGCAAGCACAGCATCAGGATTGGGTTTGCGACGCACCGTAAGGCTCTCGCCTACTGCCGACGAAATGTAACCTTCAAAAAAACGATGAGCCAATTCTTGCACTGCAGGATGTAGCTTATTCGACACGATAGCCATTTTTATGTCTCTCTGTTTCAACGCCTTAAGCAATGGCATAATGCCTGGATAAGGTTGTGTAGTATCTAAGCAATGCTCTACATAATGCGAGCGAAAGCTCTGAAAAACGGGTTCGAACTCACAATCGTCTTGCATATTGTCGCCTACAGATTTCTTCATCAAATAGCGTATGCCATTACCCAAAAAGCGTCTTACCTCGGGTATGGTGCGGGTGGGAAGTCTATGTTTTTCCAATGCATAATTCACACTATTTGCTAAATCGTTAAGCGTATCAAGCAACGTGCCATCTAAATCGAAAACTACAGTATCAAGCATTTTTTAAGAAACAATTTTACTAAAGGAGATGTCTAAAAAAATTTATTTGTTCCCCCTACACTACCCTGCATATATGGCAAAGATAGTTGGAATTTTGTTGAGATCGGGAGGTGGTGTTTGCTTCCATTCTTTTATTGTTTTAGAGCGTAAGAACTCTTGTTCGGTGGTCAAACCTGAGGCTATGCACAGACGCGTACGAGGGTTACACGTGGCCAGTAAGTCGGCAATCATCTTGTGATTGCGGTAGGGAGTTTCGATAAAAAGTTGCGTTTGGTGCTCAGCGGCCGAACGGTTTTCGAGCTGTTTGATGCGCTTAGCACGTTCGGCAGGACTGATGGGCAAATAGCCATGAAAGGCAAAACTCTGCCCATTGAAGCCCGAACCCATTACAGCCAACAAAATTGACGACGGACCAACAAGAGGCACCACCTTTAGCCCCTCGCGCTGTGCAATAGCCACGACATCGGCGCCTGGGTCGGCCACAGCGGGGCATCCCGCTTCGCTAATAACACCTATGCTTTCGCCTTTTCTCAGTGGTTCAAGATATTTTGAGAATAGGGCTGCATCGGCATGCTTGCCCATAGGACAAAACGTGAGTTCGTCGATATTGATATTGCGGTCTACCTGCTTTAAAAATCGACGAGCGGTGCGCACCTCCTCAACAATAAAGTGCTTAATGCCAAGAATTACCTCTTTGTTGTGTGCAGGCAACACTTGTTGCAAAGGCGAATCGCCTAAAGTTACTGGAATAAGATATAATGCAGCCAATGTTTTTTTTGTGTGTTTACAGATTGGATTGAATAGTTTTTATGAGTCAATAAGATAGAGAAACTATCTACTGGCTGATGTGCATATCCGAGAACGTTTTTATGCCTTTTAAATAGTACATAAGCAAAAGGCTCTTGTTGATGCGCTGCGGAATGTTGTGTCCACCATTTACGGCAAGTTGCATATTGTGCTTGCGGTCGGCATCAAAGTCGGGGCGCATGCGCTTAAACTCTTTTCGTGCCTTTACAACGGCACGAAAATTAGGCAAATCGCCCATGAACAAAAACTTTGTTGCAGCTACAAGGTCGAGCAGTTTGCGACGACGCATCACGCTATGAAGTTCGCTTTCAGGCAGATTTTTGTAGAGCATCAGCAAGTTGTTTCTGAAGTTAAGAAAGGTTTTGCGCGGATTGCTTGCATCGAGTGTGGCACCGCCAACATGGTAAGCAATGCTCGTTGGCACACAAACTATTTGGCGACCACGAGCGCGTAAACGCCAACATAGGTCAATTTCCTCCATGTGGGCAAAGAACCTTCCATCCAGTCCCCCACTCTGTTTCCAGTCGGTCTGTCGCACCAAGAGAGCGGCTCCTGTAGCCCAAAGCAATGGGCAAATAGAATCGTATTGTCCATTGTCAGCCTCCACCTTATCGAACACTCTCCCCCGGCAGAAGGGGTAGCCCAAATAGTCGATAAAACCACCTGCACCGCCTGCATACTCAAACATCTGCTTGTTGCGCTGACTGAGCAATTTGGGTTGGCAAGCTGCAACCTCGGGGTGCTTATCCATGTAACTCAGCAAGGGGCGTAACCAATGTGGCGTTACCTCAACATCTGAATTGAGCAACAAGTAATAAGGCGCATCTATTTGACTAAATGCTTGGTTATAGCCTTCGGCAAAGCCATAGTTCTTTTTGAGCGCAATAACCTCCACCTCAGGAAACTCCTTGTGCAACATTTCAACAGAGCCATCTGTCGAACCATTGTCTGCCACAACAACAAGTCCCTCTGGCTGCGAATGTTCAACCACCGATGGCAAGAACCGACGCATCATGTCGCATCCGTTCCAATTGAGTATCACCACCGCTACCTTATCTGTTGTTATCATTGTTTATTTTGTTTTTCGTTTTATGTAGGTGTTTACATTTCCTTTAGAGCCTCAAAATCATCGGTAAACTCGCCGAGTTTTGCCACCGTTAGCGAGTTGTCGTGACGCACAGAGCCAGGCAATTGCTGCACCCTAATATAGTTATCGGTGAAGCCATGCATTAGTTCTCCCTCGCGTGCATGCTCCCACAAAACCTTGCGCTCTTTGCCTATAAATTGAGCATAAAAGGCACGGCGCTTTGTTTCGGACAAATCTAATAGGCGCTGGCTACGTGCATGCTTTGTTTGCGGACTCACCACGTAGGGAATTTCGAGAGCCTTTGTGCCTGGGCGCTCGCTATAGCTGAACACATGTAGCTGAGAGATGTCGAGTCCCTCGATAAAACGATACGACTCTTCAAAGAGTTCATCTGTTTCGCCACGCATGCCCACTATCACATCTACACCGATAAATGCATCGGGCATTATGCGCTTGATGTTACTAATTTTCTGTGCAAACAGGGCGGTATCATAATGGCGATGCATAAGTTTTAATACCGCATCCGAGCCACACTGAAGTGGAATGTGGAAATGAGGCATAAAAGCTCTTGAGTGTGCACAAAAGTCTATTATCTCGTCGGTAAGCAAGTTTGGCTCAATGCTCGATATACGATAGCGCTCTATACCCTCAACTTGGTCGAGAGCTTGGATGAGCTGCAAAAAGTTCTCGCCCGTAGAACGGCCAAAATCACCAGTGTTTACACCTGTTATCACAATTTCCTTGCCACCCTCTTTGGCCACCTGCTCGGCTTGCTCCACGAGCGAGGCTATACTACCATTGCGCGAACGACCACGAGCAATGGGAATGGTGCAGTAGGTACAATAGTAGTTACACCCATCTTGAACCTTTAAGAAGTAACGGGTGCGATCGCCATGCGAACACGAAGGTACAAAGGTGCGAATGTCTTTAGTTGGCACGCTTACAGCCTCATGACACGCATCTATATCGCCACTTAGCATTTGCTTTTGTTGCAAACGCTCTTCAATATAACGCACAACCTCGCCTTTTTGCTCCATGCCAAGCACCAAGTCTACACCGGGAAAAGTGGCAATTTCGTTGGCCTTGAGTTGTGCATAGCAACCCATCACCACCACAAATGCACCTGGGTGTTCGCGCGTAAAGCGGTGTATGGCTTGCCGGCATTTATGGTCTGCCACATCGGTTACCGAACAGGTGTTAACAATGCAGATGTCAGCCTTTTCGCCCTTTTCAATAGTGCGTACACCATTGTTTTCGAGCAAGTCACGAAGCGAGGATGTTTCCGCAAAATTAAGTTTGCAGCCCAATGTGTGATACGCTGCTTTTTTATTCTGTAATAAGGACATATTAGTTTTATATTTGATTGCAAAGTTAATAAGAAAAACCCATACATATATATTCATTTTTTCGCTTTCGGCAACAAACATTCTGCACTTACCTGCATATTTAGAGCAATTTTTTTTGAAAAATGCTTACTTTTGCGTTATTCTTATAAATTTAATACACACGTAATGTTATGCCTATGAGTGACTTGAAGACAAATCTTGCAGAGCGTAGCCACTTTATGAGTGCGCTACTTGCTATATATCGCAATGAGCATGTGCGTCCGCAACACCAAGAGGCACGCAAACTTGCCGACTTCATAACAAGTGCGATCGAAACCACCCCAACTATTGCACGCAACGAGTTTGGACTTAGCCGTGTGGTATTGGCTATTCAAACCATACAATTGGCTATTGAAGAAATCGGTTTGCGCGGTCATGCACTCACTGCCTACTTGCTTAGAGCTGTAATTTGCGAGTCTTCGCAATGCGAACTCGTTGAGCGATATTTTGGCAAAGACGTGGCCAACACGCTTAGAGGCTTCTTAAAGGTAGAGGCCATTGAGGTAAAAACAGAGGCGATGCGCACCGACAACTTTAGAAATTTGCTTGTGTCACAAGCAGGCGATATGCGCATCATATTGCTCCTCATTGCCGATAGTGTAAACCTTATGCGCCACATCCGCGATGTTGAGAATATCGAAGCACAGCGTCGTGTGTCGGTTGAGGCGGCTTATTTGTATGCTCCCCTCGCCCACAAGCTCGGCCTTTATAAACTTAAAAGCGAACTTGAAGACCTTAGTTTGAAGTATCTTGAACACGATGCTTACTACATGATTAAGGAAAACCTCAACGCTACCAAGCGAGCACGCGATGCCTATATTGAACGCTTTGTGGCTCCTATACGCCAAATGCTCGATGCTGAGGGCTTACACTATCACATGAAGGGACGTACCAAGAGCATTCACTCCATTTGGCAAAAAATGAAGAAGCAGCAATGCGGTTTTAATGGTGTGTACGACCTCTTTGCCATTCGCATCATTCTCGACTCTCCTCTCGACAAGGAAAAAGAACAGTGTTGGAAGGTGTTCTCGCTCATTACCAACAAGTACGAGAGCAACCTAAAACGCTTGCGCGACTGGTTAACTGTGCCTAAGAGCAATGGCTACGAAAGCCTGCACATCACCGTTAAAGGCCCCGAAGAGAAATGGGTGGAGGTACAAATACGCACCGAGCGCATGGACGAAATAGCCGAACACGGATTGGCTGCCCACTGGCGCTACAAGGGTGTAAAAAGTAGCGGTGGTGGCGTAGACTCTTGGTTGGCCGACATACGCTCAGCACTCGAAACGGGCAACGATGGATTACTTACGCAAAGCCTATCATCAGACCTTAAGGAGCAAGAAGTATATGTGTTCTCGCCCAAAGGCGACCTCTATCGTCTGCCCCCACATAGCACAGTGCTCGACTTTGCTTACACCATTCATACAGGGGTGGGTAACCGCTGTGTGGGCGGACGCATCGACGGAAAGAACTACTCTATACGCCAACCGCTCGAAAGCGGACAAACGGTTGAAATTCTCACCTCGAGCACGCAAAAACCTAAATCCGAGTGGGTGAACATTGCGCAATCTAACCATGCTCGCTCTAAAATCAGAGCCGCGGTTCGCGAACTTACAGCAAGCGAAATTGCCTTGGGCAAAGAAACGCTTGAGCGCAAGATGAAGAACCGCAAGATAGACTACGACGAGGCTATCATCAACCAACTTATCAAGAAGTTGGGCTACAAAGAGAGCTTTGATTTTTACAAAGACCTTGGCGACGATAAGATAGACATTAACCGCGTTATCGACACCTATACCGAACTAAGCAAACGCGAACAAGGCATTGCAGACAGGGCCTCCACACGCTCGGCCGAGGAGTTTAACATGGAGAGCGAAGTGGGCACAAGGGCCAAAGGCGACGAAGACGAATTGGTGATAGGCAAAGATCTTAAAGGACTCGACTACCAGTTGGCACGGTGTTGCAATCCCGTGTATGGAGACGATGTGTTTGGTTTTATCACAGTGAGTGGTGGCATTAAAATTCACCGCACAAACTGCCCCAACGCACCCGCACTACGCCAACGCTTTGGCTATCGCATAGTTAAGGCTCGTTGGGCTGGTAAGGGACAAGGGTCTTACTCAATCACGCTACATGTGGTTGGCAATGACGACCTTGGCATTGTTAATAACATTACTTCTATCATTGCCAAAGAAGAGCATATCATGTTGCGCAGCATCAACATCGACTCTAACGATGGCCTATTTTCAGGCATTCTTACCATCCTTATAGATGATACACAACGACTTAACGGACTGATAAAGAAGCTACGCACGGTTAGAGGTGTAAAAGCTGTTAGCCGTAGCTAACAAATGTAACTCCCCTACGCACCATATAGATACAATATCTAAGTAAGTGTTCTAAATTCTATTTAATGATTGTTACAATCATTTTGAGCACACACTTATTAAAGTTATCTTGATTACCTTTTTACTACATAAACGCATTAAAGCCATACGATGGATAGCCACTCTATTCATCGCATGGCTTTTTGCTCTTACCGCCAATGCACAAATAGGAATAATGAAGGTGGATCACCTTGAGCAAATCATGTTTGATTTTACCGACCGTGTGCAGCAAACAAACGACTCTATTTCGCCATCAGACAAGGCTATTACAAGCCTTAAAAACGCTGGGTGGCAACGCTCGCTCAACTGCATATCAACGCTTTATATCAGACAAAACATGACTACTCATCGCCGAGGATTTATTATGCGCTACATCCCCGACATGTTTCAACTCGAAAAGGGTTATCACAACTATCTGAGCGAGGTGCAAATGCGTGTGCAGCACCGTGCTCCCGGCACTACCGACTGCAAGGTAGTGGCTTATCACACCAATGCTCGCTACCAATCGGCCGATAGGTTCTTAAACATGGGCCGTTTTTGCTTTACTATTTATGGCGAAAAACTTTTTATCAATCATGTGCTAAGCCCCTTGCACCGACGCAACCGGCGCTTTTATCGTTATAGCTACATGTTTTCGCTCCCTGCCACCATAACGCAACCTGCCACCCACTGTATAAGGGTAACGCCACGCTTTAGCAACGAGCAATTAACAAATGGAACCATCTATATTAATCAACAAACAGGGGCTGTGGTGAGTTTCAAACTGAAGTTTAGTCACCAGTTTCAAACCTATAGTGTAAATGCTCGCATGGGACTAAATGGATATGCTATGTATGTGCCTCAACGCATGCGCATTGTGTCAGACTTTAAATTGCTCGGCAACAAGGTTCACGAGGTATTCGACATTTTGGCGCACCACACTTTTAATCATATAAAGCCCACCACATCAAAACGCTCGGCACGACTCGACTTTACTCCCTTTTGCCAAATGCGCCTTGACACTACGCAAATCATCACGTCGAATGCCTATTTCGACTCTATCCGACCCTTTCCGCTTCGACACATCGAGGTGATGCAACATCATCCATCATCTGGCAATGTATGGGCTGAAGATTCGCTGCCTCCTCTACCCAACGACACACTTAGCAAGTGGAAATATGTGGCAGATAACAAGCGTACAAGCAGCATGCGCACACAAGACATTTTGCTATCTTCGCATGCTTTTAACCTAACTAACAATGGCACAACACGCATCAAATTACCACCTATTTTCACACCATCGATGGTGCAATGGAGTGGCACACGAGGTCTATCACTAAACATAAAACTGGCCCTTAGTTACACACCTAAAGCCAAAGAGCAAAAGGCCGAAGACCTGTTCACATTCAAACCAATGATAGGCTATAGCTTTAAGCAAAGGCAAGTGTATTGGGAAACCCCCATGACTCTCAACATTCTGCCAAAGGTAAATGGCAAACTATCTTTTACGGCTGGTGGGGGCTCGCATAGTTACAACAACGAGCAGGCCGAAGAGCTTAGTCTGAAGCTAAAAGACATTGAGAACTACGACTCATTGCTCAACATCATCAACCATTATGGATTTCACGACTATCGCGACAACTATGCCAACTTAGATCTTGCAGTTTCGCCTTATACGGGTCTTACGCTCACCTTGGGAAGTCGCTATCACCGGCGCACACTCATTGCATGGAATGATGTAGCTCAAGCAGCAGGATTTATTCATCGCCTCACCACCATCGGCCCCAGCGTTCAGTTGCAATGGACTCCTGCACAATACTTCTACAGAGATGGTGCTCGGCGCATGCCTCTCTTTTCGCACTACCCCACCTTTTTATTGAAATATGAGCGCGGTTTTGCCCTTGGTAGTGGACAAACAAGCTACGAGCGTATAGAGAGTGATGTGCGTTACCGCCTACCACTCTATGCGCTTCGCACCCTCTACTTCAGAATGGGGTGTGGCATGTTTACAAGACGTCGCAAGCAGTGTTTTCTCGATTATGATTACTTTCGTTTCTACTACATGCCACAGGGGTGGAACGACGACTTGACGGGCGAATTTCAACTGCTCAACCCACGTTTCTACAACGAGTCGCGCTACTATTTGCGTCTCACCACCACCTACGAGAGCCCCATGCTCATGTTATCGCGTCTACCACATCTTGCGCGCATCATTCAGCGCGAACGGCTCTATCTTAACCTACTATCCGTTCGTTCGCTTGCCTTCTATGCCGAAACAGGTTATGGCATTAGCACTCATCTCATTGACCTTGATATGTTCACCTCCTTTGCCCCTGATCAATCTTGCCACTTTGGGTTCAAAGTGGTTTTTAAGCTGTTAGATGAACAATAAGTTTCAAATTTACGAGCCGCTATATCACATTATCGGAATAGCATTGTTATCAATGGAATTGTTAATATAGACCCAATAGTTGTAATAAATGTAATTTCGGTCATAAGCGATGGATTGCGGCCATATTTCATGCAAAACATAGTGCCAAATGACGCAACAGGCATGGCTATCACCACGGTATTGATATTATTGATAATGTCTGTTACACCACATAGTTTGAATAGAAAATAGATAAACAAAGGAACTACCCCAAGGCGCAACACAGATGATACGTATACCACTGGCGAACCTATAATCTCTTTTATTGGCAATCGTGCCATCGACGAACCTATAATTATCAACGCAGCAGGCACCGTTATATTACCAACCATGTTCATCGGACGTGCAATCAAACTTGGCATATGAATCCCCATTGCTACAATAAGCGCTGCTATAAAAGCTGCTATCATGGCAGGCGAGAACAACACTTTAGGATTAAGATTTTTAATACTATATTCTCCCTTTACGAGCATTACGCCGGCAGTGAAGATAAAAAATGTATTGTGCATATTGAGCAATGCTGCATAGAATATAGCTTGGGGACCAAATAATGACGACACAATAGGATACCCTATAAATCCCACGTTGGCAAATATTAAGGCAAAGCCTATAATACCGTGATCATCTCGATTTTTGCTTATAAATCGTGGTACCCAAAA
>ERZ1024411.144-NODE-144-length-9512-cov-8.275986_pt1 | contig 9512 bp, 3 predicted proteins | sample MGYA00520784_ERZ1024411 | MGnify/ENA primary metagenome ERZ1024411 (study PRJEB33242, sample SAMEA3444280) | Homo sapiens | biome: Host associated; feature: Gastrointestinal tract; material: Stool | place: Uganda | collected 2011-01-01 ...
TTGAGGAGTTTGAACTATCTCGGAATAAAGAATTTTCGGCTTAGAAAAATCCTCCAAATAAGCGCAATTTCGCAGATTATAAGGTGTTTCTCCTTGATCAGCTCGTTTCTCTATTTGTGAGTATCCCTTGTACATCTTACCATTATAGGCAACTCCTCCATAGTCCAACCATTTTTTGACTGCAGGATAATCGTTTATATCAATAGGCTTTATTCCTTTGTTTTTTAGCCCGTTATGTGTATTGATTAACCACAAGTTTGCCCAATTATACCCATACCTTTTGATATCCTTTCCTCTTAAAATCGGTCGTATAAGTTCTGCTGTCCGCTTGCGCTCATCTTCACTTTGGCAGTTGGATAATATTTCATTGCGTTTTGTTGTTGAGATGATGAAGGCTTCGTTGCAACCGGTGAGCACACCACGATAAATTTTAATGTTCCAATCTTTCAGAGGTGTACCTACTGCTTCAATTTTGCGTTTGATGCTCTGTTCTATTGGTGAAAGAATTACCCACGAGTCGGAGCTATGAAAGCTGCATTCAGAACCACTATGATGCACGAAATAGCTCAAATTTTTAACGCTATCTTTGTTCTGCTTGCTGGTAACAGCGCACCACGTTTTATGCTCGTTTGCAGCTTTAGCAAAGAGCAAGATATTATTATCAACCGTTGCACTCTCAAAGATTTTCACGCCAGCAAAATCTATTAAGAGCATAGGGTTAGTGTGATTGACAAAGAAAGCGCGTGTCTTCTCTCCATAGGCAGCACGCATCCATTTATTTGAGGTAATGTAACATAGATGACCATTGGGCTTAAGTAACTGAAAACCGCGCTCGTAGAATAAACAATAAATGTCTGCATTACGTGTAAATGTCTGATAATTACAATCGGTATATAGATCTGCCAATTTACCTCTATCACTCTGAAGTCTAATGTATGGTGGATTGCCTATAACAATATCAAATCCATCGCTTACACCAAACATCCATTCAGGGTCAAAGAAGTCTGCAACAGCATTTTGATCGTATGGATTCCAATTAGCAAGTTGCTTAGCATCTTCGGGAGCAAAGTAATTGTCATCAGCCAATAGGCAGGCAAGTTTCTCCCGAAGTTCTTTATCTTTCTGGCGCAATGTGCTTTTGCGATTAGCTGTTTGGGCTGCAAAATGCTCATGACGAACTTCTGTCAGCGCCTGTTTTGTTGGCTCTATCTCTGGATTTTCAAATAAGTCAAGTTTTGTTTTGCGCTTTTTCTCGATTAATGAATTTGCAGCTACAAACTTTGTCTCGAGATTTGGCAACGTAGGAATACCAAAATTAGGTTTACTTGCATCTTTCTCACAATTGCAAATGAGCGATATAAAGAAACGCAGTTTGGCTATTTGCACTGCAATACTCTGAATGTCACTACCATAGATACAGTTTTCGATGATGGATAACTTCAAGTCATAAGTATTCTCTTCGGGCGCAATGTGACTAAGAATGTCTATCATTCTGTTGAGCAAGCCCATAGGGAATGCTCCCGATCCACAAGCTGGGTCGAGTATTTTGATAGTCTTTAGTTTATCAGCAATGACCTTATATTCATCTACTTTTGTTTTGTCGTAGCTAAAATCAGCAGAGAAGAGTGAGCGTACAAGTTCTGTATTGCCTAAATAAGCAATCAAACTTTCATCTACCATATAATTCACAATCTCACGTGGCGTATAGAACGAACCACTTTCTTTGCGTGCCGTTTCTCTTGTCTCAGGATTGTATGCTCCTAAAAGGTTCTCAAAAACCTTTCCAAGCAATTCTGGGTCGAGTGCCACCTGTTGCTCCTCGGGCGAGTTTTCCTCAATAGTAAAATTATAGCGACTGAGTATTGAAATCAAACCTTTCTCTTCTTCAAAGAATAGAATATTGGGTATTACGGCACGATTGCGATAGTGTCCGTCTGCAAACTTCTTATCATTACGGCTGAAACCGTCATAGTTGTAGGCTTGTTCTACACCATCAATCGTCTTAGTCTTGTCAAGGCATTCAAAGAGACCACCATTGAGGAAAGGAACCTCCGAGAACATTTTTATCACCTCATCATCACTGATTTTGAACATTTCGGAATAGCGATAAAGCGTCTTAATGTCTCTTTTAACGTTGGTAGCAAAACGGCGTTTGTTGCCCTGCTCGTCCTCTATAGCACGATTGAGTGTGGCAAAGAACAAGTTTTGCAAAATGGCATTATAGTAGTTACCCATTTCTTTGCTTTCAGGGTCAAAGTCTTTTAAGATAGTACTAAGAAACGCTGTATCAAAGAGTTTGTTGGGAACAAGTTCTTTCTGCTTGATAAACCAAACAAACATCAATCGGGTTATCATGCGAATAATCTTTGTTTCAATATCTTCACGATCATCGTCTTCAGTTGATGTATTGTTGGGGAAATACACGCCAGATGCAGGGTCTACAGCCCACAAATACCAATCAAACAAGTCTTTGTAGAATTGCTTGGTGAGTGCTTCAACAGAGAATGCAGCAGTAACATCGCTAAGCGTCTGCTTACTTTTTTTTAGTGCCGTAAACTGCTCTATGGCTGTGCGGCAGCCCCGCCCTTCGCCAAGTAGATAGGTGTATCGTTTGGTATTCGTTTTTTGCTGCTCATAGTCACCCTTTTTATTGAATGCATAAACCTCGCTTACATATGAGAAACGTAATACACTCTCGTTTTTGCGATAGCAAAACATGAAAGCACCCGCATAGCCCATACGCCGCCAATCGGCAGTAAGCATGTCTCTAATACCACGTTTGTTGCGTTCAATGTCTACTTTGTCTGAAAGTTCAACTTCATATACAGCCAATTGCTGTTCGTCAGATAACGTAATAGTGCCTAGTTTGAGTGCTTCTTTAGCTATTTTACTATTCACCTTTACCTCATAAGGCGAGCGAAAAGTTACTTTGCTAAGAAATATATCATGAAGCAATTGTTGCCATGCTTCTCTATTGTATTTTGCCTCTATTATCTCTTTGTAATTCATTGTGTTTGCTTTATTTGACCTATACGCCCTTTATTTAAACGATTCAGACAGAATAATCTCTGCATTTGTTTCTTGCACATTCATCTGCGACTCTTGTGCAACGAAGTATGGGGCATATTTTTTTGCCATATCTATAATCTCTTCTAACGCATCGGTTGGCGATATTTTGTTTTTACCCTTTCGAATAAGTTCTTTTTGAATGCGTTGTAAGCGTTTCGGTATGTAAGTAATTACGCCTCTTTCTGCCAATACCTTTAGTTGTTCAACTTTTAAGCGCACATCGGGGTCGTCGATTTCACGAATAAAAAGATTAAGCAAGCTGACAGCTATTTTCACTTGTGCACCAAGAGATTTCTGCGTACTTGGCGAATTTTCTTGGCTTTGCATTTCTTCGTTTTGCATGGCTCTGAATTTTTGTAATGCCATATATACATGCTTGTGGTGTTGCCCAATTCGCTCAACAGGTTGTTCCTCTTTAGTAGCCTTGAAATATTTGAGTGCATCAATCACAGAGAGTTCTTTAGCTGTTTCTGACACAAGAAAAAACTTTTTTCGCATATTGGTCTTGAGAAACACAAGGGTGTCATCAGATAGCGTCACACCATCCACTTGTCTTGTCTCACGCCCTGTTCTGCTGCGTAGCGATAGCTTTGCTATGCGATTATACTCTCTGCGATTAGTCGTGTAAAGCGTGCGCAACTCCTCATAGAATGGCAGTTCAGGGTTTCTTTCTTCTTTTTGTTGCTTCATGCCCTCATCAAACAACTTACTAAGGTCGTGATCAATTATTTCTTCTTGCGAGTAAATTTGATTGTCTTCGCCAAATGTTGAATGAAAAGTTTGTATTTTACTCATTACCACTTGGTTTAGGTTAATTTCTCTATTTCCTTCACGCGATGGATAAAATACATAGTTGTAAATATGCTTTGATGATGAACCAATACGATTTACACGGCCTATGCGTTGCATAAGACGTGTACTGTTCCAAGGTGTATCGTAGTTGACTATCACGTTGGCCCGATGCAAGTTTACGCCCTCTGCTAAGACATCAGTTGTAAGAATTATATTGTATTGGTTGAGTTGAGTTTTATAGTTTGCATCGAAATTCTCACGTATCGTCTTGAACAATTTACTGCGATTGTCGGCCGTAATCACCAATACATCTTTGCGATTGATGCGCCGTTCAAGATATTTTACTGTATCAGCCGATTCTGAGAAAACGACCAACTTCTGCCCTATGTTGCGGTCTGTTTTAAATAGTTCGTGCTTGAGCAATTCGTTGAATTTAGCAAACTTTGAATCGTCTTCATCTGTTATATTCTCCCAATCTTTATATAGTCCCTCCAGTATAGCTTGGTCATGTTGCAACATTTCGATATACTTAGGATCAAAGTCCTCGGCCTTGAATATAGCGTTTTTAGGATTATCTTCAGCTTTAGCATTCAATTTTTCTTCAATCTCATCATCCGAAAGTCCAGCCTCCAGCAAATTGTTTATGTCAAGGTCTGGAGCAATGAAAACCTTGTCATGGCAGAACATATCAATCATGTTTTGATTTGCCTGTCGGAAATTATTCAACGATATTTGAAATGCATAAAAACTGCTTTCGAGTCGTTTCACCAATCCATTCTTACGTATTCCAGCCAAACTGCGGCTTATCACTTTAGCATTATCGTACAAACCATTTGCAGCCTCAGGATTTAAATACGCAATTGCTTGATAACGAGCATAAGTCAATTTTTCACTAAGCGCTTCCATCGCGCTTTCAAACAAATTAGCTAAGTGTTCATTCAGCTCATACTTATTTTCAATAGGGCGTTCAACCTTTGGAAATCCATTTACATCCTTGCTGTAACGGTCCACACTTTCTATATCTGTTCTTGTACGGCGCACAGTTAATGGTTTAATAACTCTGTCGCGTACACGTTCTGCTAAGCGTTTAAATTGCGTAATGTCGAAATCAGTTTCTTTCTTTAGTTGTTGAAACTCTTTGATAAGAGGAGAGAAGAATGCAGTTAAATTTGTCACACCATCTATCGTACAGCGTCGAGGGTCTTGAAATAACTGTATCTCATTGTAAATGTCTGCTGGTGTATTGTTCATCGGTGTTGCCGAAATGAGCATCACTTTTTTCTTATATCCCGGAATATTGCCATTTTCTATACGTGGCATTTTACAGATTTCCTGCAATTGTTCAAAGGCAGCTGTGGTGTGTGAGCGAAACTTGTGTGCTTCGTCCACTAATATCAAATCGTACTCATCGGCATTCCAATAGTTGTAATTCTCCTCATCGAGAACTTTTGATAAACTTCCATTAGAAATAAATTTAGCATATTTATCTATTCCAAAATCCTTGAAAGTAGCTTTCCAGTTTTGCTCTACAGCAGGTGGGTATACAACAAGTATTTTAGTTTTATCACGCCCGTTCTCTATCAAGAACTTCTTTGCAATCATGGTTGCAATAACAGTTTTGCCCAAACCAACAACATCTGCAAGGAAAAAGCCATCGTAACGAATGAGTTTTTGATAACCCTCTTCCACTGCATCTATCTGATAGTCATACTTGGTATACCCCTCAGGCATGTCAAATGCTTGGTTGTTGTCTGTGGCCAATACGCGATCTGAAAAATACTCCATGAGCATTTTGATGTACACATCGTATGGCGCTGCATCACCTTTTAAATAAGTTCTGTCAATAGATGCTTTCACATCTTCTGCTGTAATCTCACAGCCTTCAGCTTCTTTCCACAACAATTCAAATTCGTCCTTGGCAAATTTAACATCATCAAATCTGTCGAGTTTTACATTAAATTCGTATTGTTCATCTTGCGAAATGCCAAGTCCGTTACCTGATAAATTGCTCGAACCTGTTATAGCAATGCCTTGCGAATACTGATTAAATTCATCTGGATAGAGAACATATAATTTTGCATGTATTCTCTTTGAAGGATGGGCACGAAGTTCGAGTTTGCCGTCTATAAGGTCTTGAACCATTTGTAGCATACCATTCTCTACTTCTTGCGTATAGTTTGAACACTCAATGTCCTTTCTTATACTGCGTAGGCAATCTTCTTTCACCTGCTCTTCTGCTCCAAAAAATATTTTCCCTTGGTTTGCTGCTTGAACGATATATTTATCAACATCAATGCCAATAAGGACTCGCACCTTATTAATATGGTCTAAAAATGGGCGCAGAGAAAAATAGCCTGATGCACGCAGAAATCCAACTACCGCATCAAGATTTTTTATATGCTCATTGTGTTGTAATACCCCTTCAAATTCCTTCATAAGGGTATTGCCATTTCTATTTGTAAAGAAATTAGAATTTATTGTAGGGCTATTATTTGTATTTTCGTTCATCTTATAATTCTAAAATGGCTTATTATTTAAGGGTGAGGCACATAGACTTGTCGTTATATCGCAGAAGTTCTTGTGGAACATTACATTTCTATTTCACTTTTTGCTATCACCAATACGAAACTTAATAGGCAGAGTGAAGTACACAGGTATTTTTTTACCCTTAAGTTTCGCAGGAGTGAATTTCCCAAGCATCTTTATTACACGCATAGCTTCTTTGTCCATTTCGGGATGTACGCTTTTTATTACCCAAACATCGCTCACTTTGCCCTTTGTGTCCACAACAAAACGAACTACAACTGCACCTTGAATATTCTCGTTTACCAAGGATTTTGGATAAACTATGTTTTCACTGATAAAAGCATAAAAAGCAGGCATTCCTTTTTTGTAAGTAGCAGGAATTGTGGCGTATGCATTATCAATTGGTTCTGCGTCACTTTGTTGCTGGGTATGTTTTATAATAGAGTCGATTAAAGGCTTATTGCTATTGGTTGCACTAAGTGTTATGGGTTGAATGAGCATTAATAATGCTACTACTGATAAGGATAATAATGGCTTATACGAAAGCACATTGTTATAAAAACATTGGTTTTTCATTGTTATTTGGTTTTACATTGTTATTTGGTTTTACATAAAACTAAAACGAGCCATCGCTATATAGAATGCGATGGCTCGCCATAAAGTAGTTTATATGCGTGTTTTACTACATTTACTTCTCAGGATTTCCATCCTCGTCGAGTGATTGGTGAGAGGTTTGCAAGTTTTGTTGAGGAGCGCTCTCTTCAACGGCAGCTTCCTTTACCTCTTGGGGGGCTTGAACAGGAATTTGTCCGCGCATCAAGGTGGCAACAGTTTCATTGTTAATACGGTTTACCATCTTATCAAAGAGTTGTACACTCTCAAGTTTAAACACGAGCAAGGGGTCCTTTTGCTCGTAAGATGCATTTTGAACAGACTTCTTTAAGTCATCGAGTTCGCGAAGGTTTTCTTTCCAAGCATCATCGATGTTGTGAAGGATGATTGCCTTTTCAAAGTCCTTAACCACCTCTTTCGACTCAGTTTCGTAAGCCTTTTTGAGGTTGGTGCGAATGTTATAAACAAGCTTGCCATCGGTGATGGGCACAAGGATGTTTTCGTACATTTCGCCTTGATTTTCGTATACTTGCTTGATTACAGGCATAGCAACCTCGGCCATACGATCGGTCTTGCGCTTAAACGATTGCATAGCAGCTTCGAAAGCCTTTTCGTAAAGGTCGTCGCGTTTCATGCTATCGAACTCTTCTTCGGTGAAGGGCACTTGCATAGCAAATATTTCGATGAAGCCCTCTTTACAACCCTCGTAGTCGTTTTTATCAATGATGTTGATAACGCGATCCCAAATCATGTTGGCAATGTCCATGCCCACACGTTCGCCCATAAGAGCGTGACGACGCTTTTCGTAGATAACGGTGCGTTGTTTGTTCATGACATCATCGTATTCGAGCAAACGTTTACGTATACCAAAGTTGTTTTCTTCAACCTTGCGTTGTGCACGTTCGATGCTATTGTTTATCATCTTGGCTTCAATCATTTCGCCATCCTTAAAGCCAAGTTTATCCATCACGCGGGCAATACGTTCTGAAGCAAACAAACGCATCAAGTTATCCTCGAGTGAAACAAAGAATACAGAAGAGCCTGGGTCACCTTGTCGTCCAGCACGACCACGGAGCTGACGGTCTACACGACGGCTTTCGTGACGTTCGGTACCGATAATAGCCAAACCACCTGCAGCTTTCACCTCGTCGGTAAGTTTAATATCCGTACCACGACCTGCCATGTTGGTAGCAATGGTTACTGCACCAAGCATGCGTTCCTCTTCTACCTTGTTGCCATTCTCATCGGTTACAACCACTCTACCCAAGTTACTCTGACCTGCTTTAGCCACAATGTCAGCCTCTTTTTGGTGCAATTTAGCATTGAGCACTTGATGTGGGATGCCACGAAGTTGAAGCATACGGCTCAAAAGTTCGCTCACATCTACATTGGTTGTACCAACAAGAACAGGACGACCAGCAAGACGCATCTTTTCGATTTCCTCGATAACAGCCTTATACTTTTCACGCTTCGTCTTATACACACGATCGTTCATATCAATACGTGCAATAGGACGATTGGTTGGAATTTCTACAACATCAAGTTTATAGATGTTCCAAAACTCACCAGCCTCTGTGCTTGCAGTACCAGTCATACCAGCCAATTTGTGGTACATACGGAAGTAGTTCTGCAACGTAATGGTAGCGAATGTTTGTGTTGCAGCCTCAACCTTTACGTGTTCCTTAGCCTCAACAGCTTGGTGCAAGCCGATATCACTTTTGGTACCAACAATGAGTTTGGTTTCGACTACTTGCGCGACAATATGACCATGAGCCCTAAGGATCTTGTACAGCGCCGTCACAACTATGCTATTGTCGATGAGGTGGACTCAGTGCTTATCGACGATGCACGTACTCCATTGATTATCTCTGGTCCTGTGCCCAAGGGCGACGACCAACTCTACGACCAATATCAACCACTCGTTGAACGCTTGGTAGAGGTACAACGTAAGTTGGCCACCAAACTCCTTGCCGAGGCTAAACAACTTATCGGCACAGGCGACAAAGCTAAAGAAGAAGAAGGCTTCCTTGCCCTCTTCCGTAGCCACAAGGCATTGCCTAAGAACAATCCGCTCATCAAATTCCTCTCTGAAACTGGTATTAAAGCAGGTATGCTAAAGACTGAGGAAGTGTATATGGAGAACAACAACCGCCGTATGCCTGAGGCTGTTGAACCTCTATACTTTGTTGTAGATGAAAAGCTACATAGCGTGGATCTTACCGACAAAGGTAACAAATGGCTTGCCGACCAAGTGCACGATGACCAACTATTTGTACTTCCTGATATCACAAGCGAACTCTCAGCACTCGAGGCAGACACAACGCTTACCGACGAAGAACGTTTAACAAAGAAAGACGAACTCCTACAGGATTACGCTGTAAAGAGCGATCGTGTTCATACTATCCTACAGTTGCTCAAAGCTTACACCATGTTCCGCATTAATGAGGAATACGTGGTGATGGACGGACAAGTAAAGATTGTAGATGAGCAGACGGGTCGTATTATGGAAGGTC
>ERZ1024411.145-NODE-145-length-9499-cov-5.689644_pt1 | contig 9499 bp, 6 predicted proteins | sample MGYA00520784_ERZ1024411 | MGnify/ENA primary metagenome ERZ1024411 (study PRJEB33242, sample SAMEA3444280) | Homo sapiens | biome: Host associated; feature: Gastrointestinal tract; material: Stool | place: Uganda | collected 2011-01-01 ...
GTAGTTTGTGCTTGTGGCTTGATCTTCAGCAAATGGTCCACCTTGTCCGCAGCTTGCACCACCAAGACCCGTAACTTTGGCATCGAGATGAAGGTAAGTACCATCCGAAGCAGGTAACTGGTGAGGGTGAGCTGCAACGGTGAGTTGCTGCTGACTCCAAGGAAGTGCTGAAACCGACATTACACTATCGGCAATGAAAGCAGCTCCGTTGCCCTCGGGAGTGGTAACAGCACACCAACGTACTTCTTCGCGGTTGCCCATGCTTTGTGGTTTGGGCAACATAATGCCTTGGTTGGCAACATCACCTTGGTATAGTTCGATGAACTGTCCTGTTTTACGATCGGCATAATTGTTTACAGGACCACGACCATAGTATGCAAAGTTGCTAAATGTCTTAGGCATTTTCATTACATAGCCTACACGTGGCAATACTACATTGCTGCGGTTAGCAGAAATGGCACTTTGCAACTCGATAGACCCATCAGGGTATATGGTATACACTTGGTTGGTAGTGAACTTAAAGTCATCAGCACCAAGTTTGCGCTTACCCTTTTCAAAGGTGTATGCACTCTCGGGGTCACGATCACGGTCTGAATAAACTTGTTGGCAACCATATTCACCTTGACTTTCTACGAGGTAGCTTATCTGATATGAACCATCGGCTTTCTTACCAATGCTTGGCTTGCCTACTACGTGGTGCTTGAGGTTGTAAAGTCCTTCTTTGAACCATGCATTGTGGAAACCAATACCAGCATCGTTGTCGGTTGGTGCGCGGAACGCATCTAACTTAGGACCATTACCATTCTCAATAATGGTTTGACCATTGTACGAGAGTGAGTAGATAGCACCTGTGGCATTATCAAATGTAGCACTGAAGTTTTTACCACTAAGTGTATAGTGTGCAGCATTCGATGTGTTGGCAGTGATAGTGCCAACCTTCTTAGCTTGTGCCTTTAGGGTTTCGGCTTTAATGGTAGCACCTTTCACACGGAGTTGCTCTTCCATTTGCACATAGCCCTTTTCAGCCCATGGCATATCTTTGCCTTGCAAGAACTGTACTTTTACAAAGTATTCACTCTTGGGGTCGAGTGATGCATAGTTGTAGGGCAATACATACTCTTGGCGTTCGCGCGGACCAAGAATGTTCTTTGCACCCATAAGTGGCTTGTTGGCCTCGATGCACTGTCCGTCTTTGTAGAGCGACCATACGATTTGGTAACCCTTGAGTGGTTCAAAGTAGTTCTTATTAAAGATTTCGATGCGACCTTGAGTAAGGTCTATAGCCTTTACGCCAACGTTTTGATAAACCTTCTTTACTTCATAGTATTGTGCCTTAGGCGTAAGGTCAGGACGCATCACACCATTCATGCAGAACATACCATCGTTAGGTTTATTGTCCATGCCAAAGTCGCCACCATAGCCCCAGAACTTCTTACCTGTTTTGGGGTCTGTGCCGTATACAGCTTGGTCTACCCAATCCCAAATGGCACCGCCCATAAAGAAGTTAGTGCTCTCAATAGCGTTCCAGTAATCGATGAGGTTGCCTATGGCATTACCCATTGAGTGAGCATATTCTGATATGTGATAAGGGTACTTCATGTTGTAATTACCCTTAACGGCTCCTTGTACCCAAGCAATAGAGGGATATTGGTTAGAGCCTATATCCACAATGTCGTTATTGCGTTCATATTGTACAGGACGGCTTGTGTCGTAAGCCTTGATTGCAGCATATGCAGCCTTGAAATTGTCGCCAGGACCAGCTTCGTTACCCAAACTCCATATCACTACCGAGGGGTGATTAACTGTAGCGTGCACCATCTCCATATTGCGTGCTACGTGAGCGTTCTTAAACTTGGCTACGTGCGAAAGACTCTCCTTGCCATAGTAGTATTCGTGGCTTTCGAGGTTACATTCGTCTTCAAGGTAAATGCCGTAACGATCGCAAAGGTAGTACCAATATGGGTCGTCGCTATAGTGAGAGTTGCGCACATGATTGATGTTGGCGCGCTTCATCAAGAACACTTCTTTTTGCATCTGTTCGTGGCTGATGTAGTGTCCAGTAGCGGGGTTGTTTTCGTGGCGGTTTACACCTTTAAGCTTAATAGGTTTATCGTTGAGATAGTAATAGCGACCTGCCAATCCAAACTCATCCTCGTTGGCTGGTGTGTCTTTAATCTCAATTGTTCTGAAACCTACAATAGTTGAGAAGGTTTCTACCACTTCGCCCTTCTTGTTCTTGAGTTCGCCTACTAAGGTGTAACAATGGGGGGCTTCTGCACTCCAAGACTTTACTTTGTTGTCGGCAGTGAGCGTTACGGGCACTGTGAGTTCTGCTCCCTTGTTAACTTGGCTTACGCTAACGGTGGCTTCAGCTCCCTTAACAAGTGTGTTCTCGTCAGAGTAGAGCTTGTTCTCATAAAGGGTATAGGCTATGCTATAACCCTTTGCAGCTTTTGTAGTAAGGTTGTTTACCTCTGCGCTAATTTGCAATGAAGCTTTGGCACCGCCTTCGGCATAAGTTGGTATCGCCTTGATGTCGCGTACTTGTACTTGTGGTTTAGCAGTGAGAGCCACGTTGCGGAATATGCCTGGCAAACGAAACATATCTTGGCTCTCAAGGAATGAACCATCCGAATTGCGGTATACCTCTACAGCTACGATGTTCTCACCTTTTTCGTTAAGATAGGGGGTGATGTCGAACTGTGCAAGGTTGCGTGAGTTCTTTGAGAAACCTACATACTTGCCGTTGATGTAGAGATAGAAAAACGAATCTACACCATCAAAGTTGATATAAATTTCTTTGCCTTTCCAATTGGTAGGGATTGTAAATGTGCGACGATACGAACCTACTTCATTGCGGTTCTTATAGGTCATCCAGTTCTTTTGCGGAGTGCGCATCACGCCACCTTTCCAATCGTCTACCTTTACTTGGTGTTGGAAGATAACACGTTGGTTTGAATAAAGTGGCTCACCATACTTAAATGTGCCGTCAGCTTGTGCTCCTGCTAAGTTCCAACTCATGGGCACAGGTATCTTGTCCCAACTTGTTACATCAAACGTTGGCTCGTAAAAGTTTTTAGGACGTTCGTCTGGGTTCTTTGCCCAATGAAAACTCCATTGTCCGTTAAGACTTTGCCATAACGAACTATTCTCAGGCAACACTTTGCGTGCCTGTTCTACATTCTGAAACGAGAAGAACCAAGCATGGGGCTGTTGCTTGTTATAAGACAACGAGTCGGGACACTGCCATTCCCAGCCTGTAGGAGCGGGCATATGTCCATAGTAAAACCCTCCGAGCGGCGTTACTTGTGCCCACATAGGGGCAGATAGCATGGCTGCTAATAGGGTCATGGTTGTTTTACGCATAATTGTAAAAGGGTTTTGTTTTTTAGATGTTTTTGCCTTGAACCTTTTGTTTCTCTCAAAATAAAAGATATACTTACATAGTCTGAGTGATAATACACAACAAACTATCTTTTTAACTTGATTTGCAAAGATAAGTATTTTTATAACTCTATTCGGGACAAAGGTTGATAAAATGGCTTATGACTATTGTTTATGCAAAATCGGCAATGCATATTATTCAAGAAACAGAGAATATGCATTGCCGATTAGGTAGTAAACAGGTAGAGCCTTATTTGCTTATAGTAAGTGCTGTGTTCTTGTAAATGTTGCGAACTTGCGAGTCAATAGAGACTTGTGCATCAAGTGAGAAACCATTAAAGTTTGTTCCGCCTTGTACTTGTGCTTGGCTTGAATAAATATAGTTACCATTTGCCGAGAGTCGTGGCGAGGAAATGAGTGCTACGCAGTTGTTGTGATCCCGTGGGGCAAGGTACGAGAATATACATTGTCCCGAAGGCGACAACAAAGCCGCTGCGTGCCCTTGTTTGATGCCTATCCCTGCTATGAGCATGCTTGGCTGTACGATGTCTGACGAAGAGGGTAGCGTAGACCTCCTGCCTAGTCCAAAGACAGTTCCTCCGCTTATGCTTAAGCTATCGATAGATGAACGGAAACCATAGTTGTGTGTAGAACCAATGCCTACGGCACAACCACCACTTATGCTGATAGCTCCCTTTGCCTCTATAGCATCATTGTTAAGACTATAGGCAAATAGTTGCCCATTTGTTATGCAGAGTGTACTATCTGATTGAATAGCCTCGTCGTTGCTGAGGCTTTGCATTTTGCCTGCATTCAGAGCGAGTGTGGCTCTGCTTTCGATGCCTATAGCGTCTTGACCTTGGGCGGCACGCACCATGATGTCGCCACCATCAATGATTGTGGCACTATCGCTACGTATGCCTTTAGGGGTTGATTCGAGTTGGTTGTAATGGTGTTTTGTTCCTTCGATAATCACCTTTACTTGTCCTGCCGATATGTGTAGACGTTTCTTTGTAGTTATGCCTTTTCCGCCATTGCCTGTGCTTTTACACATAACGATGCCTCCTGCAATATCTATGCTACCATCAGCTTTTATGCATGTGGCAGCACTTATATCGTTCGCCTCACTATCATATTGTCCTTCGCCCGATGTAAGCGCTACAATTCGGCCACCAGATATATTGATGTCGCCTTGGGTGGTGAAAGCCTTCGCTGCCGTAGCCGATGTTTCGGCATTGACAACTCCACCATATACGTAAATTCCTTCTTTGCCACGAATGGCATTGCCTGCAGTGGCTTTTACGTAGATGTTGGTGAATGGACGGAACATGATGTAGTCGTCAGAGCTTATGCCTGCTTTAGCATTACCATAAATGCGGAGTTTACCCTTGCCACTAAAGAGCATCTTACCTTCGCTAAAGATGGTAGATTTCATGTCCTCTCCTGCAACGTCGTCGGTATATGTTGTGCCATCAGATAGTGTGTTGGTTGTGCCATCTTTGAGCACAATATAGGCTCTTTTTTTGCTCTGGATGTTTATGGCTGCTCCTGTAGGATTGTTTATGTTGATGCCGCTGAGCGATAGTGAAAACTTCTTTTCACTATATATTTTAAAAGAACCATTATCGCTATTTCCCGATAGATTGAATTGCACTTTTTTAGCCGTTGAATGCACTTCGACCTTTGCTCCTTGCGAGGTTATGTTCACACCTGCGTATTGCCCTGATATGCTCACACTTGAGCCATCAAAGTGTATGTTTATAGCATGGCTGAATGTATTGTTTTCTATATAATCTTCGTTTGCTGAAGGTATAATCTCTGTTTCTGCAAGGCTTGAAGTGTCTATGGCTACATTGAACGTAGAGAGTTCGCCTATATTAGGCACCGCAATGTTTTCGGGCTGATTAGTATCAACATAATTCTCTAAATGGTCGTTCTCGCAGCTTATAAATGCACATAGTACAATAGCCAAGGTAATATATAATTGTTTCATATCTTGCCTTTATTAAAACTTTAGGTTGTAGCTCACACCGATAATGTGCATATTCTCATCGTTTTCATCATCTTCGCCATACACCTTTTGAAAGCGATAATACAGTTCAAAAGCACTTTTCTTGTTTAGGTTATAAACTGTGCCGATGGTGTAACGAGTCTTTTCTATTCCTTGATTGCTGTTAAATAATTCAGCATTAGCAAATGGACTAAACTTGCAATGACGAATGTTGTAGCTAACGTTCAAACGTGTACGAAACACATGGTAGTCCTTGCTCTTAACGTTGCTCCACACATCTGTGTCGGTATCGTATTTGCGGTTGTGCGAAATGGGGCGGTGTGTGTATTGGTAGCGTTCGCGCAGCGACAAGTTCCAACGTCCCGCTTTTAAATTGCCTTGTAAATCGGCATGCAAGCGGTGACGGGGTTGCCAATACGAAAGCGTTATTTTATTGGGCGAGCCATCGTTGTGATAGGTTAGCGAGGTGGGACGTTGGTCGTAAAGCCACTCGTATCCAATAGCAGCTTTCATAAAAGGCAAGAACTTCCATGAAAGGTCTGCACCTATGTCTATGCGGTCTATGGTGGAGGTGTTGTCGCGTGTGCGGAGTTCAGCATCAAGTCCTAAACTAAAGCGTTTGGGCAATTTCTTTTCTGCACCGACCGAAACATTCATTCCAAAGTCAGATTGAGCTTGCATCCCTTCTGCAGATATTAACAAGAGCATGCAGCATGTGATAAAATGCCTAATATTCATAGAAAATATTTTTAATCATGTAGCAAAATTAAAGCTTGCTCATATCTTCGTCTCTCAGTTTCAGTTTGTCGTTCACGGTGTTGCTTCCAATCTTTGGATAATAAATCTTTAACACAGCCATATCGCGCAGAAAGTCTATGCCACCTACTTCTACTCTCTTTATGTCAAGCCCAGTACGCTCTTTTAAGTCGGCAATAAGTTGTTCGCGACAATCGGGTTTTATTAAGTCTATGCGATCGTATTGCACAAGCTTTTCGCACATAGCATCGTTCATCTTAGTGCGTTCAAACACCCATACTGCTATTACAAACAAGGCATTAACCAATACAATCTCAGAGGCAGAAAGCGTGTCTGATAGTGCATTGACAACCTGCATGGCTATGATGACAAACAGATAAGTCATTTCGCGTACGGGCATCGACTCTGTTCGATAACGTATGATGCCGAATATAGCGAACAATCCCAGTGCAAACCCAACCTTTATCCTAACGCCTCCTAAAAGATAAATAAGAAAGAATACACTCACAGCAATGAGCATAAAGGTGAAGTAATAATCGCGGTTGCGACTTTTAGGATAATAAAGAAAACGTACAATTAGCCATACTGCAAATGTGCTGAACAGAAAGTGAGACAAGATACCCAATATTGCCTCAATGTTGAAGATTTGTGTGCTTAAAAGCATAATATCTGCCATAGGGGATTTTTATATTTTGTTAAATATGAGTGTTTGTGGGTGAGGGTAGGAGATAGCTTCTTATATGCTTGATAGTTTACAAGGAAAAAAGGTTAAGAATGCATGGCTATTCTTCAAGACGAAGTATTCTTCTTACACGTTTCTTTAAACGATTGCTACGCAAATGTGAGTTTGTAAGAACAGATCCGATACAATATTTGCTAAAGCCAGAAGGCTGAATATGCAGTTGCCGCAATATTGAGAGGATAGGTGATGGTTGCAAGCCATCACGTTTTAGTTCGATAATAACTAAGTTTTGAAAAGCAAATGTGCGGTCAGTCTCAAGGTTATGAAATTGCAAGTCCATGTCGATGGTAAGTCGTTCCGTCTTCATGCGATTTACAAGTGTTATGCGGTGAAAGCGGTTTTCGAGCTTCTGGCTCAATGGGGCAGAAGTCGTGGTAACTTGGTTATGCAAGAACTCCTCATTACCCGCAAGACTCATGGCTTTAAGTTCGTCGGTAGATGCCGAAACAGCTACACGTCTTTTGCTTGTTCGGTTGTGATTATTCTTTGTTTTTACTTCGAGAAAACTATTTGAAGTGTCTACATAGCTACGCAATCTCACTTTTTGTCTACCTGCATGTCCATTGTGGTGCCAATTGTAGAAAGTATGGTTGGCTGTGTCAAAGTACACGGTGTAGTAGCGCATATTGCGTTTGCCTTCAATCTCTTGAATGCGATATTCAGAGTCTGCCATTTTAAGTAGCAACTCAAGTCTGTCTTTGGTGGTGACAAACTTGCTGTCGCTTCTATTCATAAGTCTTATAGCACTCATCTCAGCGAGTGAAATGCTATCAAAATTTTGAATAATATTATCCATCACATTTACCCTTTTCAAGCATTCCGTTTATGCATGGTGTGTAGCTTTATTTTGTAGAAACATGTATGCTATACACGATGCTTTGCATATTGTGTTTTATTGATTAACGAATGCACAAAAGTAAACATAAATGATAAAAAAGACAAGACTATTTAAACAAAATGTTACAAAATGATGAAAGTAAGTACATAATATATTGGGATAGTGATACTTTTTTCTACCCTTTAGCTACCTAATAATAAATAAAGGCTTGATAATCTGTGAATTATCAAGCCTTCTTCGTACCCAGAGCCGGGGTCGAACCGGCACGGGTTGCCCCACTGGTGTTTGAGACCAGCGCGTCTACCGATTCCGCCATCTGGGCTGCTTATTTCGTAGTCTTTTAGGACTTAAGCGGTGCAAAGATAGACATTAATATTGTAATGGCAAAGCGTTTGACGAAAAATATTTCAGAATGCTCTTGTTTTTATAATTTAATGCGGATGAGTGAGAGAAATATTGAATAAAAATAGAGAGGTATGTTCAATAGCGAACATACCTCTCTTATATCATGTTGAAATGTTTCTTTGTGGTTAGAACATATAGGTGAGACCTACGTTGAAGTTCCAGTTTTTGCAAGCGTCGTCAACCATATTAACAAAGCCATGTTCATAGCCAAGATGGATTTGGAACTTGTTTACTTCAACACCAGCGCGTAACCCCCATCCTGCATCAAAGCGATCTGCACCATCGTCACCAAAGAAGTCGGCTTTTTCAGTCTTACTGTGGCCTAATGCTTCAAATTTTGCCTTTTCCTTTCCACATACACCTACTGCAAAGTAAGGGCCTGTTTCAGCAAAGATACTTAACCCATTGTCAATAATGTAGCGACCACCAAAGGCAATAGGAATTTCTAGATACGAAGGGTTGTCAGTATATTTAACTTTAACTCCCGATATTTCTCCATCTCCCTTTGCGCCTTTCATACTCCAAAGTAATCCAGCGTTCATGTAGAAGTTTTTAGAGAAGTTATATTCACCGCGGAAACCAGCATTAAAGCCAATCTTGCTATCCAAACCAAGGTCTGTGATGTTAGTAACATTCATGCCACCAGTTACACCAAAACGAAACTCGCCTGCGCTTTGTGCTGAGGCTGTAAGTGTGCCCATAGCGAGCAATGCACCTACCATCAATGCTTTTAGTTTCATAATATCAAATTTTATTGTGTTAGTAAATAAGACTCTAATTAAAATGTATAGAACATTGATGCTCCAAAGATAGGGTATATAGTGTTTGTGTGCAAATTTTTGGTTAAAAAATTGAGTAATTTACTAACAATTCCGTGTAATGGTATAAGGAAAGGAAGGTGTAATGCTAAAAAACATGAATGAGATAGAACACAAAAAGAGGATTGCCAACAATGCGTTGTTAGTTGGTAATCCTCTTTTGTTGTTATGATAGCAGTGTGCGTGGTGCTTTAAGCATCAACGTTAGCATTAAGTGCGTTCTTTTCAATAAATTCGCGACGTGGACCTACGTCATCACCCATGAGCATAGAGAACACGTAGTCGGCATCAGCGGCATTTTCGAGCGAAACCTGCTTGAGCAAGCGAGTGTCAGGACACATGGTTGTTTCCCACAACTGGTCGGGGTTCATTTCGCCCAAACCTTTGTAACGTTGCGTTTTGATGCTGCCTTCAGAACCATCGCCATATTTGTCCATAAATATCTGTCGGTCGCGGTCGGTATAGCAGTATTCACTTACCTTGCCTTTGGTGCAACGGTAGAGTGGGGGCATGGCTATGTAAAGGTATCCGTCTTGAATAATCTG